>OCVV012847991.1_pt1 | contig 76272 bp, 65 predicted proteins | sample 1539721 | NCBI WGS metagenome assembly OCVV01 (sample SAMN02144230, study PRJEB22623) | gut metagenome | biome: sheep rumen | host: Ovis aries | place: New Zealand
CTCGGCGCGCCAGAGGAAGGTCACGACCTGTCCGCGCGTGCAGGGATCGCCGACGCCGAACTTCGTCCTGCTCTTGCCGTTCGTGATCCCTTTCTCAACCGCCCAGAGGACGGCCTCGGTGTAGTAGGCGTCAGCCGGAACGTCCTTGAAGGGGTTGTTGGTGCTGTTCGGTTCCTCGCAGCCCTTGGCCCGCCAGAGGAAGGTCACGACCTGCTCGCGGGTGCAGGTCTTGTACGGGCTGAAGTGGGTCTTGTTCGTGCCGGCGGTGATCTGCGGATCGTGGTTAAAAGCCCAAAGCACGGCGTAGTAGAAGAAATCGCCCTTCTTCACGTCCACGAAGGGGTTCCCGGTTGCGTTGACGGTCTCCTTCTTCGTTTCGCCGCAGCGGGAACAGGTATACAGCTTTTCGCCGGGCTCCGTCAGGGTCGGCTGGATGGTCACGACGCCTTCGTCCCAGAGGTGGCCGAGGGCGGGAAGGATCTGGGTCGAAACGATCTGGCCGCAGTCATCGCAGATCGTCACGGATTTGCCGGACGCGGTGCAGGTCGGCTCCTGCCGCTCGGTATGGGTATTCAGGTGCGAGCAGGAGGGAAGCGAAACGTCCTGGACCGCCGCAACGTAGGCCGAGCTGTAATAGGGATCGTCAAAATAGTAGATGCCGATCCAGGTTCCGCCGTCGCCGGACGACAGCGTGTGGTTCCAGCACCAGGTGTCGCCGTTGCTGTCCGATTCGAGGAAGAAATTGTCGGAGGAGCGGTCGAAGCGCTTGATCCCCTTCCAGGTCTCCCCCGCCGGGACGACCTGGTAGACGTCCGCTTTTGTAGTGTTGCTCACGTAGCGCCAGAGGCGGAACACGACCGGGGTATCGACCTTCGGTTTTGTGGGCTGGATCGTCAGGTGGCCGGTATAGGACCAGGAGACGTAGGGAATCGTGATCTCCTGAAGCACGCCGTTGGGATCGAGGAACTGCGGCGGGAGGTTGGCGGGGTCAACGGAGGTTTTCCAGCATGCATTCGCCCGGTCCAGAACCCAGGGCGAGGCAATCTGCACCAGCGCAGAATAGCCGGCCTCATTCGTGAGTTTCATCTCCTGCGGGAGGATGGCGGCAATCTGCGCCAGACGATCGGCGTTGTTTTCCGTATCGGCAACCGTGACCTGGGTCCAGCCGCCGGGGGCTGTCACCGTCTTCACGGCGCTGGGGGTATAGGAAGTGACGTCGAAGAAGTTGACGACGTAAGTGATCGAGGCCGCCTTGCCGGTCGCAACGTCCTTGAGGCCGGTCATCACCACGCGATAGCTTGAACCTGGCGCATAGCAGGTCCCGGAGGCGGCAGGCTGGACGAAGCAGATCGTGCCGCGATCGTAGATATAGGGATCGACTCGGAGCTTGCCGTTATCGGAGGTGCAGGTATACGAGCTGCCGCCGGACAGATCCGTGACGGTCACGGTCAGATCGGCGACCTTGTCATAGGTCAGCTTGCCGGAATTCAGCTCCACGGTCCAGGCGCTTTGTTTGCTGTTGATCTGGCTGCTGGGCATCCAGCCGGGGGCGGGATAGGCGGCAAAGGCGTTGCTGCCCCAGGTCATCGTATCGTTTTGCAGGAACCGGCCGATGCCGACGCTGCCGCAGTAGCCGAAGTCCATCCCGGAGTGAGCGTTGGCCAGCAGGCACCAGCGGTGACCGATGGTGTCCCACTGCGCGCTGGAGGCGTTGTAGCCCTCCGCGAGCCAGGCCTCGATGGCGTTTCGCGGCTTCGCGCCCATCACGATGATGTTGTGCGCGACGTTCGCACCCTCGTTCCAGAGGCTCAGATCCATATCGTCAGGCTTCTTGTTGACGTCAACGTCGTGGCCGAAATCCCAGTTGCGGATCAAAGCGCCCTTTTGCAGGTCGTCATGGTTTCCGCTCAAGCCGGTCATCGCCTGGGCGCCGACCAGCCAGCGGTAGTAATTCGTCATGGCGTTCATTTCGTCCGCCGCCGCCTGGGAGAGCTTGCCCTGGTCGTAGGGCGCGCTCAGGGAAGGCATTCTGTCATACCAGGTCGGCCTGTCGCCGTAGGCGGGATTTGCGTTGAGGGCGGCTGCGTATTTTTGGCCGATCTCCTCGCGGGTGCGATTCTGGAAGGGCGCCATTGCGTTTCCGTCATAGACGACGGCTGCATCGGCGGGATATTCATGGATTGCCCGGACTTGCCCCGGCAGGATGCCGACCAGGAGGATCAGGGCAAGCAGAAGGCCTGTGATTCGTTTCATAAAGAGCTCCTTTCTGTCTGTTTCGTTTGGAGAAGGATGCTTACGGTTTCACCATATCACAAGGCCGAAAAAATGTCAATTTCCAGATTGCACAAGCTTTCCCCATCCAATTTGTATTTTTTTACAACGCCATGCATGGACGAATCCTGTCTTGCATTTTCCCGCGCTTCTGATATAATAGGAGAAAAGAACCCATACCGGAGGAATATCCATGAACGAAGAAGAAGCCCGGAAAGCCCGGGCCGCCGGGAAAATCGCCCGCTGGGACGCCGCGCGCCGCTGGTTCCTGGTCCTTGCAACGATCCTGATGATCGTGGGCTACATGACCTCGCTGCGCCTGCTGCTGGCCTCCAGCGCGATCCCGCTGGCATTGGTGCTGATCGCCACGCTCCGCATCAAGCGTCTGGAGGGACTCAAGCAATGAGCGACCTCAATCTGACCCTTTCCCCGGAGGCGCTCAAATCCGTCTCCGAGCTTGCGCTGGCCCACGTGGGCGACGCAGTCTTCGAGCTGCTGGTCCGCCAGGAGCTCTGTTGCGTGAAGGCGGCGCCGATGCGCGATCTGCACCGGATGACGGTCGCCCGCGTGAACGCGCCGGCCCAGGCCGCCCGGATGGAAAAGCTCCTGCCCCTGCTGACGCCGGAGGAGCTGACCGTCTACAAGCGCGGGCGCAACGCCCATACCCACCAGGCGCCGAAATCCGCCAGCCCGGGCCAGTATGCCCGCGCCACGGGACTGGAGACCCTGTTCGGCTGGCTGTGGCTGACCGGACAGATCGACCGCATTGCCGTCCTGTTTGCCGCCGGAAAGGAGGACGCCGATGCCACTTGACGCGATCTTTCTCACCGCCCTGACCGCGGAGCTGAACGAGACCCTGCCGGGCAGCCGGATCGACAAGATCCAGCAGCCGGACCGGGAGACCGTCCTGCTGAGCCTTCGAACCCAGGGGGCCGGAAACCGCCGCCTTCTGCTCTCGGCCTCCCCGAACCACCCGCGCATCCACTACACGGCGGAAAAATTTGAGCAGCCCGCTCAGCCGCCGATGTTCTGCATGCTGCTGCGCAAGCATCTCTCCGGCGGGCGGATCCTCTCGCTGACCCAGCTTCCGATGGAGCGGGCCGTGGATCTCTGCATCGAGAGCGCGGACGAGCTGGGCGAGCTCAGCCGGAAGCATATCTGGCTGGAGCTGATGGGCCGAAACTCCAATCTGATCCTGACCGGTCCCGACGGGCGGATCCTGGACTGCCTGCGACGCGTGGACTTTGAGATGTCCGAGAAGCGTCAGGTCCTGCCGGGGCTGTTCTACCGCGAGCCGCCCACCCAGGGGAAGCTGGATCTGCGCGCCGAGACCCCGGAGGCCCTGCAGGCGGAGCTGGAACGCCTCCGCACCCAGACCGCCTTCGACGGCTGGCTGATGGACCGCTACGCAGGCATTTCCCCGCTGATCGCCCGGGAGCTGGTTTTCCGGCTGACCGGGAGCGTGGAGGCGGATCTCTCCGCGCTTGAGCCCGCCGATCTGGCTCCGCGGCTCTGCGATGCCCTCCACGGTCTGCTGACCGGCTTTGCACCGACCCTTTTGCTCCGCGGCGAGACCCCGAAGGACTTCTCCTTCCGGCCCATCGCTCAGTATGAGGGCTGGATGACCTGCCGGACGGCTGCCGGCTTTTCCGCCCTGCTGGACGACTACTACGCCGAACGCGACCGCACGCAACGGATCAAGGCACGGACCCAAAACCTGACCAAGACGCTGAATACCCTGAAAAGCCGCGCCGAGCGCAAGCTGGCCAACCAGCGCAAAGAGCTGGAGGCCACCTATGACCGCGAGCGCCTGCGCCAGCTTGGGGATATCGTGACCGCGAATCTGCACCGGATCGACCGGGGTCAGGCAAGGCTGACCGCCGTGGACTTCTACGATCCGGAGATGCGGGAGATCGAGATCCCCCTCAACGCTGCCATCTCCCCCCAGCAGAACGCCGCGAAGCTCTATAAGGACTACAACAAGGCCAAGCACGCCGAAAAATTCCTCACCGGGCAGATCGCCGCAGGCGAGACCGAGGTCGAGTACCTGACAAGCGTGCTGGACGCCCTTTCCCGCGCCGAGACCGAACGCGACGTCTCGGACATCCGCACTGAGCTGATTGAGGGCGGGTATCTGCGCAGCACGGATCGGAAAAAGCAGATGAAGACGCAGCCCGCCCGGCCGCTGGAATTCCGTTCCTCGGACGGGTTCCAGATCCTGGTCGGACGCAACAACCGGCAGAACGATCTGCTGACCGCCAAGATGGCCTACAAAACCGATCTCTGGCTCCACGTGCAGAAGAGCCACGGCAGCCACGTGATCATTGCCTGCGCCGGGGCGCAGGTGCCGGACCGGACGATCACCGAGGCCGCCATGCTGGCGGGCTGGTATTCCGAGGCGCGGCAGGGGCAGAACGTCCCCGTTGACCTCTGCCCCGTGCGCCAGGTGAAAAAGCCCGCCGGAGCCAAGCCCGGCATGGTGGTCTACGAGAACTACCGCACCGTCTACGTCACCCCGGACCCTGAGCTGCCCGGGCGGCTGAGCCGCCGCGAACCGTAAACGCTGTCCCTGCAGGAACTGAACATAAAGGAGGTATTTCCATGAACGTTTCTCTTTCGGCATCCGTATTTGCGCTCTCCGGCGCGGGCAAGGAAGCCCTGCTGGAGGTTCTGCCCGAATCGCTCGCTCTGACAGATTCCCGCTGCCTTTGCCTGATCGACGCCGAGCGTCTGGAAGACGGCGCGCAGAGCAATCTGCTCTCCGAGGTGACGAGACACGCCCGCGAGCGCCGCATGACCCCGATCTTCGTTCTGACCAAGGCCGACCGCCTCCCCGCCCTGCGCGCCGCCATGGCCCGGCTGCTGGGCCGGCTGAAGGACCTGGGCTGGACCGCCCCGGAGGTGTGGCCCGTCTGCGCCGAAGCGGCCAGACTCTTTCTGCTCCCCACGCAGGGCCGGGAGCTCTCCGAGACGGAGCAGGGCGAGCTGGATCGCTTCTACGACCGCTTTGGCCCCGGCGACCGTTCTCTGCCCGGCTTTGCAGTGACCGGCGACCTGTGCTGCACCGTCAGCGGCAGGGACGTCTCCCCGCTCCAGCTCCGCCTGGCTCTGGAAAACACCGGCGTTCCGGCGCTGATCGCCCGTCTGGAGGAGATCGCAGCGGCCCCGGCGCCGGCCTTTGTGCCGCCCGCTGCGGAAGCCGCACCGCTTGAGCCCGCGCCGGCAGCGCAGGAGCCTGCCCCTGCCGAGGAAGCCCCCGCCCCAGCGGATACCGCTCCCGCGGCGGCAGAACCGGCGCAGGCCGAAGCCCCGGCGCAGGAGCCGCCGCAGAGCGGAGCGCTCTCCGACTGGCTCGAACGCGTCGCCGCTGCCGACGCCCCCTCCCTGCTTGCAATGGAGGAGGCCGCCCGCTCGCTGACGCTGGAGGCGGCGGAGGCCGCCGAGCTGCGCGCCGCCTTCAACCGCCGCCGCTGGGATCTGCAATGCGAGCAGATGAACGCCTACGTTTCCGGCTATGAAGAGATGGACTGCGCCACGCTGCTGAATCTGGCCCAGTCGGTCCGGGATTCCGATTTCCCGGAGGCGATCCGTGAGAAGACCCTGGAGGTTCTGCGCGCCCAGTTCCAAAGCCGCGAGCTGACCGAGCTGCGCGAGCTGACGCTGGACAGCGACAAGCGCGATCTGGACGGGCTGGAGGCTCTGATCGACGAGATCAACCGCGGCCCCTATGACGCCCAGAGCCGCGCTCCCTATCTGGATCTGGTCAACCACCGGATCGACGAGCTCCACGTGCAGGCGATGGAGACCGCCTGCACCGGGCTGGAGCAGGCCGACGCCGGTCTGCTGGCGGAAATGCGGGCCTTTGTGGACGGCCGCGACTGCGCCGACGTATTGAAATCCTCCTTCTACGCCCGGCTGGAGCAGCGGCAGGACGAGCTGGACGAGGCGGAGCTGACGGCTCTGACCAGCGACGCCGGACAAAAGACGCCGGAGGAGCTGGACGAGATCCTGCGCACCCTGGACGAGGGCTCGTGGAACCCCAGGCTCCTGCCGCGATTCCGTCAACGCGTCGCGCTCTGCCGCGAGGCAGCGGTTGCCCGCTCGCTGGCGGCGGAAGCCGCCGATCTGGACAGCATGGACCGCGACGCTGCGACTGCCCTGCGCCAGCGCGTGATTGAGCGCGGTCTGCCCGCTCGGCTGACGGACGGACTGATGCGGCGGATCGACGAGCGCGTTTACCGGCTGGATATCCTCGGCCTTGCCGCGATGGAGAACGGCTTTGACGGTCTGGATTTCCAGGAGCTGGACGCCCTGCGCGCCCGCGTTGCACGCGAGAACGTCTGCGAGCGAAGCCGTCTGGAGTATCTGGGGCGGCTGAACCAGCGCGAGCACGCCCTGATCTTCGAGACTGCGGCCCCCTATATGTCCCTAGCCCAGCAGATCGCAGCGGAGAACAAGCTGCGCATCGCGGATTTCAACTTCGCCCGCCCGGACGCCGACTTCCAGACCGCGCTGAATCAGTTCTGGGGCGGTTCCGGCTTGGAGCAGCCGCGGGACATCCCCGCCTTCCTCTACAACGGATCGACGGTCATGGGCTTCTCCGGTACCCGGTTCTGGTACAAGACCGGGCGCGACCTGGCCTTCCGGATGTTGGACGAAATCGGGGAATTCAAGGTATCCAAGCAGACCTTCTCCGCGATTCTGGTCCTGTTTGACCCCGACGGCAAGCCCGACCGTCTGAATGAGACCGTCAAGCTCTCCCGCGCGAGCGCCGACAAGGTAGCCGCCTTCCTCAACGACTGTCTCAGGCGTTGGCCCTCGCGCAAGGGGTCCGTGACGACGAATCCGATTCGGACCGAGCCGATCGACGTTGTCAGCCTTGCAAGGCCGATCCCCGAGACCGCGTTGACCGAGGCCGGGGCAGCGGAGATCCTGCGCAGCCGGTTCGAGGCAGAGCATCTGAGCGACGGAGCCGTGATCGGAGCCGACGCCGAGGCCTGGCAGGCAAAGCTCCGCAAGCTGCTGCAGACCTTCGGCCTGCCCGAGCAGACGCGGCTGGTTTGGTACGACACCTCCGGCATTCTCGGCTCCATCAAATCTGCGGTCGCCGTCGGCCCCGCAGGGTTCTATCTGATGAACGGGAAGCAGGACGTCCGCGTCATCCCGATCGAGGACGTTTACCGTCTGGAGCGGTCCGGGCGGCGCACCGTTCTGACCACGGTGCAGAATCAGACCGAGACCGCCGACATCCCCGCCGCCCTCCTGCCCGCGCTGGAGGAATACGTCAAAGGCGTGCAGCTTGCCAGATATTTGAGCGAAAACGCCTGATCCCCCCGGACAACAGACGCCCCCGTGCCGTTTGGCATGGGGGCGTCGTTCTATGATAGATTGGATCAGACGGTCAGGCGTTTTTCAGCAGGGTCTCGACGGCGTCGGTCTTTTCCCAGGGGAGGTCGAGGTCGGAGCGTCCGAAGTGGCCGTAGGAAGCGGTCTGCTGGTAGATCGGACGGCGGAGATCCAGGCGCTCGATGATGGCTGCGGGCCGGAAATCGAAGCAGCGCGCGACCAGACCGGAGAGCGCCTCGTCGGAGATGTGGCCGGTACCGTAGGTATCCACCAGGACGGAGACCGGCTTCGCCACGCCGATGGCGTAGGCCAGCTCGATCTGGCACTTGCGTGCAAGCCCGGCGGCCACGATATTCTTTGCCACGTAGCGGGCCATATAGGCCGCGGAGCGGTCCACCTTCGTGGGGTCCTTGCCGGAGAAGGCGCCGCCGCCGTGGGCGGCGTAACCGCCGTAGGTATCCACGATGATCTTGCGGCCCGTCAGACCGGTATCGGCTGCGGGTCCGCCCAGGACGAAGCGTCCGGTGGGATTGACCAGGAATCTGGTGTCGGCGTCGAGCAGGCGCTTGGGGAGGTTGGGACGGATGACGGTTTCAATCACGGACTGACGAAGCGTATAGACGTCGATCTCCTCGGCGTGCTGGGTGGAGACGACCACGGTGTCGATCCGCTCGGGATTGCCCTCGTCGTCATACTGCACGGAAACCTGGCTCTTGCCGTCGGGCCGCAGCCAGGGCAGGGTGCCGTCCTTGCGCAGCTCGCTCAGCGCGCGGGTCAGATTGTGGGCGTAGCCGATCGGGGCGGGCATAAGCTCCTTCGTTTCGTCGCAGGCAAAGCCGAACATCATGCCCTGATCGCCTGCGCCGGTGGATTTGTCGTCATAGGCCGCGTCCACGCCCATGGCGATATCCTTGGACTGCTCGTCGATGGCGGTCAGCACGGCGCAGGTGTTTCCGTTGAAGCCGGCCTCCGGGGAGTCGTAGCCGATGTTCAGCAGGGTGCGGCGAGCGACCTGGGCAATGTCCACGTAGCAGTTGCAGGTGATCTGGCCGGTCACCAGGACCATGCCGGTGGCGGCCAGGGTTTCGCAGGCCACGCGGGCCATGGGGTCCTGCGCCAGAAGGGCGTCCAGAACGCCGTCAGAGATCTGGTCGCAGACCTTGTCGGGATGTCCCTCGGTGACGGATTCCGAGGTAAAGATTCGTTTCATCATAGTCGTATATCCTTTCGCGTTGCGTTTACAGTTTACAGAAAAAAAGCACTCTGCAGGGCAGAGTGGTGGGGATGCTTCCTCATCTGCCGATTCTCTCGCCGGAATTGGCACCTTGCGTCTTTGCAGGTTGCCGGGCTTCACAGGGCCGGTCCCTCCACCACTCTTGATAAGGCGTTGTGAAATTGTAGATATAGTATAGCAGGATTTTCGGAAATGTCAAGGATTTTCTGAATCGACCCGCGCTGCGCTGAGAAGCCCCCGGGAGCGTATGCTCCCGGGGGCGGGTCTCATGTTGCCGTTGATCCGGCTTCGACGCGTTTACTGCTTGACGAAGAACTGGATGCCGAAGGCGGCGGCGCTGGGAGAGCTGCTGGCGTAGGCGGAGAAGCGGCCGTTGTACCACTCCAGATAGACGGGGCCTTTCGAGGTGGACAGGTCCTTGGCGTTCAGATAGAACACGTCTCCGTCGGCAGTAGCAACCCAGTTGACGGTGTGGTCAGTCTCGGTCAGAGCCAGGTCGGCGTAGTTGCCGCTGACGTAGGCGGCCAGGACGTTTTCGCCGTTCCGGAAGGTGTAGGTGCCGTCGGCATTGACGGTCACGGTCCAGATCGCGGTCTCGGAGGCGACGGTGGCGGTGGTGCCGGTGATCGTCGCGTCCACGCCGTTGAGATAGTAGCTGCCGTTCATGCTGGCGTCCAGCGCCTTGGCGTTGGTCGGGTTGATCAGCAGGACCTCGTCGCCGGTCTGGAGGGTGGAAGCCAGGGTGAAGGATGCTTCGATGGGCTTGAGCACCAGGGCTTCCACGGCGGCGTTGAGGGCCGCGGTCGCGGCGTTGACCTCGTCCTGCGTGGCGGCCTCGTTGGCGAGGACCTCCCGGGCGGCGGCCAGAGCGGTTTGCAGGTTGGCGGCGCTCTCATCCGTGTAGGCGGTCAGGTCCAGGGCCGCGGCCGCGGCGATCGCGGCCTCGAGGCTGGTCTTGACGACTTCGTCGTTCGTCACGGGCAGGCCGTACTTGTAGATCTGGAAGATATAAGCGGCGTTGTTGTCCTTCCAGCCGTAGGTGGTGTAGCCCTTGTAGAATTCCAGCGCCTGGTTCTTGTTGCCGTTGAAGGCCGCGTTCGTGCTGCGCACGGCCACGGTTCCGGCGGCCTCGTCCAGAATCTGCAGATACCACAGGCTGTACTCGTTGGGCTCGGCCTCGAAGCTCATGCCGTTGCCGGTGGGCGCAGAGGTCAGGTAGGTGCCGTCGGCCATCTTGAGATAGAAGTTGGTCTCGTCGCCCTCGGGGAGCTCGACGGTGTAGACGGCGGTGGTCTCAGCCGGGGTCAGGACCTTGTCCGCGACCGTGACGGCGACGCCGTCCACCTTCACGCCGTTGAGGGTCGTGGAGAGGCTCATGCCCTGAGCGGGATGATAGATCACGATCTCATCGCCCGCAGTCACGGCGGTCGTCAGGTTGAAGGTGCAGGGCACGAAGCCGTAGATCTGGAAGATATAAGCGGCGTTGTTGTCCTTCCAGCCGTAGGTGGTGTAGCCCTTGTAGAATTCCAGTGCCTGGTTCTTGTTGCCGTTGAAGGCCGCGTTCGTGCTGCGCACGGCCACGGTTCCGGCGGCCTCGTCCAGGATCTGCAGATACCACAGGCTGTACTCGTTGGGTTCGGCCTCGAAGCTCATGCCGTTGCCGGTGGGCGCGGAGGTCAGGTAGGTGCCGTCGGCCATCTTGAGATAGAAGTTGGTCTCGTCGCCCTCGGGGAACTCGACGGTGTAGACGGCGGTGGTCTCAGCCGGGGTCAGGACATTGTCCGCAACCGTGACGGCGACGCCGTCCACCTTCACGCCGTTGAGGGTCGTGGAGAGGCTCATGCCCTGGGCGGGATGATAGATCACGATCTGATCGCCGTCGGAGACGGTGGTGGTCAGTACGTAGGCGCCCTTGGCCTCGGGGGTGGGCTGGGGTTCGGGCTCGTCCGCGGGCACGGCGTCCTTGGAGACCGTGATGCGGCCTTCGCCGTACCAGTTGTCATAGACGCCGGCGTTCAGGCGGGCGGTAAAGGTTTCGCTGTTGAAGTAGTTGATCAGGACCTCGTTGTCCAGCATGCCGCCGTCGCGGATGATGGTGTCGTGCATGAACATGTTCAGACCGTCGCCGCCCTGCTTGAGCATGTAGTTGTGGGAGGCGACCTTGTAGGTCTTGGTCAGGTCGATCGGCTCGTATTCGCCGGTGGTCTTGTTGAGGACCTGCACGCTGCCGACGCGGCGCTCGCCGTCCACCTTGGTGAACATGCCGGCGGAATCGGTCACGACGGCGCTGGGCGTGCCGGTGTAGATGGTGTATTTCAGGCCGGAGACCTGGAGGAAGCCGCCGCACTCGCCGGTGAGCAGGCCGTCCTCGGTGTAGTTGACGGCGCGGGAGGACATTTCAAGGGCGTCGATGATCTGCTGGCCGGTGGCCTCGACCACGACGAGCTCATTGCCGAAGGGATGGACCTTGATGATCCGGTCGTAGGTCACGTCGCCGGCGGGGATGTCGGCGCGGACGCCGCCGCCGTTGACAATGCCGATGTCGGCGTCGCCGGCAAGCACGTAGGCGTCAGCGCAGACGTCGCCGAGGTTGGTCTCCTGCCAGCGGACAGCGCGGACGTTGCGGTCCAGATCCCGGATCGTGAGGTCCTTGGTCAGGCCCTCGACCACGACGGTGTTCAGCAGCTCCTCGAAGTCAGACATCACTTCAGCGATCGCCGCAGTGACGGTTTCGTCCTTCTCGGGGAAGTCGGCGGCGGAGATCAGCTCGGAGTAGATCTCGCCATCCTCGGTGATGGTCAGCTTGCCCACGTTGGCCAGCTTGGTGCCGGTGGAGGAGAGGACGACGTCCTCGCCGTTCTTGTTGGCCACGGTCTGCATCGCGATGACGCTGTGAGAGTGGCCGTCGAGCACGGCGTCGATGCCGGTGGTATTGGCGATCACGTCCACGGAGCGCCAGGGAGCGGAGCTCTCGTCGGTGCCCAGGTGGGCCAGCGCCACGACGTAGTCCACGCCCTCGGCGCGGGCAGCGTCAACCGCAGTCTGCACGGCCTCATAGAGGGACGCGCCGGTGGCGTCGTTGCAGAAGTCATAGATCCAGTTGCCCTCGGCATCCTGGAAGTAGGTCGGGGTGGACTTGACCAGGGATTCGGGGGTGGTGATGCCGACGTAGGCGATCCGAAGGTCGCCGTATTCGACGACGGTATAGGCGTCGAGATCCACGGCGTCCGCCGCGCCGGCGGGGCCGGTGTAGCGCCAGTTGGCGGTGACGACGTCGAAGTCCGCCTGCTCGACCAGGGTGCCGATATTGTCCACGCCGTAGTCGAATTCGTGGTTGCCGAGCGTAGCGGCTTCATAGCCGACCTCGTTCATCAGACCGATGATGGCGGAGCCCTTGGTCAGAGAGCCGATGGCCTCGCCCTGGATGAAGTCGCCGGCGTCAACCAGGCCGACCGCATCGTGCAGGGTCTGCATATAGGCCTTGTAGGCGGCCAGGCCGTCGTAGCCGAAGCTCTTGCCGGCATAGTCGCCGGAATCGTTCCTGGCGTCCTGAATGCCGCAGTGGACGTCGTTGGTGTAGAGGATGACCAGATCGTCCCGGTCCTCCAGCTTGAGCTGGGACAGGCGGAGCAGAACGGTGGCGATCTGTGCGCGGGTGGTGGCGCTCTTCGGGCTGAGGTATGCCTTGCCGTGGGAGCCGACACCCTTGATCAGACCGACGGCCACGGCCCAGGACATGGCGTCCTTCGCGTAGGCGCTGACGGTGCGGGTATCCGGGAAGGCGCTCAGGTCTGCCCGGTCGGAAACGTCGCAGTTGGTGTAGGCAACGTAGCGATAGAGGAAGGTGGCAAGCTGTTCGCGGTTGACCTTGCCGACGCGGTCGAAGATCGTGGCGGTCTTGCCGGTGGTGATCCCGTTCTCATAGGCCCAGAGGATGGCCTTGTAGGAGTAGCGGCCGGGCTTGACGTCGGTGAAGGGATTCTGAACGGTGGGCTCGGGCTCGCCTTCCATTCTCCAGAGGACGGTGACGAACTGCTCGCGGGTCAGGGAGTCGTTCGGCCCGAAGATGGTATCGGTCTTGCCGACCATGATACCCTCGTTGAGGACGTAGTCGATGCCCTCGTGGTACCAGGAATCACGATCCACGTCGGTGAATTTCGCGCAGGGATCGTTGTAGACGCGGATCTCCTCACGGGAACGCACGCGCAGACGCTTGATGTACTGGTCTTCGCTGACGCCGGAATCGTCGTGGGAGTCGCCGGAGCCCTCGTCCACGTCGCGGGAGCCGAAGCCGACGCCCTCGACGCTCATGCCGACGGCGGCGTCGTCCAGACCCTTGTAATCCTTCTGGATGTAGTTGTTGATGAACAGGGCCGCGATCTCGCCGGAGCCGTCGTCCACGTAGATGTAGTCGATGACGCCCTCGGTCTTGTGGATATCGGTGATGACGCCGGAGATCTTGACCAGGTTGCCGATGTTTTCGTCACTCATGGCCTCGGCGCAGGTGACAGGCTTGGGGTCCATCGGGATGATGTCGTTGGAGATGACCTCGATCGAGCCGTTGTAGTCGTTGCTGAGGTTCAGCTCGATCTCGCCGCAGTAGTAGGTCACGCCGCCGTGGACGCGGACCTGCTCGCCGATGTAGTAGTAGCCGGAGACCGGGAAGCAGTTGATGCCGCGGGTCTCGTCCTGAACGTAGATGCAGTCGAAGAAGGCGGTGTCCTTGTCGTAGTCGGAGGCGTTGGACATGACCGTGCCCTCGACGGTGAACTCCTGACCGACCGAGCCGTTATGGACCTCGGCGATCGGGGTGATCTCGTAGGTCTGGTCGCCGTTCTTGACGTAGTTCAGAATGTTCATGACCAGGCCGTAGTTCTCATACTGCTCGTTGGAGGCAGTGCCGGCCTTGAGGTCATAGTTGGAAATGAAGCAGGCGCCGCCGCAGACCAGGAAGCCGCCGCCGGACAGGGTCTCGCAGGTCACCAGGTTGAAGGTGTCCTTCTCCGCCATGACGGTGTCCTTGCTGTAGTCGGGCACGTAGGCGGAGCCGGTGAAGTTGTCCTTGTAGCAGGCGATCCAGGTGGACTGGTACGGCATGACCAGCGGAGTCACCTCGGCCTCGGCGCCGGGCTGGGTGACGATGCCGGTGCCGTTGTAGTACTGATACTGGCCGTTGGAGGAAACGTAGATGCCGGTGGTGAAGCGGTGGTCGCCCAGCAGCTCCCTGCCGTTGAAGTTGATGCGGTAGGCCTCGTTGGACTTCATCTCGTTATCGACCACGATGCCGCGGACGAAGCGGGTCTTGGCCCCGACTGCCTCGTTGACGAGGTTGGAGATGGTGGCCGAGGCGTACTTGTAGGTATCCTTGCCGTCCGCATCCTTTTCGGAATAGTCGTAGCGGTCGGACTTGGAGAGGTTGATGATATTGCCGCCGTTTGCCGCGTAGTCGGCGATGGCTGCCAGCTCGTCCTCGGTCCAGACCGTGGGCGCGGTGGTCTCGTCCTTTCTGGGCACGGTGAGGACGATCATCTTATACTTGGCAAGGTTTTCCTTCGTCATCTGGCCCGCGTCGATATACTCGACCAGGATGCCGTTCTCGGCGCAGATCTGGATGAAGGAGCCCTCGTTTCCGGCATAGTCGCCGGAGACGTAGAAGTTTGTATGGCCTCTGTCCAGGCCGACGTAGGTCATCAGCTCGGGCGGATAGGAGGTCTCGGTGAGGGTCTTGGTGTAGGTCTGGGTCTTGCCCTTGTAGGTGAAGGTGAATTCCGCAACGATCTCATAGGTCTTGGTTGCGGAGGGGTCGGTGGTCTTCGGGGTAAAGGGAGCGGTGAGGGTCTTCACGCTGCCGGGAGCAAGCTCCTCGGAGAGGTCGGAGGCCTCGAGGATCACGTCGCCGTCGGCGGTGATCTTCCAGCCGTTGAGGAGGACGGTCTCGCTCTCGCTGCCGTTGGTCAGCTCAGCGGTGACGGTCTCCTCGACGCCCTGGGCCGCGACAGCGGCGGAGGTGGAGGCGTCCACGTTGACGGGAACGGCCTCAGAGGTCCAGATGGGGGCGGTCACGGCGATGTTGCCGTCAGCCTCGATGATCTTCACGTAGTAGTAGCCGGAGGTCAGGCTGCCGTCGGCCTTCTTGTGGTCGATCACGATATCGCCCTTGTAGGAGTTGCCGGAGACGGGGACTTCCTTGATGACCTTGGCGCCCTCGCCGATGATCTGGATGGTGCCGATGTCCTCGCGGTCGGGCTCGTTGACGGTCAGACGGATCGTGACCTGATCGGGCTGCTGGCTGTCCTCGATGGAGGCAATGTCGCCGAGCTTGTAGCTCTGACCGTTGATGTCCATCTCGTAGTAGATCTCCAGGTTCTGGTCCTCGGTCGCATAGATGCGGCGGGCGTCCAGCGCACGGTAGATGCCGATTTCGGAGAAGTCGTCGGTCAGAACGACGTCGCGGCAGGTGTTGGAGCTGCCCCAGTTGCCCTTGTGGTTATCCTGGTTGTTCGTGGGACCGACGTGCCAGCCCATGGACAGGCAGAGGTCATACTCCTCATAGGAGGGGAAGTAGGCGGAGCCGCCGACCTTGCCTTCGCCGTTGCCGACCTCGATCAGGTTCAGGATGTCGTCGCGCTTGGCGGTGCGGCCGGCGTAGTTATCGAAGTTGCCGAAGGTCTTGCCGGGGTGGTTGAACTGGGAGACGACGGGCACGGCAGCGCCGTTTGCATCGAAGGGGATATACTTGGTGGCGTTGACGCCGGTGACCTCCGCTCCGTCGCGGGTGATCTTGGCCTCATTGCCGTCCACGTCAAGGCCCTTGTCGGCGTTTGCCATCAGGTCGTTGTACAGGTGCATGCCGGCGTACTTGGTCTTGTCGTTGAGCGCCTTGTTGTTGCGGGAGACGGTGCCGTAGGTGTTGAAGGTGTTGGTGTGGCCGGGGCCGCCGGACCAGGTCATCTCGTAACCGTACATGCAGACGAAGTCGTCCCACTTGTCGTTGTAGGTCTTTGCAGTCGCGCGGGCCTCCTCCCACTTCGTCATGGAGCCGCCGCTCGTCTTGAGCAGGGAGCTCAGATCGTAGTAGCTGGAGGTGGTGGCGGTCGCGGTGGTGTCAAAGTAGTTGGAGTGGTCGGTCACGATCAGGAAGTCCATGTCGTCTACGCCGTGGGCGTGCTCATAGGCGTCCTCAAGCTGACCGGCGCCGTCGGAATACTCGGCGGTATGGGCGTGGACCTGACCGAAGTACAGGGTCTCGCCGCTCGCACCGATGAAGAAGTTCCAGTTCTTGACCGCCTGCTTGCCGTCGGCACGGGTGACGGTGAAGGCCAGCGTGTGCTTGCCGGTCGCCAGATCGGCGGCGGGAACGTAGGTATAGACGCCGTCGGCTGCCGTGCCGTTGACGGCGGTCTCGTCCAACAGGAGCTCAAAGCTCGGGTCGCTGCCGACGTTGGCGTAATGGATGGTGATTTCGGGGCGGACCACATCGCCGGTGGCGGAGTTGGGCTCCGGGGTCACGGAGAGGATCAGCGGCTCGTCGCGGATCTCAACGGTCTCGGTGCAGGAGAAGCTGAGATTCATGGCGTCCTCGACCTCGACGGTGACGGTCAGGGAGCTGTGGCCCTCCAGATCGGCGGCGGGGATCGTGAAGGCGCCGACCTTGCCGGTCATGGCGGCGTCGGCGGTCTTCTCGGCGGTCTCGCTGTCGAAGCGGTAGCGGACGGTCACGGCGTTCAGCTCGTTGAGGTCGTTGACCGTGAACTCCACCGGGCAGTCGGAGCCGATGGCAGGAGCCGGGGTCTTGGAGAGGAAGACGCTCGGATTGACCACGTAGCCGCAGTTGTACGCATCTTCGACGTGGTAGAAGTTCATGGCGAAGATCTCGGGGGTGCCGGCATTGTAGGAGTAGCCGGCGAAGAGATCGTCAAAATACTCGATGTAGACCGGGTTGCCCTTCCAGCTCGCGGTCTTGTTCTTCATGAGCCAGCCGCCGCTGATTTCGGAAACGGTCCACTTGGTGTAGTCGTTTTCGGCGTCCACCAGGATCAGGCTCTCGTCGTTGACGGTCTTGCCGCTTTCGTCCTGATAGTTCTCGGTCATGCCGAGGTACTTGCTTCCGGTCTGGAAGGTGTACTCGTCGCCGTTGACGTGGACCGTGAAGATCAGGCCGCCGTCGGAGACGTCCTCGTAGCGGATGCCGGCGTCGGTGCGGATCGCGGAAGCGCCGGTCAGATTGGCCTTGGCTGCATTCTCCGGGGTGGGCTGTCCGAAGACTGCCTTAGCGTAGTCGTTGTAGATGACCACGGTGTCGCCGTCGGCGGGCAGGGCGTCCGCCTCTTCGACCTCGCCCACGCGGCCGTCGTCATCCTCCGCGGTCGCAGCGAACTGCATCTGGAAATACTGCGGGGTGGAAGCCTTGTAGGAGAAGCCGCAGAACTTCTGGCCGTTGTACTGCTCCAGATATACGTCGGACGTGCCGTTCCACTTGTACTCCGCGTTCAGGATGTTGAACGTGTTTTCAGCGCCGGCCTGGTCGGCGATGATCTTCCACTTCGCGCCCGATTCGGGGGCGTCGATGAGGACCATCTTTTCCTTGCCCTCGCTGGTATCCTGGATGGCAAGGTACTTGCCGCCCAGCGTGAAATAGTAGGTGCCGTCGCTGTTCTTGATGAAGCGAACGATGGCGGTTCCGTCCGGGAGCTTGTCGATCGCCTTGCCGTCCGACGTCAGGCTGACAGCCTTGGAGGCAGAATTGCCGCCGGTGATGTCATAGCCCAAAACGTAGCCGGTTTTGCCGTCCGTGCCGGGGTTGAAGATCACGCCGTAGGTCCCGTCCGCGGGTGCCGCGGTCAGGAGCGTGGCGCTTCCGTTCACCTCCACGTCCGCAGCCAGCGCGAACGTCGGGAAGACGGAGAGAACCATGGCAAGGACAAGCAGCATCGCAAGCGTTCTTGTGAAGTGCTTTTTCATAGAATACCCTCCTGTTTGCTTATTGCAGGCGAACGCGCCGAAAGGCGCAGTTCCACCTATATGCTACTTGTATCATACCACACTTTCCGGCGCAATGCCACACTAATTTTACATTTTCCATAAAATATTTAATCGCTTTGCGGCGGTTTTCGCCTTGCGGTTGACATAAATTCGAGCGCTGTGCAGCAAAAACGGAGGGGCGTTTTCCCCTCCGCGGATTCAGCTCACGATCTGTTTTTTCAGGCGCTTGAGGGCGGCCTTCTCCAGGCGGGAGACCTGGGCCTGCGAGATGCCGATCACGTCGGCGACCTCCACCTGAGTCTTTCCGTCGTAGTAGCGGAGCGCGAGAATGTTCCGTTCCCGATCGCCCAGAGTCGCCACCGCGTCGCGCAGGGTCAGCGTCTCGATCCAGCGCTCGTCTGTGTTTTTGGGGTCCCGGATCTGATCCATGACCGTGAGCGGGTCGCCTGCGTCGCTGTGGACCGGCTCGTAGAGGGAGACCGGCGTGGAGATTGCGTCCATTGCCTCCGATACCGAGGCGAGCGGGACGCCCAGGTCCTGCGCGACCTCCTCCAGCGTCGCGTCCCTGCCCAGGCGGACGCGGAGCCGCTCCTTGCACTGGAGGATCTGATAGGCCAGATCCCGGATCGAGCGGCTGACCCGGATCGGAGAAGAATCCCGCAGATAGCGCCGCACCTCCCCGACGATCATCGGCACGCCGTAGGTGGAGAATTTCACGTCCAGGTCGGGATTGAAGTTGTTCACGGCCTTGAGCAGGCCGATACAGCCGACCTGAAAGAGGTCGTCCGGGTTTTCGCCCCTGCCGATGAAGCGCTGGACCACGGACAGGACCAGGCGGAGATTGCCCTCGATGAGCTGTTCGCGGGCGTCGCGGTCCCCTGCCCGGCTCCGGCGCAGAAGCGCCTCACACTCCCCCGGCTTGAGCGTTCTCAATTTTGCGGTGTTCACGCCGCAGATCTCAACCTTACCCTGCATGACTGCCTCCGTCCATCCGTTTTTGAAACGTTCCTGATACCTGACGAACGCCAAATATCGGTCATAGTATGCCCGGAGCGGGAAAAAATCATGCAGCGCGCAAAAAGCCGTCTCTGCCGGCGGTCCGTTTTGCATCGGACCTGCGCTTTTTGCTTGCAAGCCGGACGGGAGCGTGGTATGATAGAGGCATCCGGGAGAGTCCGGCGGAGCGCTTCGCCGGGCCGCCGGAACCCAACCGAAGGGAGAATCCCTATGAACGAAACGTACAGCCGCTTCCGAAGCGTCCTCAGCTGGGTGACCTCCGGCGCGTTTCTGGCGACCGGCCTGTGCCTGATCGCCGCCTGTCTGCGGATCAGCCGGCTTGGTCCGCACCCCTTCACGCCGGAGACCGTCCGGGCTGCGGTTCGGCCCATCCGCTTCCTGCCTGCGGTCTGCCTGGCGCTCTCGGCGGCGGGTCTCATTCTGGACGCCCTTCTGCCCCAGGCCGCGCCAAAGCGAAAGCGCGCGGCCCGACGCGCCGCGGATCAGGCCGGCGCGCGGCGGGCGGTCCTGCTGCCGCGGCTTGCCCTGCTCGGGCTCGCACTGGCGCTGCTCATTCTGGGCGTCGCGGGAGACGGCGCGGCCGGGGTGATTGCCAAGGCGGTCAACGTCTGTTCGGAATGCGTGGGACTGGGGTGAGCGTATGAAGTCTGTCAAAGAATTTCTCGGCCGCATCCGACCCACGAAGCGCAGGCTCTCCCAGCTCTACTTTGCCCTGCTGTTCAACGCGAACGCGAAAGGCTTCGTGCAGGGGAACATTTACCGGGGGCAGTCGAAGGCTCTGTGCGTGCCGGGGCTCAACTGCTACTCCTGCCCCGGCGCGATCGGCGCCTGTCCGCTGGGCTCTCTGCAGGGGGCGTTCTCCGCGGGGCGGAGCACCCTGTTCTACGTGGGCGGGATCCTGCTGCTCTACGGCGTGCTTCTGGGCCGGACCGTCTGCGGCTGGCTCTGCCCCTTCGGGCTGATCCAGGAGCTGCTGCATAAGCTCCCCACGCCCAAGCTCCGCAAGAACCGCGTGACGCGGGTCCTGTCGCTGCTCAAATACGTGCTTCTCGCGGTCTTCGTGCTGGCGATCCCGATCGCCTACGCCTTCCGCGACGAACCGCTTCCGGCCTTCTGCAAGTATATCTGTCCGGCGGGCACGCTGGAGGGCGGGCTGGGTCTGCTGGCCAACCGGGTCAACGAGAGCTATCTTTCCATGCTCGGCCCGATCTTCACCTGGAAGTTTTTGCTGCTGGTCAGCATCGGCGTTGGCTCGATCTTCGTGTTCCGTCTGTTCTGCCGGTTTCTCTGCCCCCTCGGCGCCCTGCTCGGACTGTTCAACCGGGTCTCCGTCTTCGGCGTCCGGCTGGAGCCCGCAAGCTGCGTCAACTGCGGCAAGTGCGTGGCTGCCTGCGAGCTGGACGTCCGAACCGTGGGCGACCGGGAATGCGTCAGCTGCGGCAAGTGCATGGCCTGCTGCCCCACCGGGGCGATCCGGTGGAAGCGCATTCGGGAAAAGGCCGGGCGGAAGCCGGAGGCGTCCGCCGACAGGCGGAGCATCGTCCTGCGGGCCGTGACCGGTCTGCTCGCCCTGGCGGTCCTGATCGGCGCGTTCTGCTATTATTCAAATCAGGAAGCCCCCGCCGCAGGCGGAAGCGAAACGGGCGAGCTTTGTCCCTCCGTCTCCCTGGCCCTCCTGTCGGGCGGGACCGTCGATCCGGCGGCGGGCGGAAGCATCACGCTGATCAATTTCTGGGGAACCTGGTGCAGTCCCTGCAAACGGGAGCTTCCGGACTTTGACCGCATCGCCGCGGAATACGAGGGCCGCGTCCGCGTGATCGCCGTGCATACCGCCCTCGAGGCGGAAAACGCGCAGGACTACGCGGCGGAACACTTCCCGCAGTCCGCCATCCTCTTCGCCGTGGACCGTCCCAGCAGCCCCGGCGCGGCGACGGACGCCTTCTACGCAGCCCTCGGCGGGCGCGGCGTCTATCCCTATACCGTGGTGCTGGACCGGAACGGGCGGATCTATGCAAAGTATCTCTCGGCGGTGGACTACGACACCCTGCACGGGGTCGTGGAAGCTCTGCTCCGCGGCGAGGAAGCAGGGCCGTCGTCCACCGACGCGCCGACGGAGCACTACCGCGTCCGCGTCACGGATGAGCAGGGCGTACCGATCCCGGAGGTACGCGTGCAGATCTGCGCAGACGCCTGTCTCTCCGCAAAGACCGGCGCGGACGGATACGCGGACTTCACGGCGGCAGCCGCCGACTATCACGCCGCCGTCACCGTGATGCCGGAGGGCTATACCCTTCCGACGGATCAGACCGAATTTCCCTTTGCCGACGGCACGCGGGAGGTCGTCATCGTGCTCAAGCGCGCCGGGAACGGTTAGGGGTCACGGCGCGGGCGTTGGGGGTCCGGTTCCCGAAGCTGGCCGCTGACCCCCAACCCGGCTGCCTTCCGCATCGTAACAGTTCAGCCCTCCCTCCGGCGTAGGGCGGCCAAACCTCTGGCCGCCGTCCCACCGAGCGGCAGACAGCCCGGCGGCCTGGGGTCAGACCGCCCTACGGCATGGGCTGAACTGTTACTCCGCATCGGCAATTTTTGGGATTTTTTCCCTTCCCTCTTGATTTTTCAGCGGAGGCTGGTATAATCGGATCATTAGTTAGCCGCATCTAACCAGCGCGTCCGCTTCGGCCCTCCGTGCCGCCCCGGACGACTGCGGCAAAGCAGCGAGGAAAGAAGGCATACGCTATGGCAAGAAGCGCAGAATCCTACAAGCAGCTCTCCATCCGCGAGTCTACGAAGGCCGCGAAAAACTACGAATCCGGGAAGGCCGGGATCTACAAAATGTGCCGCAAGGACTATCCGCCGATTCTGGCGGAGATCCGGACCGAGCCCTTTGAGACCCTGCTGGACGCAGGCTGCGGCACCGCGCCGATGGTATCTCTCCTGTCCGAGGCCTATCCGCAGGCCGCCTTCGTCGGTCTGGATCTGACGCCGGAGATGATTCACAAGGCAGAGCAGAAGCAGCTTCCGAACGCGGAATTCGTGGTCGGAGACTGCGAGGCCATGCCCTTTGCGGACGGGCGCTTTGATCTGGTTATCAACTCCCAGAGCTTCCACCACTATCCAGATCCGCAGGCGTTTTTCAACGAGGTCGCCCGCGTATTGAAGCCGAACGGCAGGCTGATCCTCCGCGATAACACTGGACCTCGGGCTGTCATGTGGTTCATCAATCACGTGGAGCTGCCGCTGGCAAATCTGATCGGCCACGGAGACGTGAAGGCGCACCCTCTGGACGAGGTCCGCGCCTTCTGCGAGAAGGCGGGACTGCGGGTGGAGAAGCTGGAACGGCAGAAGGGCTTCCGCCTCCATCTGGTTGCCAGAAAGAGCGCATAGCATAACAGAGCATGAAGCAATGACGCGGAGAACGGGTCGGAGCGCCTGCAGCCCGAAGTTCCCCGCAGAAAGGAGCGCCTCGCATGAGCGATCTTCTGAAAACCGTGATCGGAATCCTGATCCCCTTCGTTGGGACGGCGGCAGGCTCCGCCTGCGTCTTCCTGATGCGCGGAGAGATGAAGCAAAGCGTCCAGAGGACCCTGCTTGGCTTTGCCTCCGGCGTGATGGTGGCGGCCTCGGTCTTTTCCCTGCTCCTGCCCGCGATCGAGGACGCGGCGGACCTGGGGCGGCTGGCCTTTCTCCCCGCTGCCGTGGGAACGGGCCTCGGCTTTGCCTTCCTTCTGCTGCTGGACAATCTGATCCCGCATCTGCACGTCGGGGCGGAGCGCTCGGAGGGTCGGCGCGGTGCTGCGAGCCGGATGAGCCGGACGATGATGCTCTGCCTGGCCGTGACCCTCCACAATATCCCGGAGGGCATGGCTCCGGGCGTCGTCTTTGCCGCAGCCCTGCGGGGCGGCGAGGGCGTCAGCCTGTCCGCCGCGATTGCTCTGGCCGTTGGGATCGCCATCCAGAATTTCCCGGAGGGCGCGGTCATTTCCATGCCGCTCGCCAGCGAGGGCAGACGGAAGGGACGGGCCTTTCTGCTTGGTACGCTCTCCGGTGCAGTGGAGCCGGTCGCCGCAGCCCTCACCATCGTGCTGACCGGCTTTATCACCTCCGCCCTGCCCTATCTGCTCTCCTTCGCAGCAGGCGCGATGCTCTACGTCGTGGTGGAGGAGCTGATCCCGGAGGCCTCCGGCGGCGCGCATTCCAATCACGGCGCCGTGGGCTTTGGCGCAGGCTTTATCATCATGATGATCCTGGACGTTGCGCTGGGATAGGGGATGCCGCCCGAAAAGCCAACCGGAGGGCGGTGGGAAGAAGACTTCTCACCGCCCTCCGGTCGTTTCGTTCCGGCGGGGGTCCGGCTGCGCTATTCCGGCAGCAGGGGCGTCATGCTTCGAAGGGAGATCGCGATCGTGGAGGCGTTGTGCAGAAGGGCAGAGGCAGCCGGGGGCAGCAGGCCGACGACGCCCAAGCCGATCAGAGCGGTATTGAACGAGAGAATGAAGCGGTAGTTGTTCCGGATGCGCCCCATCAGCGCCTCGGACAGCCGCCGGAGCTGGGGCAGAACGCGCAGATCGTCCGCGAGGATGGTCACGTCCGCGACCTCGCGGGCAATGGCGGCGCCGTCGCTGATCGCGATGCCCGCGTCCGCTTCGGAAAGGGCCGGGGAGTCGTTGACGCCGTCGCCGATCATCAGCACGCGGCGGCCCTGCTCGTGCTCGCGGCGGATGAAGGCCGCCTTGTCCTCGGGCAGAACCTCGGCATAATACTCGTCCACGCCGACCTGGCGGGCCACCGCTGCAGCGGTCCGCTCGCTGTCGCCGGTCATCATCACGAGCTTTTCAATGCCGAGACCGTGGAGCTCGGAAAGCACCGCTGCTGCCTCCTCCCGCAGCGGGTCTTCCACGCAGATGACCGCGCAGAGAACGCTCGCCCTGGCAAGATAGAGGTGGGAATACTGCGGCGGGAGCGTCCGGAACCGCTCCTCCTCGCCGGCAGGAACGGTCACGCCCTCGTCCTCGAAGACGAAATGGCGGCTGCCGATGACGACCTTTTCGCCGTCGATCCGGCTGGCGATGCCGTGGGCGACGATATAGCTGACCTCGGCGTGTTCTTCTTCGTGCAGAAGACCGCGCTCCTGCGCGGCACGGACGACGGCGTTTGCCATGGAGTGCGGGTAGTGCTCTTCCAGGCACGCGGCCAGGCGCAGCATCTCCTGCTCGTCGTTTCCGCCGAAGGGTACGACCTGCGCCACCCTCGGCGCGGCGTGGGTCAGGGTCCCGGTCTTGTCAAAGACGACGGTTTCGGCCTCGGCAATGGCCTCCAGAAACTTCCCGCCCTTGACCGAGACCTGATTTCGCCCGGCCTCCTTCATGGCGGAGAGGACCGCCAGGGGCATAGAGAGCTTGAGCGCGCAGGAGAAATCCACCATCAGCACGCTGACGGCCCGCTGGACGCTTCGCGTCAGCAGCCAAGTCAGCAGGGTTCCGCCGAACCACCAGGGAACCAGCCGATCCGCCAGATGGGAAGCCTTGTCCTCGGAGGCGGATTTGAGCTTTTCGGAATCCTCGATCATGCTGACGATGCGGTCGTACCGTCCGCTTCCGGCGGGCTGCGTGACTTCGATCACCAGCTCACCCTCGTCGATCACGGTTCCGGCATAGACCAGGCTGCCCGTCCGCTTCAGGACGGGCTCGGATTCGCCGGTCATGGAGGACTGGTTTACCGTTGCCTCGCCCGAGGCCACGACGCCGTCGAGCGGGATCAGATTGCCGGTCCCGGCTGCGACCAGCTCGCCCACGGCAACCTGCCCGACGGGGACTGATTCGCGCTGTCCGTCCGCACCGACGCGCCAGACCTTGTCCACGTTGAGCGCCATCGTCCGGGCAAGCTCCGCGACGGATTTCTTGTGCGTCCATTCCTCCAGCGTATCGCCCAGCTTGAGCAGGAACATCACGGAGCCCGCCGTGTTCCCGTCGCCCCGGAGCAGAGAGGCCGTGATCGCCGCCGCGTCCAGAACCGGGACCTCCAGCCGGCCTTTTGCCAGCACGGCAAGGGCCTTGCGGACGTAGCCAGCAGCCTTGCAGACGGCAATGATCGTGCGGACCGGCGCAGGCAAAAAGGCCCGACTGAATACCCGACCCATGAGCTGCAGGACGATCCGGTCCTCATATTCCCGCTCGATGGCGCGGCTGCTGTGGTCAGGCTTGCGGTCGAGGTTCGCCTCGAAGGAAAAGGCTGCGAGCGCCTTGCACACGCGGTCTCGCGCCTCCTCGCGGAAGCGGATGATCGCGTCGGAGGTCCGGTCAAAGACTTGAACCGACTGTACGCCCTCCAGTCCGGTCAGATAGGCCTCCAGCACGTCCGCCATATCCAGACGCATGGCCGGGCCGATCACACGGATGCGAAGTCTTCCCCGGGAAGAGTGGAGGATCCGGCAGTTCATGCTTCCGCCGCGCAGTCTTCGATCACGGTCTGCGCCCCTGCAAGCGCTTCGTTGTGCGCCACGGCGTCGGCGTAGACGTCGCCGCACTCCTCGCGGATCTCGGTCACTTCCTTCATGATGTGGTCCTTCTCGCGGAGCACCGTGGCGGTCAAATAGGTGTATACCTTCCGCGCATCGGGGCTTCTGAGCATGCGGTATCCGATCGTAGAGGTGAGCGCGCCGCAGAGAAACAGACCCATTTTACTGAATTTCATTGTTCATTACTCCTTTTTCTGTCATTTCTGTTGTTGCATTCGTTACCGCTGCGCCTTCCGTTCAAAGTCGGCGCAGGTCGCCGGAGAGATAAGCCTTGATCGCCGCGTCACAGCCGCCGTCGAAGGTATAGAGGGCAACCTTTTGCTCCCGCAGCTTTGCCATGCTCCGCGGCCCGTAGTTCCGGCAGATCAGCACGTCGATCATGGAATCTCCGATGGAGGCCAGGCGCTCGTCGTTGGTTTTGGAAAAGCTGCTCAGAAGCTCCTTCCGCTTGATCTTGCCGTCCATCAGATAGAACAGCCAGAAATGGTCCGACTGCTCAAAGTTGGTCGTGACCGCACCCGGGCCGTAGGAAACGGCGATAAAGTCAAAGCCGTCCACACGCAGTTTCATTCCGATTCCTCCCCGCCGTCTGAATAAGCCGCAGGCAACCTCCGTTCCCTTGCGGTAACGAATGTTAGGTTCCGCTTACCTTATTGTAGCACAGGCCGCAGAAAAAATCAAGCGACCGGGAAAAAACTTATGAAACGCGGCGCGTCCGGCCCGGCGCGGAACGAAATTCCCGGAAAAAAATTATTTTTCCTGAAAAAAACTATTGATTTTGCACGGCAGAGGCTGTATAATACATTTCTGCATGAGGTAACGACAGTTACCGTAGTTTCGAGCAAGGAGGTGTAACCGTGCCCAACATCAAGTCTGCCAAGAAGAGAGTCGAACTCACCAAGGTCGCCAACGCCCGCAACAAGGCTGAGAAGTCCATGCTCAAGACCAATCTGAAGAAGTTCGACGCCGCCCTGACTGAAGGTAATCGCGAGGCCGCCGACGCAGCGTACAAGATCGCTGTCAAGTCCGTGGACCAGGCCGTGAACAAGGGTCTTCTGCACAAGAATACCGCTGCCCGCAAGAAGAGCAGCATGACCCTCAAGCTCAACAAGCTGGCCTAAACACCGCGTTCGAAAATATTCCCTTCCGGTTTGACTCCGGAAGGGGTTTTTTCGTTTTTGCGGCAAACTGCAAAACGCCGCAGGACGCACGGCGCGTCCCGCGGCAAAATGCAGGGAATCTTTTGATGGGCTTTTCAGATCAGCCTTCCCGGCTCTCCGCAGCCGTCCTCCAGGTCTGGATGCGATCCCAGTTTTGGAGCAGGAGGGCTTTGGCGCGGGCGGAGACGAGGTTATAGCCGCGCCAGTCCGCGCTGACTGGAACTGGCCGCCCGTCCGGCCCAACCTTGAAAAATGCGTCGGCACGGGCGACGAGCTCTGCGCGGGCCAGCCGGGCAACCTCCGGATCGGCGTCGTCCGCCAGGTCGAGCAGGCTGGGAACGGCGGCGTCGGAAAGCTCGGAGATCGTTTTAACGTCGATGCCGGACAGGGCTCCGCTGCGGTAGGCGGCGGTGTTGTAGGAGGCGACGATGCGATCCACGTTGACAAAGCTCAGGACCAGAAGGACGGCGGCAGCGGCGATCAGCGTCACCTTCAGATAAGGGACCCCGTTCCGGAACAGGCGCAGGATCAGGCAGATGAAGCCGACTGCCAGCACCAGCATGAAGGCAGAGGTCAGGATGCGCAGGCGGGTCATGCCGAAGCTGCGGATATAGAGGACCATCTTGGAGGCGGAGATTGCCACGAGGGTCAGGGAGAACAGGCAGAGAAAGCACATGAGCAGACGGATGAAGGCAGGCAGTCTCCCCTCCCTGCGGCGGCAGACGGAGGCCGCGCCGAAGAAAAAGGCCAGGTTTATCACGCAGATCGTACACATCTCAAAAAAGCCGCGGCGGGCGTACATCGCGGGGGTATAGCCCGCAGGCAGCAGGCCGCGGAAGCCCTCGAAGAAATAGGCGCCCTGCGAAAGCAGATAGGCCAGATAGACCAGGCTCAGAACGGTCAGGAAGCTGCCCACGATCAGCGGCTCCACGCCCCGGAAGGCAGAGGCGGAGCGGGTCCCCTTCCTGCCCGCCTGCGGCAGGTAAAAGAGTTGGGAGAAGACCAGCAGACCCAGCCCGACGCCGACGATCAGGGCGATGACGTGGATGGGAAGATCCCGGATCGTGAGCCGCCTGACCAGGCCCTCAAAGGCCGCGTCCGAGGAGGTCAGCAGGGGCATGACCACAAACAGGGCAGGGATCGCGCAGCCAACGCCGATCAGCGCCGCGCCGATCCGCCGGGTCTTCGGCGCGCCGCCCGCTCCGTTCCGGTGGAAGACGGCCCAGACCGACTCCGGCAGCCCGCAGAAGGGAGCGGAGAACAGGACCCATCCCACGTCCAGCACAGAGCGGCAGGTTCCGGTCTGCTCCCGGCGCAGGTTCAGAAGCTCCAGCGCGCCAACCGCCGCCAGGATCAGGATCGCCGTGCAGGCCAGAAATTTGAGCAGGGAATCATCCGAGCAGAACAGGCTCACGGCAAGGGCCGGCAGGCAGAGGAAGCAGAACACGGCGTAGGCCGTGACCGCTCGCCGCGCCTTCCAAAGATACCAGACAAAGCAGGCGCAGACGCCGATCAGGCCCAGGCTCACGCCGAGGTTCAGACCGGTGAAAAAGAAGGCGTCCGTCAAAAAGACGGCAAATACGGAGAGCAGAACGACCAAAACCAGATCGCGCGGTTCGCTGACCCGGCGCGGCTTTATGCGCAGGGCGGAGGCAGTTTCTAAGGATTCGTTCAAAATTCTCGCTCCTTTCGATCCGGCAGTTCCGACGCCGGAGGGATACGGTTTTTTGGTTTTAGCTGGGAAATCGGTGATTCTTGCCGGGAATCAGGGCAAAACAGGCGTTTTACGGGGCAGTCGGAGAAGCGTCGTCTGATCGACGCTGATAGACGTGACTGTGTTCCTGCGGGTCGATCGGAGTGGCCTCGCTTGGTTGGTTTTTAGACTGTGCTCGCTGCCACGATTTCGGGAGCTGCTCTTGTGGGAGGTACTCTTGCGCATAGCTTTTGTTCTGAATCGCAAAATAGGAAATGGATCGCGCATCCTCATCAACTAACGCATATTCGAGAAACAGCCCGCGATGTTCTGTTCCATACAGATATGCGGGAGAATTAAAGTCTGCTTCGTTCGGGTTCCCGCAGAGTTGACGAAGCCGCTCCAATTCCGTCTCGTAGGCCGCATGCGTATACGTGCAGCTCAGAACGGCAAGCGCATCATTGTCAAATAACAACGGAAAGACGGGAAAGACTTCACTGTAAAGATGATAGCTGTATGTCTCGGCACTCTTGACTGATTCTTTTTCCGGAAAAACCGCATAGGGTTCCTCCGCAACCCAGCCGACCAAAAGCGTGCGTTTATAGTCCGATAACTCACCGCCGAGAGAATAGGCTAACCAGGTGATCGGCGGCGCAACAAAGCGATAAGTGAGCCAACCAGCAATCACCACAATCAGAAATATGACTTTCGCTTTCTTGAAAGCTTTTTTTCTTTTTTTCTGAGACTCACTTTGCTCCATGGTTCCTCCTACACAATCAGGGCAAAATCAGCGCTTCACGGGCCAATCGGAGAAGCGCCCCGTGACTGGTTTGTCAACACAGAGAACAGTCCCCTATGTGTTTCAATTCCTGCGCATCTACTATGGGAAGGTGAACGCCTTCCTTTCACCGAAGGAGGACGCAGAGGCCGAGGCGGACGAATCCGATTCCTGACAGCTTCCCGCTTCCTACACAGGCCAGCGCTCCGCGGTGGTCTGTGTACTGTACATACAATTTCTTGAGAAAAATTCTTCCACTTTTTCTCATTTTTCTCTTGACTTTCTATTTGCAGACTGTGTTCCCTGTGTTCTTCGCAACTGATTAGTCAGTAATAAAACCTTCAGCCCACATAACTTCGTTAAGAGTCCATCTGTTCAAAACTAATTCGCAGACCATATCCGGAATATCAGAGGAATTTAACGCTCTATAATCCTCTAATGCGATTTTAGCATATTCCTCTTTTTCGAAAAAACCTAGAGTTGTGCTATATTCTACAGAATAGTCTTCCGAATGATAGTAGATAAGTGCCTCAAAAAAAGGTTTTTCAAGTAATACACTGGGGCTGGATCGCTTAATTACAATGTATCCGTCCCTATTCGTGGAAAATCCAGGTTTTTCGTTGAGGATGTTTTTTGCGTTCTGAATATGGGATAGAGAAGAGAAATATCCGATTTCTTTAGGTGATGAAGTATTACTTATATGCAATAGCTGAAAAAAGACCATATAAATACTCCTTTCATTCTACATTTCTAATTCAAGTTATAAGTCAATCAGTCAATCATCAATCAAGGGGACGGTTCTCTGATTGATTTCCCAATCGATCCGAAATAAACGTCAATCAAGGAACCGTCCCCTTGTAGTACTTGTAGTAGGGCAAACTCAGCGCTTCACGGGCCAATCGGAGAGTCGCTTTGCTGTTGTCTCCATTTGTTAAAATCGCTCACATAGTAATACCATCCGGTTTCCTTCATGGAGACACAGGAAGTCATATAAATCACGGCTGGCGGACGGACGCCGTCCAGGGATAATGCGATTCCGCAGCCGACTTCTCCGGACCTCCATAAAAGGAAGTCCACACTGTTTGTTTCAGTATCGTATTCTATTTGATGACAACCATTCTCGTGAAGTCGACTGGCTGCTTCAAACACCGGTTCGTCCTTCAGCGGCTTTTTCTGCATCGTGTAGGAACGATTCAAGATCAACTGATCGTCTCCCTCGTAAATACTTCACCAATATAGATTCCTACTGACTCGCAATCCAGTGCTTGTAAATAATGGATCACGGTTTGAATATCTGTCTCGTTCTGTTGATAGAAATCTTCGGCTTCCTCTATCGTCATAGGCTTTTCATCGCAGCCTGTCAAGACTGACGCTGTGAGCGCCACGAGTAGAAGGATGCCAACAAGTTTTCCTTTCATGTGTCGCTTCTCCTTCGTGAACACAGTCTGCCCTCTCGCAATCTTCACTGTGTCCCTTCCTCGCTTTTATTGCGATGTCACCGCGAACCAGTTCTCATCAAGCTGCCTGACATCCGTAACGCCCGGATAATGCCTTTCGTAGTGGAGACGTGCATGTCTTGAATCGCAGGACTCCCGGGTCTCTGCGTTGTAAAAAGCCGCGTTGGCGTCATAGACAATACACGCCCGATAAGAGCTAAGTAAAGCCTTAGGGCCGTAAGGTTGCTGCCACAGTATGAAGTCAACGACTGACCTGTCCGTAGAAACTGCGATACAAACCATCGGCATCTCACGAAACAGCGGTCGAGCCGCTTCAAAAATCGACTGGTACGCCTGTTCTGTCAGCGCACCATCTGAAACAATGCTGCAGTTATCACCGGACCAAACGTGCCCTATGCCGGACGCATCGAAATCTTTTGGAACAATCAGCAAGTCGGGAAAATCATCGTCCTCATGCTTCGGCAGTGCAGTCAGCACTTCGGCCGCATGACGGATATCCGTTTCGTTCTGGCGGAACACCGTCTCGATCTTGACGACCGAGTCATATTTGTGGAGCTTTAAATATCGCAGCGTGAAAAGCAGCGCGAGGATCAACAGAACGATCACAACTACGATCCAGCGCTTCTGCTTCCGGCTGAGCCGTCCGTACTTTTCAGAGAGCTTCTCTTTTAGCAGAATCCTTCGCGCCATAAACTGTCCTTTGTTCATTTGCTGCAGGTCCTCCTTCGCGTGTCATCGGGAACTGTGTCAACGGGTGTGTCATCGGGGACGGTTCTCGCCGTCATGTTTTATGTTAACTTATCGCGAAGAACCATTCCTCGCTGTCACAGCGCTGCCGCAGATCAGATGATATCCTTTGCAGATTCACCGATCATACCCCCTGTGTTCTCAAGCGGTCAAAAATGCAGCTCGACAAAATAAAAATGCGCTCCGATCTGTTTAAAGAAAACCGTGTTGTCATCATTCCTCTTTTTATAAATCGTCTCTCCGTTTTCCACAACAGGATACCATTGATCATCAGGATGCCATTGATCGGATTTGCAATAAAGCGCGTATGGATCGTCGGAAGGAAGGTAAACCATCATTCTTTCCGCATTCCCAAGGGTATCGATCCGGAAGGCAACATAGTCATAGGCGAAGTCGACAGCTGTGATCCAACTGACGTCCAAAACCTTTTTGAGGTTCTCATTGAATATCATCTTTTTCTGGGAGCCGCCGTCAAAACAGTCATGCCGCAATTCAAGCTTCCCGTTGTCAAGCTTTTTGACCACGTAGCTGTCATTGGAATTGAGGGCATCGCCGTATATGCTCTGGCATTCGCGCACGCAATCTCTCAGCAGAGACCCGTTCGATTCATAGAATGAGCGCGTGCGGTCATAACAACTTGTTGCCTCCGGCAGCAACTGTTCACACCCGGCAAAAAACGAAACAAACAGAATCAGCAGTGCGCTCCGGATCAAACGCTTCATCGCTCTTCCTCCTCGTATCATTCATAGCGATTTGACGATATTGATGCAGACCGTGTGTCATCGGGGACGGTTCTCGCCGTCATGTTTTTATGTTAACCTGCGTGTCGCAAAGGAGCGTCCCCCTACTGTGTTCCAAGGACAGGTGCTTCACCGGTGTCAGTGGTGATTCAAAGCCGTAGGCTTCTTTCTTTCAGTTGTGAAACACGTAATCCGCCGGGTCATAGCGCACCAGATCCTGGAAGAACATGGCTTGCAGCCTGCCTTCGGAGTCCAGCAGCAGGACCAGCTCCTCCATCTGTTGGCTGAGATAGAAAATTGCCTCCCTGCCGCCGCTGCCGTCCTCATGGACGGGCTCTCCCAGCAGGGCCAGGAGCTGCTTCTTGTCCATGCCCCGGGTGATCCCGGCGGGACCGGTGAAGTTCACCAGTCCTTCCTCGCTCTGCTTGTAGAACAAGGCCTCGTTGATGGAGAAATAGCGGATGGGACAGTCCAGATAGTGGACGGTCTCCTTGCCGGTGTTGACGACCCCCAGCCGCAGGAGGTTGAAGGTGCTATCCTCGTCGCCGGTTGGCATCAGATAGATCTGTACCATACCATCAGGGTCCAGCATTCCCTCCTCGGAGAGCTCCGGCGTGGCGTTAGGGTCCTTCCGCTCCGTTTCAGGCAGCGCTTGGGCGTAGGGGTTGTCCGTCCCCATGCTGCGCATGAGGATGGCGTCCGTCTCCACCCAGCCCTGCTCCAAAAGGTCCCGGGGTGTGAGTTCTGACAAACGGAACCGGAAATCCTCCAAGCTGTAGCTATCGTCCAGCGTTTCAGGCAGCGTCAGGAAGGGGTCTTCGGTGCCTGAGGGCTCGGTGGTCGGCGGCGCGGTGGTCGGAGCCTCCGTACCTGGCGCATCGGTGCCGTTCACAGTCGAAGAGGACTCCGTGTTTGGCGCCTCGGTGCTGATCGTCGTCGGGGACTCGGCACTGGCCTCCAACGTCTGGGCTGAGCTGCCGCCGCAGCCCGTCAGGGCCAGCAGCAGGGAGAGAAGCAAGAGACAGAGGATGGATTTTTTCACAGGGCATCTTCCTTTCTGTTGCGAAACTCGTGTGTCATCGAAGGCGATTCTCGCCGTCATGTTTTATGTTAACTTGCGTGTCGCGAAGGAGCGTCCCCCTGCCATAAGGACTCACTTTGACGCATGGTTCCTCCAACGAAGCAGTGTGCGCGGTTAAAAATGTGTTATGACATAATACAAGCAGTCATGGATCTTGTAATAAAAGAACGTATCATCGCTTCCGGGCTTTTCTCCCAGGACTCCCCCTGTCGCCTCATCAGGGTGGAAATCGAATCCTTCGGAATAGCCAAATAAATCTGCGATGTCGTCAGAAGGAACGTAAATGATCTTGTTATACGTCATATTTGATCCAATCCCGGAACCACCCACACTGTACTCAACGGCATTGCTGCGGAGCGTAATCACATCGACCATACTACCGGCAAGCAGCGGCTCAACTTCCGGTATCCTTTCTTCCTTAGCGCTTTCCAGATGATAAGAATACAACCGCATCGTACCGTTTTCATTCATAGTAATATTGATCGCATCATCTTCTGTTGCGAAGTTTTTCAGTAAGAAATGGGAACAGTCTATGAAATCCTCTCTTTTTTCCTTCGCGAATGAAACCACATCGTTAAAGCTTGGAGTGTTTTCCCGCGGGAAATCACATCCAGAGAGAAGAAAAACACAGATCATAACATACAAGCATAGTCTTGTTCTCATATCAGCCTCCATAACCGTACCGGTCCTCGTAGTAGAGGTTTAACCCATTGTCATCGGGCGTCACATGTTGTCTGACGATGATTGCGCCACTCTTCATAATCAGCGACATAATAGTACCAAGCAGTTGCTTGAAGGGGCTGTAATTCTGTTAAATACTGCGTAGTGGGCAGCTTTTTTTCATCATTCTCTATTGCATAGAGTAATCCTGCATCAGCGTCCCCAACTATTCCCGTTCTCCATAACTCAAAGCAGATTGAGTTATCTGCTCGATTCATATAGATGCTGAAGCATCCGGTTTTCCAAAGATGGTGAAGGCTTTCCAAAACCGAAGAATCGTTGATTTTTTGGTCATTGAAGTCAATGATGATTTTCCCGGTATCGGTTTCTATGAATGCCCACTCAGCTTGAATGTTAACGAGGTAAGTTGAGACAGTAGAAAAATCAGATTTGTTCTGTAGATATAGGCTTTCAATCTGATGAAAAGAGGGCGGTTGCGTACCACATCCTGAAAAACAGCAAATCAAAAAGTAAATAATTAAGGCCAGAAATGGTCTTTTTCTTCGTCGATTCATGATTGGCCCCCTGGTATTTGTCAGAAAGGATAGGTGCTTCACCGATGTCAGTGGTGATTCCAAGGCCGGAGGAATATGTTTTTCAGGCCGCCCTACGAAGCGGACGATTGATGGCGGAGGGAGGGGGCGGATTCTTCGGGGCAGTATTCCAAAATATCGGCGGGCTGGCAATTCAGGGCGCGGCAGATGGCGTCGAGGGTGGAGAAGCGGATGGCCTTGGCCTTGCCGGTTTTGAGAATGGACAGGTTTGCGGGCGTGATGCCGATGCGCTCGGCCAGCTCCTGCGAGGACATCTTCCGGCGGGCAAGCATGACGTCCAGATTGACGATGATGGACACGGCGAACCTCCCCTCTTAAATCGTCAGACGGTTCTCCTCCTTGATTTCCGCCGCGGCGACAAAGCAGGCGCAGACGACGCGGACGATCAGGAAGATGAACAGCATGGCAGCGGAAATCAGGGCCAGCGGCATATACCAGAAGGCCGCTGCAAAGCAGATCGCGGCGACCGCGAGGCAGCACCAGGAGACCAGGGACAGCAGGCGCGTATTCTGCCTGCTGAACAGGCGGTCCCGGCGGATGTTGCGCAAAACCCGAAGCAGGGCCGCAAGGGCCAGGGCGGCGGGCGGGCAGCAGAGATAGAAGGCAACGATGATGGCGCGGGTGACGCCGTCGGATAAGGCGCGATACCGCTGATACCAGGATGCGATGAAGGGCACCGCCACGCAGAGCGCGGCGAGGACGATCAGCCAGAGCGCGCAGCCGATCTGACTGAACAAGACGGATCTTGCTTTCATGGGGATCCCTCCGGACGGTTTTTCTTAACCATAGCATTTTTCATATCGTTTGTCAATAAGTTATTTCTGTAATTTAGGAATTGTTTGCCGTTTTTCAGCAATAGTTCAGTCCTGCGGAAAGCGGAAGGAGAGCGGCACGGTTCGTCAGGAAACGGGAACAGATCGACGCGCAAAATCCCTCCCCTCGAGGGGAGGGTGGCATCCGGCGTCTCCCGCAAGCCGGATGACGGAAGAGGTGTTATTCGTTCCGTTTTCGCATCCGTCGAAAGATACTGCTTTTCGATACGACACCTCTTCCGTCGCCTGCGGCGACACCTTCCCCTCGAGGGGAAGGACTGGGGGTGGAACTCGTTCCGTTTTCGCGTCCATCGGAACGGGCTGCGCGCAAAATCCCTCCCCTTGAGGGGAGGGTGGCATCCGGCGTCTCACGCAAGCCGGATGACGGAAGAGGTGATCTTCGTTCTGCTTCTGCATTCGTCGAAACAAACTGCGATCCGGTACGTCACCTCTTCCGTCGCCTGCGGCGACACCTTCCCCTCGAGGGGAAGGACTTGGGAGCGGAACTCGTCCCATTTTTGCGTCCGTCGAAAGATACTGCTTTTCGATACGACACCTCTTCCGTCGCCTGCGGCGACACCTTCCCCTCGAGGGGAAGGACTTGGGGGCAGACTTCGTTCCGCTCTTGCGTCCGTCGGAGCGGGCTGCGCGTAAGATCCCTCCCCTTGAGGGGAGGGTGGCATCCGGCGTCCCCCGCAAGCCGGATGACGGAAGAGGTGATTTTCGTTGCGCTTCTGCATCCGTCAAAACGAGCTACGATCCGGTACGACACCTCTTCCGTCGCCTGCGGCGACACCTTCCCCTCAAGGGGAAGGACTGGGTGGAACTCGTCCCGTTTTTGCATTCGTCGAAAGAAGCTGCTTTTCGGTACGTCACCTCTTCCGTCGCCTGCAGCGACACCTTCCCCTCAAGGGGAAGGACTGGGTGGAACTCGTTGCGCTTCTGCGTCCGTCGGAGCGGGCTGCGCGTAAAATCCCTCCCCTTGAGGGGAGGGTGGCATCCGGCGTCTCCCGCAAGCCGGATGACGGAAGAGGTGATTTTCGTTCCGCATTTGCATCCGTCGAAAGAATCTGCGATCCGATACGACACCTCTTCCGTCGCCTGCGGCGACACCTTCCCCTCGAGGGGAGGACTGGGTGGGTGGACTTCGTTCCGTTTTTGCGTCCATCGGAGCGGACTGCGCGTAAAATCCCTCCCCTTGAGGGGAGGGTGGCATCCGGCGTCCCCCGCAAGCCGGATGACGGAAGAGGTGATCTTCGTTCCGTTATTGCATCCGACGGAACGGAATGCTTTTTGGTACGACACCTCTTCCGTCGCCTGCGGCGACACCTTCCCCTCAAGGGGAAGGACTGGGTGAAACTCGTCCCGCTTTTGCATCCGTCGAAAGATACTGCTTTTCGGTACGACACCTCTTCCGTCGCCTGCGGCGACACCTTCCCCTCGAGGGGAAGGACTTGGGGGCAGACTTCGTTCCGTTTTCGCGTCCATCGGAACGAGCTGCGCGCAAAATCCCTCCCCTTGAGGGGAGGGTGGCATCCGGCGTCTCACGCAAGCCGGATGACGGAAGAGGTGTACTTCGTTCCGCTTCTGCATCCGTCGAAACAAACTGCGATCCGGAACGACACCTCTTCCGTCGCCTGCGGCGACACCTTCCCCTCAAGGGGAAGGACTGGGGGGCTGACGTCGTTCCGTTTTCGCGTCCGTCGAAACGAGCTGCGCGCAAAATCCCTCCCCTCGAGTAATCGAGGAAAACGCCGCCTCCGCATGACGGCTCATGCGGGGCGGCGTTTTTGACCGCGCGGCGATGCTTCAAAAGACCGGCGAAAGCATGGCGCGGAGGTGGGCGAGGGCCTTTTTCTCGATGCGGGAGATCTGAACCTGGGAGACGCCGAGAAGCGGGGCGATCTTATCCTGCGTCAGACCGTGGAAATAACGCAGAAGGACGACGCGCCGTTCCCGGTCCGGGAGCTCGGAGAGGGCCTGCGTCAGGGCCAGCCGCTCGACCACGGTCTCCTCCATCGGGCTGTCGGTCAGCACGTCCTCCAGCGTCAGGCCGCGCTCGCCGGTCTCGCGCTGGATGGAATCCACCGCCGCGAGGGCCGTCTCGGCCTCCGCGATCTGCTCCGGCTCCAGGCCGAGGGCCTCCGAAAGCTCGGAGAGGGTCGGCTCCCGGCCCAGCTCCTCGACGAGCTCCGCCCGGGCGCGGGCGATTTTGACGGCCCGCTCCTTGAGCGTCCGGCTGACCTTGACGGCCCCGTCGTCGCGGAGGAAGCGGCGGATCTCGCCCGCGATCTTGGGCACGGCGTAGGTGGAAAACTGCGTGCCGAAGGCCGGGTCATAGCCGGAGACCGCCTTGAGAAAGCCGATGGAGCCGAGCTGAAAGAGGTCGTCCGGCTCCACGCCCCGTCCGAAGAAGCGCCGGGCCACGGCCCAGATCAGGCCGGTATTATCCTCCACGAGGGCGGCGGTGGCGGCCTTGTCCCCCGCGTGGCTGCGGGCGATCAGCTCCGCGGTTTGCAATCGGGGTCTCCCCTGCCGACGAGCTTTTTCTTCATCCGCACCGTGGTCCCGCGGCCCGGCCGGGAGCGGATGGAGAGGGCGTTCATAAAGCTCTCCATGATGGTCATGCCCATGCCGGAGCGGTCCGCCCCGCCGGTGGTGAACATCGGCTGACGGGCCTTGGCCACGTCCTCGATCCCGCAGCCCAGATCCTTGACCGTGATCTCCAGGACGTTTTCCTCCAGTCTGCGCAGGCGGAGCGTGACCGGGCCGACGCGGTCCGGGTAGGCGTGGACGATGGCATTGGTGACGGCCTCGCTGACGGCGGTCTTGACGTCGTTGAGCTCGTCGATGGTCGGGTCCATCTGGGCGGCGAAGGCTGCCGTGACCGAGCGGGCAAAGGCCTCGTTGCGGGAGAGAGACGGGAAGCGGACGACGGCTTCGTTTTCGTGCTTCATGCCGGGCTCCTTTCCTGCGAGAGGGCGACGAGATTCTGGATGCCGGAGGCCAGAAGGACCTTGCGCGGCTGGGGCGGAACGCTGGTCAGACGGAGCTTGCCGCCGAGCTCATTCATGGCCCGCAGGGTGTGGATGACCAGTGCGATGCCGCTGGAGTCCATGAAGGTCACGGCGCCGAAGTCCAGCTCGCAATAGCGGGGCAGGTAGACGCGGATCTTCTCGGTGACGGCCTCCATCGTCTCGCGGGCGCTGTGGTGGTCGATCTCCCCGGAGAGCAGGATGGTCAGGCGCTTATCCTGGAGCAGACTGGTGAAAGTCAAGTTGGATTCCTCCTTTGCAGATATCGGTAAGTATGACAAAAGGCACACACGAACGGGCGTGTGTGCCTTTTATTATAGCGGGCCGGGGCCGGGAGACCGGTCGAAACCGGTCGGGCCGTCCGATATATTTATGCGCTCAACTGCTCCAGGGCGGCGAGCTTGAGGCAGGTGCAGAAGATCTCCATGGCCTGACGCAGCTCGTCGAGCTCGGGGAAGCTGGGGGCGATGCGGATGTTGCTGTCGTTGGGGTCGAAGCCGTTGGGGTAGGTCGCGCCGGCCTTCGTCATGGTCACGCCAGCCTGCTTGCAGAGCTCCCAGGTGCGGGTGGCAAGGCCGGGGATCGTGTTGACGGAGACGAAGTAGCCGCCCTTCGGGTGCTTCCACTCGGCCAGGCCGAGGGGTGCGATCTCGCGGTCCAGGACCTCGAGGACGCAGTGGAAGCGGGGACGGAGAACCTCGGCGTGCTTCTTCATGAAGTCCAGGGTGTGGGCCTTATCCTTCAGGAAGAGGACGTGGCGGAGCTGGTTCATCTTGTCGTAGGAGATGATCTGGAAGGTCGCCAGGCTCTTGTAGTAGGCCAGGTTATCCAGGCTGGAGGCCAGGACGGAGATGCCTGCGCCGGGGAAGGTGATCTTGGAGGTGGAGGCAAACTCCCAGGCCATATCGGGTCTGCCCTGCTCGGCGCAGAGGGAGATGATGTCCGGGAAGGGAACAAATTCGCCCTCGAACTCATGGACGCAGTAGGCGTTATCCCACATGATGGTGAAGTCGGGCGCGGCGGGCTTGAGGGCAGCGAAGCGGCGGACCGTTTCCTCGGAGTAGATGACGCCTTCGGGGTTGGAATACTTGGGAACGCACCAGATGCCCTTGACCGTCGGGTCCTTCACGAGCTGCTCGACCATGTCCATATCGGGGCCGTCGTCGAGCATGGGAACCGTGATCAGCTCCATGCCGAAGCTCTTGGTGACGTTGAAGTGGCGGTCATAGCCGGGCGCGGGGCAGAGCCATTTGATGTGGTCTTCCTTGGCCCAGGGCTTGGGGCTGTGGCGCAGGCCATGGGTGTAGGCCTTGGCGATCACGTCGTACATGAGCTGGAGGCTGGCGCTGCCGCCGATGAAGCACTGCTCGGGAGTAACGCCCAGGATCTCGGCAAAGAGCTTCTTTGCCGACGGAAGGCCGGCCAGCTCGCCGTAGTTGCGGGCGTCGATGCCGTCGATCTTGCACTGGGCGGGGTCGTTGACGATGGTCAGCATGTCGGTGGACAGGTCAAGCTGGTGGGCGCCGGGCTTGCCGCGGGCCATATTCAGGGAGAGCTTTTTGGCGCAGAGCGCGTCAAACTCGGCACGGACCTTCTTCAGCTCCGCTTCGCGCTCGGCCTTTGTCATTTGTTCGTAGGCGTTCATGAGAAATCATCCTTTCCGGGTTTTTTTCGCGCTTTTATTGTACTGCATCCCATTCAGAAATGCAAGGATTTTTTCCAAAAAACCGCAGCCCGGATCGGGAATCAGAGAACGAGGCAGATCAGGCCGTTGGCCCCCTCGTTGACGATGCGGGTCAGCGCGCCGCGGACCTTCTGGCGGGAGTCCTCCGGCAGAGCGGAGAGCTTGCCGGTCAGACCGTCGCTGACCAGATCGTAGAGGGTCTTGCCGAACAGGTTGCTCTGCCAGAAGCCCTCGCGGTCGTTTTCCCAGGCCGAGCTGAGGCTTTGGACCAGATCCTCGGTCTGGGTCTCGCCGCCGACCATCGGGCTGAGCTCGGCGCTGATGTCCGCCCGCAGAAGGTGGATGGACGGGGCCGTGGCCCGCAGGCGGACGCCGCAGGCGCTCCCCTTCCGGATCAGCTCGGGCGGCTGGATCTCCACCTCCTCCCGCACCGGGAGGACGACCCCGTAGCCCGTGGTGCGGACCTGGTCCAGGGCGGCCTGGATGCGGTCGTATTCCCCGCGGATGGAGCGGTAGCGGCTCAGAGCGGAGAGCAGGTCGCCGTCGTTTTCCATCCGTACGCCGGAGCGCTCGGACAGGATCTCGTAGAACAGGCGGTCCGGGAGGCGGACGCGGTAGCTGACCGTCCCGGTGCCGAGGTCGATGGTCTGGGCCGCGCAGTCCTCCACAGCCTCCAGGCCGCCCAGGGCCTCGGTCATCCGGTCCGCTTCGGAGAGGCGGCGCAGGTCCTCGGCGGTCTTTGCGATCACGGAAAAGAGGGTCTGGCGAAGGGGATGGCGGTCCTCTAAGGCGTCGAACCACGCGGGGAAGGTAAAGCGCAGCTCCTCAACGGGGAATTCCCGCAGCAGGTCGGTCAGGATCCGGTTGATTTCCGGCTTCCCCATCCGCAGCGCGTCGATGGGACGGCAGGACACCCCGGCGGCCGCCCCGATCTCGGCGGCGAGGGCAGCGGCGGCCTCAGATTCCGGCTGGCGGGTATTGAGCAGGATCAGGAAGGGCTTCCCGGTGGCCTGCATATCCGCGATGGCGCGGCGCTCAGCCTCCACGTAATCGGCGCGGGGAATGTCGGTCACGCTGCCGTCGCAGGTGAGAACCAGACCGACGGTGCAGTGGCTCTCCATGACCTTTTTCGTGCCGAGCTCGGCGGCCTCGGTCAGCGGAATCTCGTGGTCGAACCAGGGCGTCGTGATCATCCTGGGGCTGCCGTCCTCCGTTGCCCCGAGGGCGCCGGGGATCATGTAGCCCACGCTGTCGATCATGCGGACGGAGAGCTTCGTCTGGCCGTCCGGGGAGATCTCCACGGCCTCCTCGGGCACGAATTTGGGTTCTGCGGTCAGGATCGTCCGTCCAGAACCGCTCTGGGGCAACTCATCCCGCGCCCGCTCGCGGCGGTATTCATCCGCGATATTCGGCAAAACCAGCTCCTCCATCAGCCGCTTGACGAAGGTGGATTTGCCGACCCGGACCGGGCCGGTGACGCCGAGATAGATATTGCCCCCGGTGCGCTTTGCAACGTCCTCGTAGAGCTTCATGCTTCTTCCTCCTTTGCCGGGATCCGGCCCGCAGGGATCAGCAGCAGCCGCTCCTCCTCCAGGCAGTCGGTATCCAGATGATTTGCCGCCATCAGGGCCTCGACGGTGGAGCCGCCGGCCTTGGCGACCTCCCAGAGCGGGCCGCTGACCCGTCGGACCGTCAGCGAGGGACGGTCTCCCCCCTGGGCGGGCTCCAGCGTTCCGCCGCAGAGATTGCGCCAGGTTTCGGCGCGCACGGTTTCACAGTCCAGACGAAGCGGGATCTCCAGACTTCCCGCGCGGAGCGCAGCGCCGCCGCCCGGCAGCAGGACGCAGCGCCCCGCCTCCCCCTCCGCGCGGACGAAGTCGGTTTGGACCGGCTGCTGCACGACCTTGCCCCGCAGGGTGCGGTCGCGGTCAAAATAGATCAGATTCACGCGCAGCGAAGGGGCTGCAGGACCCGGGACGCTCTGGGCGGGGCAGTCGGGCAGCAAGGTCCAGTCCAGGACCCGCTCAGCCTCCGGCGGAATGGGCAGATTCACGGTGAGCGGAAGGCTCCGGCTGTCGAGCAGGGGGCTTAGGGGCAGGGTCTGCCAGCTCGGCGTGAAGCTCCCGCGCAGGGCGTAGGCGTCCTCGGTCAGCGTGACCGGAACGTCGGCGCGGACCGTGATCTGTGCCGTCAGACTGACGTTCAGCAGCAGACGGCGGCTGTCAAGCTGGCCGTCGGTGTCGATCTCCACGTGGCGGAGAATGGGCTGGATCGAGACGCCCCCCTCCTCAACGGCGCGGTCGAGCTCGGCATACTGGGAGAAGGGCACGGTCCCCTCCCAGGCAGCCAGACGCCCGGAATCGCTGGAAAACAGGACGCGGATGCGCAGGCTGCCCTTGAAGACCGCCTTTTCCCCGATGACGCGGCTCTCCTCGATCTCCACGCCGCAGGTCCACTTGAGCAGGCGATCCGCTCCCGGTCCGTCCTCGGGCATGAGCAGCTCGTCGGCAAGCTGGAGCTCCTTTTCCGCCGCACAGACCGGCAGGCGGAGCGGATAAGTATGCGTCAGGCAGGCAAGCTCCGCCGGGGCCTTGCCCAGGCAGGAGACGGACAGCTCCGCCGGGCTCAGAAGCGTCAGCTCGCTGCAGAGGCTGGCCCGGACCAGGATCTTGCGTGCGTTGATGAAGCGGGCCTCAATAGACCGCAGCCAGCCCCAATAGAACAAGGTCGCGTCCTCCCGCGTCGGGACCTTCTTCGTGACCGTGAAGGGCAGATAGACGTCGATCCGCTCCAGACGGGTCTCGTCCTCCGCCGGAACGTAGAGGACGCCTGCCTGGATCCCGCCCGTCACGCTGACCGAGCCGTTTTCCACGACCCGGTTCTGGACCGTGACCGTGCCGAAGCAGTCCACGATGCGGGCGATCTCGGGCATCGTCTCCGGCACGGTCATCTCCGCCGTCTGCTCTTGGCACAGGCCGTCATAGACCGTCTCGGCCAGGAAGCGGACGGTTTGCTCTTGAAAGATCAGCTCCATAGTTGTTCACTCCTTGCAGAATCTATTGATACCATACGCGGACAGGCCGGGGTTTAGACCTACCGGTGCAAAATTACGCCCAGCACGAGCAGGGCCGCCCCAAGCAGAAAGCAGAACCAGAACGATCCCGCCAGCGCCGCGACCAGAAACGCCGCCCCCGCGCACAGGCAGCCGCAGCAGACCATCCGATTGCAATAGCCCATAAAAAATCACCGCCTTCTGCAAATGGTATGCAGAAAGGCGGGATCGTAGTATTTCGTTTTTCGTTTTCGGGCTACTTGTTCTCCCAGGGCTTGTACTGCTCCGCGGTCTCATAGAGGCGGCGGTAGCTGGCGTGGCGGGAGGGTTCGACCCTACCCGCGCGGACGGCCTCCAGCAGAACGCAGCCGGGCTCGGTCCGGTGAGAGCAGTCCGGGAAGCGGCAGCCGGTGCGGTAGGGGGCGAAGTCCGGAAAGAGGTCTTGCAGCTCCTCCTTGGGGACGTGCTCCATCTGCTCGGGATCGAAGGAGGAAAAGCCCGGCGTATCGGCAACGTAGGTCTCATCGCCCAGGGCATAGAGCTCGACGTGGCGGGTGGTGTGCCGGCCGCGGCCGAGCTTCTGCGAAACCTCGCCGGTCTGCACGGCAGCCTCCGGCGAAAGGCCGCGCAGAATGGCGCTCTTGCCCACGCCGGAGTTGCCCGTAAAGACCACGGTCTTGCCCCGGATGGCTTCCCGCAGGGCGTCCAGCCCCGCACCTGTCTGGGCGGAGGTGGCGACGACGGGGATGCCGGCGCGGCGGTAGATCCCGATCAGGCCTTCGGCGGGGTCGAGATCCGTCTTATTGACGCAGAGGACGGAGGAAACGCCCTGCCGCGCCGCAATGACCGTCATGCGGTCGATCAGAAAGGGATCGGTGACCGGTATGGCGGCGGAGGCGAAGATCACCACGGCGTCCACGTTTGCGATCGAAGGCCGCACGAAGGCGTTGCGGCGCGGAGCGATGGTCTCCACGGTGCCCTCGGCCCCGGACAGGGCGATCGTGACCCGGTCCCCGACGAGGGGGGATTCCCCCGTCTTCCGGAACAGGCCTCTGGCGCGGCAGGTGATCAGACCTTCCGCCGTCCGGACGTAGTAGAAGCCGCTGAGGGCTTTGACGATGATTCCCTTCAAATTCCGTATCCTTTCCGCCCGGCGCGCTCAGGGCGCGTCAGATTCATCGGGGGCTTCCTGGCTCGGCTCCGGCGAAGGCTCTTCGCTCGGCGCGGGCGGGTCGGGCTCGGTGGGCCTCGGCGCAGGACCGGCGGAGGCCGTGAGCGTCACGACGGTACCCGGCGCGACCTCGGCGTTGGCGCCGGGGGACTGACGGATGACCTGACCGGAGAGAACGGTTTCGCTGTTCTCCCAGGCGATATTGACCACAAGACCCCTGGCTTCGAGCATGGCGCGGGCTGCGGTTTGCTCCATGCCGACCACGCTGACCACCTGGACCATCTGCTTGCCCTTGGAGACGGTGAGCGTGACGACGGAATTTCGCTCAACCTCGGTCTCCGGCGCGGGGCTCTGGGAGATGACGCAGCCGGGGGTGACGGAATTGCTGTATTCCTCCACGATGCTGTAGCGCAGGTCCTTTTCCTTCAGGGACTGCTGCGCGTCGGCCAGCGTGTAGTTGGCCAGATTGGGCACCTCGATCCGCTCCCTGCCGAGGCTGACGTAGATCGTGACGACCTGGCCCTCCTTGAGGGTGCTCTGTGCCACGGGATCGGTGCGGATGACGAAGTTCTCCTTGACCTCGTCGCTGTATTCCGGCTCGGTGAGGACGGTCAGATTGAGGTCCATCGCCTTGAGCTGGAACTGGGCGTTTTCCAGGGAATAGCGGGTCAGATCCGGCATATTGTCGGTCCGCTCGCCCATCGAGATGGAGAGGTAGATCTCCGTGCCCGGCGCAACGAGCTGACCCTCGGAGATGGACTGGTCAAAGATCACGCCGTCGGGGTAGGCGTCGTTGTACTGGTAGGAATTGCCGTCCACGACGAAGGTGAAGTATTTGAACGGCTCCTGGTCCTTCGGAACGTCGCTGTAGATCGAGCCGATCAGACCGGGAACGCGGACCTCGGCAGGCAGGGTCGTTCCGGCTGCCTCGGAGGGAAGGCTCGTCTCCTCGCTGTCCTTCCGTCCGGCAAAACGGACGACCAGAAAGATCAGGACGAGCAGGGCCGCGACGCCAAGACCGACGGCCGCGCCGATCAGGAGCTTGCGGCGGCGATCCTCCGGGTCCGTTTCATACTCGATCTGCTTGGGCTCCTCGCGGATGGGAACGGTCTGCGGACGGACCAGCGGCTGGACCCGACCGCCGGTATTCGCGGAGGGGCGGGCCGGGAGGAAGGTGAAGCGGATGGTGGGGTCCTTGCGGAACTCCTCCATATCCTGAAGCATGTCGGTGACGCTGGCATAGCGGATGTTCAGATCCGAGCACATGGCGTGCATCGTGATCTGCTCCAGACCGGTCGGGATCTCGCTGTTGAGCAGAGACGGGGCCAGCGGCGTGCCGTTGATATGCTGAATGGCGACGCTGACCGGGGTTTCGCCGTCGTAGGGCGGACGGCCGGTGAGCATCTCGTACATGACGACGCCAAGGGAATAGATGTCGGTGCGGTTATCCACGCGCGCGCCCTTGGCCTGCTCGGGCGAGATGTAATGGACGGAGCCGAGGGCCTCCTTGGTCAGCGTGTTCTGGGCCGAGGCGACGCGGGCGATGCCGAAGTCGGCCACCTTGACGCTGCCGTCCTTGAGGATCATCACGTTATGAGGCTTGATGTCCCGGTGAATGATGTTGCGGCTGTGGGCGTGCTCCAGCGCCTTACCGATCTGCATGGCAAAGTGCAGGCACTCGCGCCAGGAGAGCGGCCCCTTCTTTTCCATATACTGCTTGAGGGTGATGCCGTCGATGAGCTCCATCACGATGAAGTCCACGTCCTCGTTCCTGGAAACGTCGTAGACGCTGACGATGTTCGGATGCGACATCATGGCAACGGCCTGGGATTCGTTGTGGAACCGGCGGCGCAGGTCTGCGTCGTTGGTATAGTCGTCCTTGAGGATCTTGACCGCCACCAGACGGTTGAGGCGGTGATCCATTGCCTTATAGACCACGGCCATGCCGCCGACGCCGATGATCTCCAGGATCTCGTAGCGCTCGTCGAGCAGCCTTCCGATATATTTATCCATGGCTTTTCTCCTTTCCGCCCGTCAGCAGGCAATCAGAACGGCGGTCACGTTGTCCGGGGCGCCCCGGTCCTTCGCGATGCCGATCAGTCTGCGGCAGCAGTCTTCCTTGTGGACTCCGTGGATGACCTCGAACAGCAGCTCCTGGTCGGCCAGCAGATTCGTCAAGCCGTCCGAGCAGAGCAGAATGCAGTCGCCGGGCCGGACGGGGCTGCGGAAGGTATCGCAGACCACGGTCTGCTCGGTGCCCACGGCGCGGGTAATGAGGTTCTTGCCGGGGTAGGCCTTGGCCTGCTCGGAGGACAGCTCCCCGCGCTGGACCATCAGCTCCACCAGAGAGTGATCCACCGTGATCTTGTTTATGCCGCTGCGATTGAGCAGGTAGCCGCGGCTGTCGCCCACGTTGGCGAAATAGGCGGTTTTTCCGAGGATCACCGCGGCGACCAGGGTCGTGCCCATGCCGCGCATCTCCTCGCTTAAGGATGCGTTTTCATAGACCGCCGTGTTTGCGATCGAGACGGCGGTCTTGAGCAGGTATTCGGCCTGCTCGTCGTTCATGCCGGTGCGGTAGCTGCGCTTGATCTCCTCGGTGAAGACCTCCGCAGCCAGGCGGCTGGCAACGTTGCCGGATTTCGCGCCGCCCATGCCGTCGCAGACGACGGCAGCGAGATCGTGCTTGCCAAGCTGCTGCAGGAGAAAATAGTCCTGATTCTGCGGCCTGACCAGACCGGGGTCCGTTAAGCCCCAAACTTCCATCCGGTATTTCTCCTTTCCCTGGTGATTTCTGTGATTCAATCGGCGGAGGCCTGCTCCGTCTGGCGGTACTTGCGCCGAAGCTGACCGCAGGAGGCGTCGATGTCGCTGCCGAGGGTCCGCCGGACCGTGCAGGCAATGCCGCTGTCCTCGAGCTGCTTCTGGAAGCGCAGGACGGTCTGCCGCTCGCTGGGCTCGAAGGGGCTCTCGTCCACGTGGTTGAGCGGGATCAGGTTCACGTGGGCGGCCATGCCGTGCAGACGGCGGATCAGAAGCCCGGCGGCCTCCGGGCTGTCGTTGACGCCCCGGATCATTGCGTACTCAAAGGAGATGCGGCGGCCGGTCGCCTTGAAATAGTCCCGGCAGGCCGAGAGCAGAGCTTCGACGTTCCAGGTGCGGTTGACCGGCATGATGCGGTTGCGGGTCTCGTCGTCCGGGGCGTGGAGGCTGACCGAGAGGGTCAGCTGGAGCTCGCTTTCCGCCAGAGCGCGGATCTTCGGCACGACGCCGCAGGTGGAGAGGCTGATATGCCGCATGCCGATGTTCGCGCCCTCGGGGCTGTTGACCAGCTCCAGAAAGCGGGTGACGTTGTCATAGTTGTCCAGCGGCTCGCCAATGCCCATCAGGACGATATTGGAGATCTCCTGACCGGAATCGGCCTGGGTGAACAGGACCTCGTCCAGGATCTCCCCGGCGGAGAGCCGCCGCACGAGGCCGCCGATCGTGGACGCGCAAAAGGCGCAGCCCATCGGGCAGCCGACCTCGGAGGAGATGCAGACGGTGTTGCCGTGATGGTAGCGCATGAGGACGGTTTCCACGCAGTTGCCGTCATACAGACGCCAGAGATACTTCACGGTTCCATCCAGCGCGGATTCCTGCTTGCGGACCACGGTGGGGCAGGTCAGCAGGAAGCGGCCCGAGAGCTTTTCCCGCAGGGATAGCGGGAGATTCGTCATGGCGGCGAAGTCCGGCGCGGCGCGGTGGAGCCAGGAATAGACCTGCTTGCCGCGAAATTTCGGCTCGCCCAGGTCGAGCATGGTCTGCTCGAGCTCCGCGAGGGTCAGATTTTTGATTTCAGGTTTCAAGACTGCCTCCTGAGTTTGGCGACAAAGAATCCGTCCGTCCCGTGATCGCAGGGCAGAAAGGTAAAGGTTCCCGCCGGGGCCGAGAGGCCGCCGGGCAGGGTGAAGGGCTCCGCCGTGAAATCCGGACGGTCTGCAAGGAAGGCGGAGACCCGGTCCTCGTTTTCGCGTTTCAGGATCGTGCAGGTGGCGTAGAGCAGGACGCCGCCGGGGCGGACGCAATCCGCCTGCGTTTCCAGGATCCGCGCCTGCACGGCGGGGAGCTCTGCCAGCCGGTCGAGCGCCTTGTAGCGGATATCCGGCTTTTTGCGGATGACGCCGAGACCGGAGCATGGCACGTCGGCGATCACGAGATCGAAGCGGCCGATCCGGTCCGGGTCCGGCACGGTGGCGTCCGCCCGGGATGCCCGGATGCAGTCCAGGCCGAGCCGCGCGGCGCCGCGGGCAATGAGGTCGATTTTATGCGCGTGCAGATCGCAGGAGCAGACGACGCCCCGGTTCTGCATTTGGATCCCGGCGGCAAAGCTCTTTCCGCCGGGGGCGGCGCAGCAGTCCAGGACCTCCATGCCGGGCTGGGGATCGGCGGCCAGGACCGCCATGCGGGCGGCAGGGTCCTGCACGTAGAACAGCCCGTCGCGGAAGGCGGCGGAGCGCTCGGGCGAGCCGCCGGTCAGGGTCAGGCAGTTTTCCAGCCACGGGTGCGGCGTCACGGTAAAGCCCTCGGCCTCCAGCGAGGCCGCCACGGTCCGGGCGTCGGCGCGGAGCGGATTGATCTGCAAATAGGTCGGCGGGTTGCCGTTATGGGCCGCAAGCAGGGGCTCCAGCTTTTCCGGGCCGACGCAGTCGCGCAGCAGGTCCACGAGGGCCTGGGGATGGCTGTAGCGCACGGAGAGATCCTCCGGCAGAGCAAATGCGTCCTCCGAGCGGAGCATGGACCGCAGAACGCCGTTGACCAGACCGGCGGCGCGGGCGTTGGCGCAGCGCCGGGTCTGATTCACGGCCTCGCTGACAGCGGCGGAGGGCGGGATCTTATCCGCAAAGGCGAGCTGGCAGACGGCCAGCCGCAGAATATCCAGAACGACGGGCTGGAGCTTCTCCAGACTGCCCCGAACGAAGCGGGAGAGCCAGAAGTCGATCAGCATCCGGTTTTGCAGGACCCCGAAGCACAGGCGGGTCGCCAGGGCCGCGTCGCGGCGGTCCAGACCGTCGCGGGCAAGGTTCTGCTTGAGAGCGCCGTCCGACCATGCCCCCGCGCGGCGGCAGGCGATCAGGGTGGAGAGCGCGGTATCTCTGGCGGACATGGGTCCTCCTTACAGGTCGATGGGATGGCCCCGGAAATAGTCCGGCGCGGGCATGACCTTGCCGCCCTGCGCCTGAAGCCGGGTGATCAGAATCGCGCCGTCGGCGCAGGCGACGACCAGACCGGCCTTCGTCAGAGCCAGGGGCTTGCCGGGCGCGCCGGACTGCTCCGGCGCAGGCTTGGCCTGATAGATCTTGAACGGGGTTCCGCCGAGCTCCGCCGTGGCGATGGGCCAGGGGTTCAGACCCCGGATCTGTGCCAGGATGGCGCGCATCGGGCGGTTCCAGTCGATGGGACTGAGCGATTTATCCAGCATGGGGGCGTAGGTGGCAAGGGCGGGGTCCTGCGGCGTGCGGGTCGCGGTCCCGGCGGCGATGGCCGCAAGGGTATCCCGGAGCAGGTCCGCGCCGAGGACGGCAAGCCGGTCCATCAGCTCGCCGGCGGTCTCGTCGGGACCGATGGCGGTCTTTCGGACGCCGATGATATCGCCCTCATCCATGCCGGCGTTGAGGTACATGGCGGTCACGCCGGTCTCAGGCAGATCGTTCAGGACCGCCCATTGGACCGGAGCCGCGCCGCGCAGGGCGGGCAGGATGCTGCCGTGGATGTTGATGCAGCCGTATTTCGGGATATCCAGCACGCGCTGGGGCAGGAGCTTTCCGTAGGCGACGGCCACGATCAGCTCCGGCCGGAGAGCGCGAAGCTCCTCCACCGCCGCGTCGTCGCGGAAGGTGGTCGGCTGATAGACGCTCAGACCTCTGGAGACGGCGAGCTGCTTGACCTCGGAGGCCAGGAGCTTCATGCCGCGGTTTTTCGGGGTATCGACCTTCGTATAGACGCCGACGATCTCATGCCCGGTTTCCAGAATGCCGGACAGGCAGGTGGCGGCAAAGGCCGGCGTTCCCATAAAGACGATCCTCATTTGTCGGCGCCCTCGCCGTTCATGAGTCTTTCGTATTCCTCGTCGGTCAGCATATGATATGCCTTTTCCGTAAAGATATGGCCGTCCAGATGCTCGGTCTCGTGGCAGAAGCAGCGGGCGATCAGGCCCTCGGCCTCATATTCAAACCATTCGCCGTTCCGGTCCTGGGCCTCGAGCTTGACGTAGTTGGGGCGCTTGACCATGCCGAAGCGGTCCGGAACGCTCAGACAGCCCTCCAGACCGTCCTGCTCGCCGGAGGTCTCAAGGATCTTCGGGTTGATCAGCTCCAGCATCTCCTCGCCGGTATCCACGACCACGACGCGGCGGAGAATGCCCACCTGCGGAGCGGCCAGACCGACGCCGTTGGCCTGGGTCAGAGTTTCCTTCATGTCGTCCAGCAGGACGCCGAGACGGGCGTCAAAGGACGTGACCGGACGGCAGACCTTTTTGAGCGCTTCGTTTTCAAACGTGAGTATTTTTCTGAGTGCCATAGTGATTCCTCTATTCGTATCCGTTGATATCGACCCAGATGCTGACGCCGTCGGTCTCCCTGCGGCGGGAGAAGTCCTGCACGGCCCGGGAGAGCGCCTGCCGGAGCGGGCGGCTGTTTTTGCACACCAGCGTCAGCCGGAAGCGATATTTTTCGTTGATTTTCATGATCGGAGCCGGCGCGGGGCCGAGCAGGTCCCGGATCGCCGGGCGCAGGCGCGGGTCCTGCAGCCGCTGCCAGAGATCCCCGGCGAAGGCTGCTGCGCAGCGCTCCACGTGGGATTCCGGGAAGCCGGTAAAGCCGAACTGGATCAGATCGGCAAAGGGCGGGGTATCGGTGAGCCGCCGCCGGGAGAGCTCGGCTTCGAAGAAGCCGTCGTAGTCCTGGCGGGAGGCGCGAAGAAGGACCTCGTTTTTGGGGGTGAAGGTCTGGATCAGCGCAATGCCGCGCTTGGCGCCGCGCCCCGCGCGTCCGACCACCTGGGTGACCAGATCAAAGGTCGTCTCGGCGGCGCGGAAGTGATCCACGTAGAGGGACATATCCGCATCCACGACGCCGACCAGGGTCACGTCGTCAAAGTTCAATCCCTTGGCAACCATCTGGGTGCCGACGAGGATCGGGACGTCCTCGGTCTCGAAGCGGCGCAGGACGGCCTCGTGCGGATTCGTGGGAGTGATGGTATCGGCGTCCATCCGCAGGACCTCGACGCCGGGGAAGGTCTCCCGCAGATCGTATTCGAGCTGCTGGGTGCCGAAGCCGATCCGCTTGAGATGACCGCCGCAGGCCGGACAGGGATCCATCAGCGGCTCGGAGTGACCGCAGTAGTGGCACATCAGACGCTCGTTGGCCATGTGATAGGTCAGATGGACGCTGCACCGCGGGCAGGACGGCACGAAGCCGCAGTCCACGCAGACGACCATGCGGCTGCCGCCGCGGCGGTTGAGCAGGAGGATGGTCTTTTCCTTCTTTTTCAGCCGTTCCGCGATCGCCTCGACCAGAGGGCGGCTGAGCGAGCCTGCGTTTCCGCGCAGAAGCTCCTGCTTCATATCCACCAGACGGACCTCGGGCAGATCCTTGCCGTTGAAGCGGCGGTCCAGGCGGTAGAAGGCGTAGACGCCCGTGCGGGCGAGATATGACGATTCCATGCTGGGCGTGGCGGAGCCGAGGAGGACCAGCGCGCCCTCCTTCCGTCCCCGGTAAAGGGCGACCTCGCGGGCATGGTAGCGGGGGCTGTTTTCAGATTTGTAGGTGTGCTCCTGCTCCTCATCGAGGATGAAGACGCCGGGGCTTTGCAGCGGCGCAAAGACCGCCGAACGGGTGCCGACCACGACCCGCGCCTCGCCCCTGGCGACGCGCTTATAGGCGTCAAAGCGCTCTCCCACCGGAAGGGCGCTGTGCATGACGGCGATCTGCTTGCCGAAGCAGGCGGCAAAGAGGCTGAGCAGCTGGGGCGTCAGGGCGATTTCCGGGACCAGAAGCATCGCGCTTTTCCCGTTTGCCAGGCAGTCGCGGATCAGATGGATATAGACCGCCGTCTTGCCGGAGCCGGTGACGCCCTGGAGCAAAGCTGCTCCGGGCACGGGCGAACGCATCTGGCGGCGAAGGCCCTCGAAAACGGCGCTCTGATCGGGATTCAGCGGGAAGGAAACGTCCCGGTCCGTCGGGACGATGGCGGGGCTGCGCAGGACCTCCTCGGCATAGACCTCGACCATGCCGGATCGTTCCAGCGCGTGCAGGGTTTGCAGGGACGCGCCGGTGAAGTAGCGAAGCTCCTTCCACGAGACGGTATCCACCGTCGCAAGCAGGTCCATCACGGCGGCCTGCATCGGGGCCGAGCGCCGCTTTTTGCGGAGAAATTCCGCCACGACGTCGCCGGAGGCCGCGCATCGGACCATGCGCTCGGTCTTGTCGGACTGCTTGCGGCGATTCTCGGTCTGCACCGAGAGCCAGCGTCTGGCGCGAAGGGCTTCCACCGCCTCGCGGGTATGCTTGCGCTCGCCGGTCTGCCGGAACAGAGCCTCCAGACTCAGCGTGCCGCCGCAGCTCTGCAGCAGACGCACCACGCCGACGGCGACCGGATCGCCGGAAAGGCGGTCCTCCCAGTCGGCAGGCAGATCCTCCAGCTTCCAGATCTCGCGGTTTTCGATCCACAGTCCGCCGGGGAGCATGGCGTGGATGGCGTCGTAGAAGGTACAGAAGCAGCGCTCGCGGACGAAGGCGGCCAGACGAAGCTGGCCTTCGGTCATCACGGGCTCCGGGTCGAGGACGGCAAGGATCTGCTTCAAGCCCTCCCGCTCGCCTTCCTCCACGGACAGGACCATGCCCTCCGAGACGCGGTTGCCGCGCCCGAAGGGAACGCTGACGCGCTGACCCGGACGGAGGACGGTCGCGGGCGGGACGGCATAGCTGTAGGGCTTGTCAATGGAATAAATCAGGCCCTCCACGGCAATTTTTGCGATCATGCGCGTCCCTCCCGGCAAATCACCCGCAGGCTCAGTGCAGGTACTCCTTCTTGACCTCGGCCGCGAGCTTGCCCTCCGCGACCTCGCGGATGGCGAGGGTGACGGGCTTCTCCTCGAGCGGTTCTTCAAATTCACGCGCTTCGATGGAGATCTGGCGGGCGCGGCGCGCCACCACGTTCACCAGAAGGTAGCGGCTGTCAATATGGGTCAAAAGCTCACTCATCGGGGGATAAAGCATGTTCGTTGCCTCCTAAGCATAAAACTTTCAGATGGTTTTCCGCGCGCAGAAAATCGGCGCGGAGGATGGCGGCCACGTCGGCCACCGCGGTTTCGATCTCGTCGTTGACGACGATGTAGTCGTATTGCGGCGCGATCCGGTATTCCTGTCTGGCGGTTTCCAGACGCTTGGCAATGGCGGCCTCGTCGGTATCCTTTCGGCCGCGCAGACGCTCGGCCAGGGCCTCGAAGGACGGCGCGGCAATGAAGACGGAGATGGCGTCGGGCCGCTTCTGCTTGATTTGCAGAGCGCCCTGGACCTCGATCTCCAGCAGAACGTCGCGGCCCTCGGCGAGCTTTTGCTCGATCGGTGCGAGGGGGCTGCCGTAGCTGTTGTCCACGTAGCAGGCGTATTCCAGAAAGCTGCCCTCGGCGATCATCCGGTCAAACTCTGCCTGCGAGATGAAATGGTACTGCACGCCGTCGGTCTCGCTGGGGCGGATCGCCCGCGTGGTGGCCGAGACGGACAGCCAGGTGTTTGGGTCGCGGGCCAGCAGGCCCTTGACCACGGTGCCCTTTCCGACGCCGGAGGGTCCGGAAATCACGATCAGTCTACCCTTCTTCAATGGAGTCCTCCTCTTCGGAAACGCGTCCGGCAATCGTCTTCGGCTCAAGGCCGGACAGGATCACGTGGTCGGTATCCATGACGAGGACCGACCTGGTCTTGCGCCCGTAGCTGGCGTCGATCAGCATGCCGCGTTCACGCGCCTCCTGGATCAGTCGCTTGACCGGGGCGGAATCGGGGCTGACGACGGTCAGCAGCCGCTGAGCGGAGACCATATTGCCGAAGCCGATGTTGATGAGTTTCATTTCTGTTCCCTTCTTTTCGGGCTTACTCGATGTTCTGGATCTGCTCGCGGATCTTTTCCAGCTCGGCCTTGATATTGACGACCGTCCGGGCAAGTTCCAGATCGCCGCACTTGGAGCCGATGGTGTTGGTCTCGCGGTTGATCTCCTGCATCAGGAAATCGAGCTTGCGGCCGATCGGCTCGGAGGCGGAGAGCATGGCTTCCAGCTGGGAAAGATGGCTGCGCAGGCGGACGGTCTCCTCATCCACGGCGACCTTATCGGCATAGATGGCGGCCTCGGTCAGAATCCGGGCCTCGTCCACGGCGGCGGAGGAAAGGACCTCCTGCATCCGGGCGTAGAGCTTTTCCCGGTACTCGGCAACGGTGGCGGGGCTGCGGGTCTCCACGAAGGAGACCATCTCCGCGATCCCGGCGGCCTTCGCGCGAAGATCGTTTGCAAGGGCCTGACCCTCGGCGGCGCGCATGGCGTCGTAGGCGTCCAGGGCCTGTCCGGCCACGGCGAGAAGCTGGGTCTTGAGCTGATCCTCATCCTCCTCCGCCTTTTCCACGGTGAAGACGTCGGGCAGGCGGCTGAGGGCGGTGGCGGAAACGTCGTCACGGACGCCGTAATCCGAAACCATCTGGCTCATGGCGGCGAGATAGCCCTCCAGAACCGAGCGGTTCAGGGCGATGCGCACGCTGCTGTCCCGGGTCTGGTTGACGGTCACGAAGACGTCCACCTTGCCGCGGGAGACGTGCTGCTTGACGCACTGCTTGATGGCGTCCTCGGCAAAGGCGTAGAGCCGGGGCAGCTTTACGGTGCAGTCGAGATAGCGGTTATTGACGGAGCGGACCTCCACGGTGATCTGCTTGTCCGCAAATTCACCCAGAGCCCTTCCGTATCCGGTCATGCTTTTGATCACGCTTGTATTCTCCTTCTTTGGCGCGGTATGGACCTGCGCCGTCATTTTCTCATCCGGGGCTCAGCAGCCTTCGCAAATGCTCTCGCACAGCGCCTCGCAAAGGCACTCGGAGAGGCAGCCGCAGACGGCCCAGCCCGTTTTCCCGGCAAAGCTTCGTTTCACCTTGGAGGCAGGCGGCAGCCCGGCAAGGATCTGCCCGGAGGCAGCCTTGTACTCATCGTTCTTGGGCGCCATCTTCGTCGCCTTGTCCACGTATTGGCTGGCCTCGTCCAGCCAGCCCTGCTTCCAGCGGGTCATGCCCCGCAAATAGACGAACTCCGGATTCGTCTCGGCATCCGTCTGGGCGGAAAGCAGCGCGTCGGCTTCCTCCGCCTTGCCCGCGTTCAGCAGCCTGCGAACGCGGACGGATACGCTCTCCCCCGCATGGGGATCGGCGGCATACTCCGGCGCGGGCTGCTCGAAGACGGGCGGCTCCGCAGGCTCCGGGGCGGCGAGCAGACGGTATGCAGCCCGGATCTGTTCCCGCTTTTGGGCCGCCATGTCGGCAAGCGGGCTGCCCAGGTACTTCATCTCATCAAACCGCGCGAGCTGATCGTCGCAGGCGGCCTGCAGCTCGGCCTGAGAAGCTGTTTCTGAAACGCCGAGGAGTCTGCAGGCGTTTTTCCGTTCTTCCGTCAATGGGATCTCCTTTCAGCGCAGCCGGGGCAGGACCGTGCTGCGGAACCAGGCGATCAGCCCGGAAAAGGCGATATCGTAAAAAACGAAGGCGGCGGTCAGGCCTGCAGCCAGCAGCCAGGGTCCATAGCCCGTGCCCAAAAGCCGCTCAGGCAGGGGCGCGGTAAAGACCGCGCGGAAGAGGATCAGGAGCAGGGCCGCGCAGACCGCGAAGCCGAGGAGCTTCAAAACCCAGCCCAGCCACGGCTTTCCGAGCCGGTTCCGGAGGCGCTCGATGAGGGCCTTCCAGATCGGATAGTGACCGAAGAAAAAGACGAACCAGAGGGGGGCGGTCTTATCCGGCAGGATCAGCAGTCCCAGCGCGGCGGCAACCGCCGAAGCGCCGGCAGCCCAGCCGCAGCCGCAGGTGATGACCACGACGGCGGGGAAAATGCCCGCCAGGGCCGTGATCGCCAGCGTGACCCGCGGGATCAGAAGACTCAGCGCCATGCAGGCAACGCAGAGGGCAGCGACCATGGCGGAGAGCGTCAGTTTTCGGGTCCGGCTCAACGTCCGCAGCCTCCTCCCCCGCAGAGGCAGTTCAGGCAGAGCAGCGCGTTGCAGATATTGCAGGCGTCATTCAGATCGGAGCTCTGCTGGTAGTTGGTCTGGCGGTAGGGCGTATAGGCGCCGGAGACGTTCTGCAGCGCAGAACGGTACTGCATATTGCCCGGCTGCATGGAGCAGGCCGCCTGATAGTTCTGGCGGGCCTCGTCGAGCCAGCCGCGGCGGTAGGCGATCTCGCCCCGGAGGAAATACCACTCGGCGTCCCGGTTCGGCATCCCGTTGAGCGTGGCCTCCGCCGCGTCCAGCCGGTTGGAATTGAGAAGCTCGCGGACCGTCTGATACTGTCCGCCGCCGCTTGCGCCCTGATAGCCGTAGCCGTAACTGTAGCTGCCGCCGGAAGCGCCGCTGCGACCGTACTGGTAGCCGCCGGAGGACGAAGCGCCGGAAGCCCTGGCCCGCGTGATGGAGTCGTAGGCCTCGTTGATCTGCTTCATTTTTTCGGAGGCGAGGTCCGCCAGAGGGTTGTCCGCGTAGTTATCGGGGTGGTATTTCTTCACAAGGTCGTGATAGGCTTTTTTGATCTCGCTGTCCGAAGCGCTGCGCGAGACGCCGAGCACCTCATAGGGATCGTTCATGATGGGTTCTCCTTTCGGGGAAATTCTTTTGCGCCGGCCCGGAAGCGCCCGGTCTTCACCGCGGCGAACACAGCCGGAAGGCCGAGATAGACGACGTTTTCCAAAAGCGAGCCGTACTGCCGCACGGGCAGCAGGGACAGGGCCGCGCCGGCCAGGTTGACGCCGCTGTCCATGATTTGGCTCAGATAGGCCAGATCCTCGTCGGGCAGGCCGGTCTGCGTCGGCGCGAAGCGGTAGCGAAGGGGGTTATAGCCGTCGGTGCGCAGGTCCTCGGCCAGATCGTCCAGGGCGTCGCAGAGGTAGACGTGGCGGCCCACCTGATAGAGCAGGGCCTGCGCCGGGCGGCGGATCGCCTCGTCGGGCAGATCGTCCGCACAGGCGGCGACGATGGCGGCGAAGGTATCCGCCGCAGCGTCCATTCCGGGGCTTTTCGCCGCCTCAAGCTCTGACAGCGCCCGGAGCTTCGACCGGACCAGAGCCGCGAATTCCGGGGCGTCCCGTTCCGCCTTCCGCCAGGGTCTGCGGTAGACGTGCTTCAGCAGCCGGCAGGCAAGGCCCTTCCAGAAGCCGCTGTCGCGGATATTGTCCAGGATCTTGCAGTAGCAGAGGACGACCGTGCAGGCTGCCACGCGGGCAAAGCCGTCGTCGTCGCAGAGGCAGGGCTTTTTCCGTCCGGGCCGGGCGGGGCAGAAGCACCGCCTGGTCGGGGCCGCGGGGCGGACGGAGGCGCGGACCAGATAGAGAAAGGTCATATCATAGTTGACCAGAAAGCGGCTTCGGAAGCCGTAGCGCTTTGCCAGCGCGCGGCAAAGTCCGCAATAGGCCGCGTGGTAGGCGTCGTAATCCCGGATGCGCAGCTCCGGCCGAAGGGGTCTGACGTAGCCGAACATCAGCCCTCCGAGGTTTCGGGCGGCGTCTCGGCGATCGGCGTCACGCTGACGCTGACCTGCGCCTCATCCACCACGCCGACGTCTGGATGGGCGTCGTTGACGACCTTTCCGACCACGGTAAAGCTGCCGGTCTGGGTGTTGCCCTCCAGGTCAACGAGGATATAGATGCCGTTGTTTTTGCTGTTGCGGAGCTGATTGATCTCGGAGGTCGCGCCGCGAACGGTCACGTCAACGCTCTTGGAGGTCACGCTGGTCTCATAGCCTTCCATCTGGTTGATGACGCGGATATCCGTGACCGGGATGGAGGCCTTGCTGATCCCGACGATGGCGACCGTGACCTCCACGGTGGTTTCGCCGGTATCGCTGGTGACGCCGGCGGGCAGATTCAGATTGCAGCGGAAGGTCTGCTGATCCCGGATCTTGGACAGCTCGATCGGGCTGCCGACGATCAGAACGTCGTCCATGGCGTCCACGACCTCGGCGTTGCCCTTGACCGTGATGGTTTCGGTGGAGAAGGTGACGACCGCGTTATCGGCGGTGACGCCGTTGCCCTCCACCAGCTCCACCTGAAGGGAAACCTGGCGGGAGCGAAGGATCTGAAGGGTCAGCGTGGCCGACTCCGCGCTGACGGTGGTATTGTCCGAGATGAGGATGATGTTTCCGTCTTCGTCGTAGAAGGTAAAGGGGATCGTCTGAATGACGGTCTCGTTCATGGCGGAAAGGTCAAATACCACACGGGCCTCGGTGATTTTGGAGATCTCCTCGGTCGGGCCGGTCAGCGTGACCTCCTCGGGGTTCAGGGTAGCGCTGCCCGTCTCGGCAGTGTAGCCCTCGGGCACGGAGCCCTGCCAGGAGATGACGGCCGGGACCGTCTTCGTCTCCAGCCGGGAAACGGTGACGGTGACGCGGCTGGTCGACTGGCGAAGGATGTCCACGTCGTTGGAATTGACCGTATCCGGGTAGATCACGCTGTAGCTCAGCTCGTAGGTGCCGGGCTCGCGGATCTTGCTGGCGTCGGCGGAGATGCGGATCGAGCTGCTGTTGAGCTTTGCGAGATTCACACGGGAGGCGCTGACCTCCAGCCAGATGTTCTCCGTTCTCTGGTCGGTGATGATCAGCCCGCGCTCCTCCAGAACGATGCTGCCGTCCACGGTCACGGGGATGTCACTGATCCGGGCAGTCGCCTCCGGCGCGATGCTGGTGATCACGTAGAGCCAGAGCAGGAAAGCGGCAAGCAGCGAGACCAGAAGGGTTGCAATTTTACGACCTTGCATCCTTGCCGCCTCCTTTCCTGTGGCCCTTGAGCTTGTCGATGACGGAGCTCTTCTTCTCGTCTCCGATCAGCTCCTGCGTCAGCAGTCTGCGGAGGGTTTCGTTGGACAGATAACGCTTGAGCATGCCGTTGATGGCCACGCTGATGGTGCCGGTCTCCTCGGAGACGATGACGACCACGCAGTCGGCCGTCTCGCTGACGCCGACGCCCGCGCGGTGGCGGGTGCCGAGGTCGGTGCTCAGGTTGCGGTTCTCCGTGAGCGGAAGCAGGCAGCCGGCAGATTCGATGCGGCAGTTGTTGATGATCATGCCGCCGTCATGCAGGGAAGCCTTCGGGAAGAAAATATTTCGGATGAGCTCCTGAGAGACCGCTGCGTCCACCTTCGTGCCGGTACTGCTGACCTGCTCGAGGGAGTTTTCCCGCTCAAAGACGATCAGCGCGCCGACGCGCTCCTTGGACATGGCCTCGCAGGCCTCGACGGTCTCGCGGATGACCTCGGGCATCGAGTTCTCCTGGCCGGAGCTGTTGATGCCGATCAGATCGCGCATCGAGCGGCCGCCGATCTTCTCCAGGAAGCGGCGGAGCTCCGGCTGAAATACGATGACCAGGGCGACGAAGCCTAACTCAAGCACACGCTCCAGCAGATAATTGATCGTGTGGAAATTCAGCAGGTCCGTAACGGCGGTCACGATCAAAAGGATCACGATGGCCTTGGCAATGCGGTAGGCACTGGTGGAGCGGATCAGATTGATGACCTGGTAGATGACAAAGGCCACCAACAGAATATCGAGGATATCCACCACGGTGATGCTCGGGAAGGTATTCCTGATATTCGATAGGAATTCCTGTATTTGTTTCATGCAAATCTCCTGTCAGCCCGAATGCGGGAGTGCTGTCTGCACTTCACCTATTTTATCTTTAAGATTATACAAAAGATTTTCGGAAATAGCAAGGGTTTTCTCCGCCCGGATCGTGATTTTTCCTTATTTTTTAGAAATACAGCCGCTTTGCGGTACGAACCAGGGCGGTCAGATCCTCCGGCGCAGTCATAGACGAAACAGAGGCGCGAATGGTTCCCGCCGGAAAGGTCCCTGCCGTCCGGTGGGCCAGAGGCGCGCAGTGCAGGCCGGCCCGCAGGGCGATCCCCCGCTCGGCAAAGCGCGCGGCAGCCTCCGCCGGATCGACGCCCGGGATGCAAAACGACAGAACGCCCGTCTGGGACGGGCCGGTCCAGACCGACGCGCCGAGCCGGCGCAGCTCCGCCGCCGCCCGGATGAGCATACGGCGCTCATCTGCAAGCCGCCCGCCCCTGCCAAGCGCTTTGACGTAGCGAAGACCTGCGCCGAGGCCTGCGATCCCCGGCACGTTCAGCGTGCCCGCCTCCAGGCGGTCGGGCAGAAAATCGGGCATCGTCTGCTCGGCGGAGAGGCTCCCCGTGCCGCCGAAGCGCAGGGGCTGCGGCATTCTGCCGCAGAGCAGCATTCCGGTCCCCTGCGGGCCGTACAGTCCCTTATGCCCCGGCATGGCGACGAAGGCAGCCTTCCAGGCGCGCAGGCGCACCGGCAGAAGTCCCGCGGCCTGCGAGGCGTCCACGATCAGCGGGATGCCCCGCTCGGCGCAGAGCGCCGCGATCCGGTCGATCGGCAGGACGGCCCCGAAAACGTTCGAAACCTGGGTGCAGATCACGCAGGCGGTTCCCTTTGTAACGGCCCCGGCAAAGGCCTCCGCCCAGGCGTCGGAGGAGAACAGCGGCGCACGGACCGGCTCGGTCACGGCCCCGATCGCGTGCAGAGGCCGCGTGACCGCGTTGTGCTCCAGACCGGAGATGACGACCCGGTCGCCGGGACGGACCAGGGTGCGGATGGCAATATTCAGCCCCTCGGTGGCGCAGGACGTGAAGCAGACCGACTCGGGCGGGCAGTCAAACAGCTCCGCCGCCAGCGCCCTGCATCGGTAGACGGTCCGCTCCGCAGCCTGCGCCGCGGCGTAGCCGCCCCGGCCGGGGCTGGCGCAGGTCCGCATGGCGGTCTCGACCGCCCGGTAGACGGCGGGCGGCTTGTGAAAGGTGGTGGCGGCGCTGTCCAGATAGATCACGGCTCCCACCTCCCGTAGCGGCCGTCGGCCGTCCGAAGCCAGACCGACGCGGGGGCGTTTCCCGCCCGGCGCAGAGCGCTGAGCGCCGCGCCTGCATCTGCGCGGCGCAGGGTCAGTGCGTAGGCACAGCCGGACGGCGCGAGGTTTGCAGGGCTGCGGATGAGCCTGCTTCGCAGACCGGCGCGCTGCACGACGGCGGCGGCCCCCTGCCCATGGGTCACGGAACGGTAGATCAAATAGACGTCAAGCATGGTTTCTCCCTCCCGGCCCATCTTATGCGGGAGGCGCGGAAAATGCGCGGCTTTTGTCGGACCGCAGGTCCGGGGCCGCGTCACGTGCTTCGTGACGCGGCCCCGGACCTGCGCTCAATCCTGTATGCTGTTGATCATGCCGCTGGCTTTCATGGAGACGTAGCTCCGTCCGGAGACCACGATGTGATCGACCAGCCTGACCTGGATCAGCTCAAGCGCGTGGTTCAGACCCTGCGTGTAGCGGACGTCCTCCAGCGAGGGAAGGGCGTTGCCGCCGAGATGATTATGGGCCAGGACGACCATGGAGGCGTTGTTCAGAAGGGCGATCTCAACGACCCTCCGGTACGGCAGATTCACGGTGCTCACCGCGCCGCGGGCCAGCTCGCGGAAGTCCAGAAGCCGGCACGTGTTGTCCAGGCACATCAGAAAGGCCCGCTCCTCCCGGTAATCCCCGATGCCGGCGACCAGAAACCTGCCGATGGCCGGAGTCGTGCGGAAATACCGCTCGCCCGCCAGACGCGACTGCTCCACCCGGTTCCAGAGCGTTCCGACGAACCGGAGCAGGCACGCCGTCCGCTGACCGACGCCGGGAACCGTGACGAGCTGCTCGACCGGAGCCGCGAAGACCCGGTCCAAACTGCCGAAGGTATCGAGCAGCCGGTGGCCCAGCTCATTCGTATTGATGCGCGGGAGGGCGTAGCCGAGGAGGTATTCCAGGACCTCTACGTCGGAAAAGCCGTCCATGCCGTTTTTCAAAAACCGCGCCTGCATCCGGCTTCGGTGTCCGGCATGGAGATTCCCGGACTGCGCTTGCGTCTTTTGCTCGGTCATTGCGTTTTTCCCTTCTTCCGTTTCCGTTTGTCGCGCAGGAAGCTGAACAGCACGGTGGCCAGACAGCCCAGCACGACCCCGCAGCCGTCGATCAGGACGTCTCGGAGTTCTCCGCTTCGGCCGGGTACGAAGCGCTGGATCCCCTCGTCCAGCACAGCCGCGAGCAGGCCGCAGAGGATCGGCAGGGCCAGGGCCTTGTGACCGAATACGCTGAAATCCGCCCGGAGCAGCAGACCCAGAACGGCAAACTCCGTCAGGTGGGCCAGCTTGCGGACGGCGTGATCCGTGATCGAGGGGATCACGCGGCGGAACAGCCGCACGAACCAGCCGCTCTCCAGACTGGATTCCGGCGCAGGACGGAGGGATCTGCCCAGAATGAACGCAAGCCAGAGCAGGGTCAGCGCGGGCAGAAGGACCCGCAGAAGGCGTCCGGCCCGATTCGATTCGCGCATTCGCCATTCCTCCCGTCCGCGGCGCGATCATGGATATTTTTCCAAAAAAGGTTTGAAAATTCGTTTACAAGCAGGAAAAAACCTGCTATGATAGAGCTGTCTGATCCTGTCCTTTGAAAGAAATAACGGATGATCACAGAAAGGTGTGACGCTTATGCCAGGCGCCGGACGGCCCCCGCGCGGCTTTCTGACCGACGAAGAAAAACAGCACATGCCGAAGGTCACGAAAGGTCTTCTGCTCCGGATTTTATCCTATCTCAAGCCCTATTGGCTGCAATTTCTTTTTGTATTCGTGGCGATCCTGCTCTCGGCCTCCGTCGGCCTGCTGCCCTCGATCATCACCGGACGCATCGTGGACGAGGCGCTCGTCGGAAAGAACATGAAGCTGCTGATCCAGCTTCTGCTGATGGCCTTTGTGACCCTGACGGTCTCGCAGGTCATCGGCGTGCTGGAGAGCTATATCAACGCCTGGATCTCACAGCGCATCATCTTCGACATGCGCAACCAGATGTACGACCATCTCCAGCACATGCCCCACGCCTTCTTCACCACCGAGCGGCAGGGCGACATCATCACCCGCATGAACACCGACATCAGCGGCGTGAGCTCGGTCATCTCGGGGACCCTGTCGCAGATCGTGAGCAACGTGGCAACGGTCGTCACGACCCTGGTCGCCCTGTTCACGATGAGCTGGCAGCTCGCCCTGGTGGGTCTGGTCGTGATCCCGCTGCTGATCCTGCCCACCCGCAGCGTCGGCCGGACCCGCTGGAAGCTCGCCAGCGCGAGCCAGGCCAAGCACGACGAGATGAACCAGCTCGTGAACGAGACCCTGTCCGTCAGCGGCTCGCTGCTGGTCAAGCTCTTCACCCGCGAGAAGCAGGAATACGAGCGCTTCCGCACGGTCAATCAGGAGGTCACGAAGCTGAACCTCAAGGAGTCCCGCAGCGGCAAGTGGTTCGGCGTGGTGATGGGCATGTTCACCCAGCTCGGCCCGCTGCTGATCTACTTTGCCGGCGGCTGGCTCATCATCTCCCGCGGCGACCCGGCGCTGACCGTCGGTACGATCACGGCCACGGTCGCCCTGATCAACCGGCTCTACCGCCCGGTCCAATCCCTGCTGAACATACAGGTGGATTTCACGCGGTCACTTGCCCTGTTCACCCGGATCTTCGACTACTTTGATATGAAAAACCCCATCGTGAGCCCGGAGAACGGCTTGAAGCCCGATCTGAAGGACGCTGAGATCCGCTACGATCACGCGGTCTTCTCCTACGATCCGGCCAAGCCCCTGCTGACCGACGTCAGCTTCACGGTGCCTCCCGGAAAGATGTACGCCATCGTCGGCCCCTCCGGCTCCGGCAAGTCCACGGTGGTGAACCTGATCCCCCGGCTCTATGACGTCACGGGCGGCGCGGTCCGTCTGGGCGGCGTGGACGTTCGGGATATGGATCTGCAATACCTGCGGGAAAACGTCGGCGTGGTCACACAGGAGACCTATCTCTTCAACGGAACCATCCGGGAAAACCTGCTCTACGCCAAAGCCGATGCGACCCAGGAGGAGCTGGAGCAGGCCTGTAAAATCGCCAGCATCGACGAATACATCCGCGCCCAGCCCGACGGCTACGATACCGTGGTCGGCAACCGCGGCCTGAAGCTCTCCGGCGGCGAGAAGCAGCGCCTCTCGATTGCCCGAGTCATCCTGAAGGACCCGCGGATTCTGATTCTGGACGAGGCGACCTCCGCCCTGGATTCCATTTCGGAGCACGCGATCCAGGACGCCCTGGAGCAGCTCATGGCAGGACGGACCAGCATCGTCATCGCGCACCGCCTGTCCACGATCCAGAAGGCGGACCGGATCCTGGTGGTCCAGAACGGCGTGATCGCAGAGCAGGGCAGTCACGAGGAGCTGCTGGCCCGGGACGGCGTCTACCGCCAGCTCTACGAGACCCAGTTCCGGACGATCCTGGAAATGGAGGAAAAGCACGAGCGCAAGACCTGATACTAAAATTCAATTAAATGGTTAATTGAATTTTGCTGCGCGGCGGCGCGGAGCCTGTTTGAAGCAGCAGGCTCCGCGTCCGGCTTAATACGGCAGCGGGCCGATCGCCTCATAGACCGTGCGGGAGATGGAAACGATCAGAGCCTTCGCTGCGTTGATATTGGTGAGGTCCGTAGACATGACACAGAGATAATAGGTCCCGCAGGGAGCAAACACGGCCGCAGCGTCATGCTGGGCATAGCGCAGCTCGCCGGTTTTGTTCGCAACCGAAACCCCACCGGGGACTCCGGCGGGGATCTTGTCGCGCCGCTGCTGCGCAAGCAGGGCGTTCAGGATCCGGGCGGAGGCCGTTTGGTTTACGTAAGTTCCTTCTGTGATCTGCTGCAGCGCCGTGCAGCAGTCCCGGCAGGAGGTGTAGTTGGTGCCGCTGCCCGAGTTCATCTTGCGGCGGATCACGGTGTCGGCAAAGCCGCCGTTTTTGGCAAATTGGTTGATCGCGTTCAGGCCGATCCGGTCGATCAGATAGTCGCAGCAGTAGTTGCTGCTTTGGCTGAGCATGAGATCCATCAGGTTGCGGTCGTTCGCACTGGCGGTCCCGTTTTCCACGCACTGCTCGTAGCCCCCGGCAACGAAGAGCTTGATGAGGCTGGCCGCCTCAATTTTTTTCGGATTCAGGCTGATCAGGATTTCCGTATCCGGCTGGTAGAGGTAAACCGACCAGGTTCCCTCCTTCCCTGCCAGCTGCGCCTGAACGTTGGATTTCAGCGCTGTCATGGTCGGGTAACTGAAGAAGGTGCGGAAGAGAAAGGTCACGGCCTCCGCGCGCGTGCAGGTCTTGTTCGGCTCGAATTTCTGTTTCCCGCTGCCCATGACGATGCGGTTCTCCGCGCCCCAGCAGACTGCGGTATCGTAATAGCTCTCCGCCTCCACGTCCCGGAAGCCTGGCCGGTAGGAAGAAGCTGGTTTTCCGCTTGCCCGCCAGAGGAAGGTAACCATTTCCGCGCGGGTAACGATCCGGTCCGGCGAAAAACAGGTCTTGCTCGTGCCGTTGGTGATCCCCTGCTCCACGGCCCAGCCGACTGCCCGGGCGTACCACGCGTCTGTCGGAACGTCCCCGAACGCGCAGGCCGTCTTTGGCGCCGGACAGCCCTTGGCGCGCCAGAGGAAGGTGACCACCTGTGCACGGGTGCAGGCCCGGTTCGGGCTGAACGTCGTGGCGGAGGTCCCCTTTACGATTTGTTTGTTCCTTGCCCACAGAACCGCCATTCGATACCAGGCGTTTTCCGGAACGTCCGTAAACGCTGCCTCGGCAGCGGCGACCGGCATGGCGATAATAGAGACGAGCGTGAGCAGTACGAGTACCGCGCCAAGGAACCGTTTCATGTTGGAATCTCCTCCCATCCACGCAATGACTCCGCCCTGCGGGCAGGCTTCTGATGATTATTATAATGTGTGACGGACCCAGAATCAAGCCCGTACCACCGATTTTTTCGCGCTGCGAAAATATTTTGCTTGCTATTCTGCCCGGAATGTACTATAATACCACCAATCGGTGCGCACCCCCATGCTGCGGGAGACGATCCCGTTCCGCCCCGATCCGTCCGTGCCAACGCGGCACGGCAAACATATCTGCCGGTATGATGGAATTGGTAGACGTAGCGGACTCAAAATCCGCCGCCAGCGATGGCGTGCCGGTTCGACTCCGGCTACCGGCACCACGTCGGCGCACCTTGCGCACGGCTCAGAAAACCCGATCGCTTTCCGCGGTCGGGTTTTCTGCGTCTGGGCTTCTGGGCGCCTCCTCCCCGCCGAAGCACGCTTTGACGGGGACCTCTTTTTTCCGCATCCGGCGTTCGCGTCTTTTTGTCTGTCGCGCATTTCTCTGACTTTCATCCATGAAAACGTAAGGATACGGTCTCCTGTCCGGTTTGCGGCGTTGATACGGTTATCATCAGGAAGTGGCTTCCGCTTATCCCGCATGGAACCGGCGAGGATCAATTCGTCCGAATCTGGAGCTGCGGCTCCTCAGGGACATCCTGCACGATCAGCTCGGGGTTCCGCTCCGCTCTGCGCTGCTGGCGGGCGGCCTGGGCCTGCTGCAGATTATCCTGGGCAGTCTGACGCTCCACGGGCTTGATCTCGCAGCCCTGCTCGGCGACCCGGTAGGCGTCGATGGCCGCGTTGATCCGGTTTCTGGTATAGTTGCTGGCTCCCTGAGGATAGGGGATCTCTCCGCCCTCCTTCAGGTCCATCTCGTCCAGGTTTGGCATCTTTCCCTTCAGATAAGTCCAGGCAGCGTCCCGCATCTGTTGGGAGGCGTCCCGCATCCGATTCAGGTCGGCCTCCGAGACCACTGCCTCAACGTCCTGGTCATAGCGGGCCATCCGCTTGTTCTCCTCGTCGTTGGCCTGGTTGAGCCGGTTCTCGATGGACTTGTAGGTTCTGATGTAGGTTCCGACGGACTTCTGGAGGTTCTCATAGTTCGGAGAGGAGAAGCCCCACCAGGTCCGCTTGTTCAGCATGGTCTCCAGGCTGCTGGCCTTGGCCCGCTCCATCCCGGGGACGTGGCGGCTGGCCCGGTTCCCCATGTCAACCAGGGCGGCCTGCTTCAGATCGCGGTATTCCGCCTCCTGCTGCATGCGGAGCCCCGGGAGCTGAACCACCCGGGCAGCCACCAGGTTGAAGGTGTTGCCGATGCCGCCGTCTATATCATTATTCATAAAGTCATGATCCGCTTGGGCCAGGTCGTTGATGTTTGCCCGCTTGAAATCGCTGTCGCTCATGATCTTCAGGATGGGCTTCTTCCCTTCCCGGATTCGTTCCTGAGATTTTGTGATCGCGCTCTTGAGGCCGTTTAACCGGGCGACGGCGCCGTTCAACTCCTTATCCGACAGGCCGTAGCCCCGCAGGGCGTATTTCAGAGTGCTGGCGTCCAGGGCCATGATCCGCTTGGCGGTGTCAGCCGGGATCACCTTCATGTTGGAGATATTGGTTATCCATCTGTAATTCCTCTTCGGGTCGCCGAGCTCAGACTTCCCCAGCAAGCCGAAGGAGCAGTCGTTATCGATGCCCTGGACGCCGCAGAGCTTGCCGTTGGCGTCGAATTGGTAGAGCATATTGTCATGGTGCCGATCGATGTTGCCGCAGAGATAGTCCAAGATCTGGAGGTTTGCAATGTCCTTGAAGGCCTTGCCGTTGGTGCCGCCCATGGAATCCGGGCGGAGATGCTCAGCCTCCGGGGGCAGATTATTCGGGTCCCAACCCTTGGCGGCCTCCATGAAGGTGCCCTCGATTTCATTTCCATTCTCGTCGATGAGCTTCATGGATTTGGAGCGAGCGATGATGTTGGGGGCTCCCATCAGATCCGCCACGGCGCTCATGGCGGCGTTCCGGTTGTCCAGACGGCTCTTGAAGGGGATTTTCGCCTTCGCATTGGTCAGCAGAACCGGAATCGCGATGGGACCCAGGTTTTTCGCAAGCTCTCTCCAGGTGCTGTCCTTGATAGATTCCTCGTTAAAGGGTCCGCCCTCAGCTTCCGTTGCCTCTCGCAGGGCATCTCCACAGAAATCCTTCAGCCTGTCCGCAGAGATAACCATGTTTCCGTTCTTGTCTAGTGCGGCGCAATGCATGGCCAGGTAGACAAGAACATCCTCGCCGCTGGGATTCTTCTTCTTGGCTCCAACCAGGGCAGAACCGTGCTCCTTCAAATGGTCCCGCAGCCAGAGAACGGCGTCGCTGTCCCCCCGCACCCGGAACATGAATCCCGTGGTGATGGGCTTGAAGGCGTTCTCATACATTTTCTCCACATCTATGTCTGTCTTTCTGGTGAAGACGCCGGAGACCCGGTTGCCCTTACTGTCCAGGAAGGACAGGGGGATTCGCTCGGACTGTGCGTCCTTCAGGACGCCGTCAAGGACCAGATTGCCCTTGTGGAGCGTCAGGGTCCGAACCTCCTCCTCCAAGGAAGAGAGGGTCCTGGGTTTCTTTGCAGGGTCGTACTGCAACAGGGCGTTATAGCTGCCGGAGGCCAGGGCTGTGATCTTCTTCACCAGATCCTTGAGCTCCTTCGGCTCGTCCTCACTTGCCAGCAGGGTCTCTGCGGCGCTGCCGATGGCGGTGTGAAGGGCCATGAGATCGGTCTTGTCCCGGGCCGTCACCAGGGGCAGCTTTTTACGCCGCTGAAGCTGACGGAAGGGGGCGGTGCGAAGATCATAGTTCTGAAGCGCGTCCACCAGGGCCTTGTGATTTGGGGAAAGATTTTCCTGGCTTTGAAGCTGCCGGAGCAATTGCTGATATTCCGGATTTGGCATGGCGTTTTACCTCCTTTTGTATTGTGTCTGATATCTGTCGCACAGCAGAAAACCCGGATCGTATTCCGTGATGGGCGTTCCGGACAGCGGCGGCAGGCGTCGGCCGCAATCCTGCCGGGCGGCCCTTTTTACTGTTTCCCGATCGCAGGTCCGTCCTGCTGGGCGTTCCGGGCTTCCTGTCGTCCGGCCTGGTTTTGGAGGACTGTCTGGGCCTTCTCCTGACGGGCCTGCTCATGGAGTTCGGTTTCCTTATCCCGGGCAAGCTCCCGGATATAGCTCCGCTTCAACTGTTCTCCGTTGTCCTGGGCCGCAAGCTGCCGCAGCTCGTCGTCCGGCAGAGCGGCCAGGCGCTGGAAGGCGGGGGTGTTCATCAGCTTCTCCCGCTGACGCAGCACCGTCTCCGCCTGCACCGCGTTTTTCAGCAGGCCCTTCTGCCGGGCGGTATAATCCGTGGTGGTCAGGGCCTTGTAGCACAGGACCTCCGCAACCCGCTTCCGCAGGGACTGTCCGTCGTGTTCCGGCAGAGCCTTCACGATTTCTTTCAGGCGTTTGTGGGCATAGGCCTGGGGATTCTTTTTCGCTTCGGCGGCGGAGACCGTCAGTTGATAGCTCTTCCGCAGCTCCTTGGACTGTTTCGCTACGCTGGCGGTCTGGTTCAGCCGGGCCTGGCCCACGTCGGAGAGCTCATAGCCGTCGTCCTGCTCCTTCGTCTTCTTGGCGGTGTAGGCGGCGGCCTTATCCCGGAGCTGGTTGAACTGCTCTACCAGCTTCTGCCGATCCTTGCTTTTCAGATTGTCCTCCGGCGTCCGGAGCTTCTTGCCCAGCTTTTTCGCCAGCTTTTCCAAATCTGTGCAGGCACGCTTGAGCTCCTTGTAGGTTTTGGAGGTGCCGTGGTTCCAGGGGTCCGCGCTGTCCAGCAGATCGTACATCTCCCGCCCCGCAGTCTGCATCGCCGCGAGCATATTCTTTTCACTGTCGGCTGTGGGGGCCGGAGCCTGCCGGGCCGCTTCTTCGATGCTCTTACGGAATTCCAGCTCCGCCTGCCGCTCCAGCTCCTTGAATTCCAGGGTCTTTTTGTATTCCGCGCCGAAGTCCTCTACCGCAAGGGCCTTCCCGTAGGTGAGGGGCTTGGGCTCCGTGTAGACCGGGCGCTCGTTCTCCGGGAGGGCATAATAGGCTGCGGCCTTTTCCGCCATGGGCTTGGCCACGTTGAGCATCATTTCGGCGTAGTACCCGCTTTTCTTGGTTAACGCCCGGAAGCTGTAGGGTCCCTTTCCCCACTGCTCCTCCGGCACAACCTGGATGGTTTTGTTATCAATGGCCTCCCGCAATTGGTTCAGCCTGGCCTTGGCGCCGGCGATCTCTCCCTCGGTCATGTGGTTGGCCCGCATCTTGGCCTCGATCTCCGCCTCTGTCTTCGGGTCCCGGAGCCTGGCGGCCATGGTCTCGGTCACCACCTGAAGATCAACCAGCGCGGGGAGGGACTTTGTCTGCGAAGTCGGGTCAAGGGCCCGGTCTCCAAAGGCAAAATCGTGGTCGATGCCCTGTACGCCGATGAACTTCGGATTTCCGGTTTCCAGTCCCTCAAACCGGTAGAACATATTGGAGCTGTGCCGATCCATATTCATGCAGACGTAGTCCACGATTTGCAGGTCCGCCAGACTCTTGAGGCCCGGGGCGTTGTTGTAGACCCCGTCAATTTGATCCTCGGTGATCCGGGCCATGGGATGCCCGTCTGCCACCTGGTCGAGGTTCACACCGTCGGCGGACTCCATGACGACGCCCTCCAGGATCCGGCCCCCGGCCTCCATCTGCAGCGGGCGGCTGCGGGCCAGGAGGGTGGGAGCCCCCAGGGCCTCGGCTACGTTGGTCATGGCCACGTTTCGCATGTCCAGGCGCTTTCCTTCGGCGGTGGTAATGCCGATGGGCTTGGCAATGCCCATCGTATAAGCCGCTGTGTTGATTGCCGAAGAAAGGGAATTCTTCATGCCCCGGAAGCCGGGATCCTGCAGCAGCTGCTCCGCCTCCTCCGCCGAGAAGCCCATGCTCTCCATCTTCTCTTTGGTGAGGTTCTCAGAGACGTCCGACATATCCTCCTCTTCCTCGGCGGCATAGTAGTCCCGGATCTTGCGGATCGCGGCGGCATATTGGGGATACCGTTCCTCGTAATTCCGGAAAATCGGAGCGGCCTGGCTCTTGAGATTGTAAAACTGCCCCAGGGTCACGAAGCCGGTTTTGTCCACGCCGTTTTCCTTCCAGGTGACCGGGTAGCGCTTGCTGAGTGCGCCGCCCACGGGCTTGATGGTGCTCAGGTCCGGCATGGTCAGCTTCAGCGTTTCCGGCCGGTTGATATTCAGGGGGTCGGTCTCCTGCTGCAGACCGTTGCCCACGATCACGCCGATGGGCGGGGCGGCGTTGTCCGCCTGGGGGGCCGCCTCCACCGGCGGGAGCCCCAGAATCTGTCTGCGGTTGGCCTCCCGGCGTTGCCGGGCTTGCCCTTCCTCCCGCTGGGCCTCCACCTCGCCCTTTGCCTCCTCCGGCACCGTGAGGATCGTAGCAAACTTGCTCTCCGGGTTGCTCTGCGCCAGCTTTTGCATGGTATAGAACCGCCACTGGGTCGCGGGGACCAGACGGATACGCCCCGCCTCGGTGTAGCCAATGGGTTTGCCGGCAAAGTAGGCTTTGTCCGCCTCGATCTGGGCCTGCAGGGCCTCCTTGCGGTTCCAGGCGCTTTGAATCTCCGCATCCGACAGGCCCAGATCGGCCACCGCCACACGGAACTGGTCGATGGTGGTGAGCCGGCGCATGGCGTTGTAGAAGTCCTCCCCGACGACGCCCATATCCTTCGGCTCCACCATGGTTCCCCCGTAGGCCTCATCGACCGGCGGGAAGGAGGCGTCGTTGTCGATCAGGGAGATGCCCGTGAGCCTGGCGTTCGCGCCGCCCTTGGGCTCAAAGCGGAACATGATGTTGCCCAAATTCCGGTCCTGGTTGCCGCAGATGAAGTCGATGGCCTGCATGGCGGCAATATCGTCCATCACGGCAGGGTTCTCAAAGTTTTTCGCCGTATAACTCAGCAGGGGGTCGCCGGCCTTGGCGGTCATGATGTTGTCGCCGTAGACCTCCTCCATAAAGGTTCCGTTCACCGTCTGCCCGTTGCGGATCACCAGCATCGGACGGGCCTCCGCGACCAGATTCTTCTTGCCCAGAAGCGCCGCCACCCGGTACATGGCGATGTTGCGCCGGTCCACGTTGGCGCCGTCCTCCAGCCCCTGGGTCACTTTGAAATTGCCGTAATCTCTCACGACCCCCCGCATGCCGCTGCTCAGCTCGTCCATAAAGGGGAGGAAGTCCGGTCGGTTTCGCAGCGGTTCGGCGCTGTCTTCCAACTCCATGGGTGCAATGGTGTCGTTCCAGACTCGTTCGAGCATCGCGCTGCGCTTGGCCTCCGGGGCGTCCTCCGGGTTCAGTCTCTCGTAGGGCATGTTCCATCCGACCGCAGCGGCATTCTGCAAGCCCTGTTGTCCGATTTGATCCAGAACGCCCCGATAGTCGGGATACTTCTCCTTCATGCGGTTTAGCAGCCGCTGAAAGTCTCCCTGCGGGTCCACGGTGACGGTTTCGGTGAAGAAGCCGGATTCCAGCTCGTCCCCCTGGGCCACCCGGATGTGATGCCGGGAGTTGGTATTGCCGCCCACGGTGGGAGGCACCTGGCTGCCCAGATCCACGGCGGTCTGCCGGGCCTTGGAGATCAGCTCCGGCAGAGAGGTGGGTTCGTCCGCCTTTACGCTCTGCAGCGCCGCCAGGTCGTTGCGGAGCATGGGAGCCAGCTCCCGGACGATCCCCCGCATACGGATGGCTGCAGGGCCCTCTCCGGGCTCCGCCAGCAGGCCGCTCACCTGGTCCAGGGCAGCCTGATAGTTCTCCCGGATGATCTGCAGTTCTTCCTCGGTCAGGGCAGGATAGGTGCCGTCCTCTTTCATCTGGTAGCAGCTCTTGGTATAGCCGTTGAGCATGCTCAGCCGCATATTGAACTCCGCAAATCGATCCAACTCCGCGCTTGTGGTCAGCAGGTCGTTGAGCTCCTTCACATAGTCGTCCAGATGGGCGCGCATTTCGGTGACGTCAAATTTCTGAGGCATTTGGTACTCCTTTCAAATACTGCGGTCTGGTGAATGCGATGAATTGCTTTCTGCTTTTCTGTCTCAGATTATAACACAGAATCCGTACAGAAGCATTACGATTCCTGCCGCAAAACAAAAAAACCGAGCAAATTTGACAGAAGCAGCGTATCCCCGATGCGAAACAGATCGACGGTCCCTGCGCACGGCGGTCCGGCAACTAAAAAACAAGGTCCCGCCGTTTGGACGGGACCCTGCTCTTTTTCTATTGATCTTCGGAGCGATTACTTGTACGCAACGACCTCGACCTCGGCCAGAGCGCCCTTGGGGAGATCCTTGACGGCGAAGCAGGAACGGGCGGGCTTATGCGTGAAGTATTCGGCATAGACCTCGTTGAAGGCGCCGAAGTTGGCGATGTCGGAGAGGAAGCAGGTGGTCTTGACCACGTCCGCCTCACAGTAACCGGCGTCGGTCAGCAGAGCGTCAATGTTCTTGAGGATCTGGGCGGTCTGCGCCTTGATCTCGGAGGGGGCCAGGGTGCCGTCCGCCGGGTTGATGGGCATCATGCCGGAAAGGTAGAGGAAGCCGCCGGCCTTGACAGCCTGGGAATAGGGGCCGATTGCCGCGGGGGCGTTGGGGGTGGAAATGTGTTCAAGCATGGGGATACTCCTTTCATGATTGCAGGACGCTCGGCGTCCGTGGTTTTTGATCGTTCGTTCAGTTTTTGCGGATGAGCCGGACGTGGCCGGACTCGGCGCTGTCCTCCAGCATCCGAAGCAGACGGTCTGCGTAGTCGCCCAGGCGTTCGCGGAGCAGGGCTTCGTTTTTGATCGTGATGATCCGGTCCTTGCCGGGGGTGGTCAGGATATCATAGACCGCATCCAGGTTTCGCCCGCAGTCCTCGGGCAGGCTCAGCTTGTCGCGGAGCAGGGCGTGGAGGCTGTCGCGGTCCGTCACGCGCTTGCCGTTGATGGTCGCTCTCATCTTTGTTCCTCCCCATAGAGCAGCTCAAAGCTCTCATAGTGGTCGCCGGTGTAGTAGATCAGGCCGTCGTTCGAGAAGACGATCCGCTTGGAACCGCGGCTGCTGGCGCCGGCCGTGTCGATGTCGCACTCGGTCCATTTCCGGCCCGGGGCGTCGGGCAGAAGGCCCTCGTAGTTGCCGAAGCGGCTGCCGCCGATGCTCTTGCCGGGCGCGTAGGGCTCCAGCGAGCCGCCGGGCCAGCCCAGGGCCTCGGCCTGTTTTTTGGTGACGTAGTTGTCGGGCAGGTGACCGTAGGTGTGGATGTAGAGGGCGACCTCGTCCTTGGAATCGTACCAGCCGTCCTCGGAGATCCCGGGCTCGGCGGGCTCGGTGACCGGAGGCGCTTCGGTCTGCGTCGGCTGCGCGGAGGTCTCCGTCACAGCCTGCTCGGTGGCAGGCGTTGCTTCGGTCTGCGTCGGTTCCGGGGTGGTTTCGGCGCGGGTCTCGATGATAAAGCCCGGTCCGCCCGTGGTTTCTGCCTGTCTTGCCCCATTCTCCACGATGGCGCAGCCGCCCAGGCCGAGGACCAGGAGCAGGGTCAGCGTCAGACAGACCAGCTTCTGAAACTTCTTATTCAGGGTGCATCAGCTCCGTTTCTTTGTTCACTTCCCGGTTATTATAGCAAGCCTGCCGAAAAAATGCAACGGAATCCCGAAAAAAATCAAATCTTCTGTTTCGGAAGTCCGTCTTCTGTGCTATAATGGACAAAAAGATCCGGGAGGAAGTCTGTATGAAATACCGTTACAATGAAATCTACGCGGACGCGGGCGAGCGGTCGCGGTACGAGACGCTGACCCGGCGGCTCTGCGAGCTGGGCCACAAGCCCGGGGAGGTCCGGTACTTTACGGCCCCCGGCCGGACAGAGCTCTGCGGCAACCACACCGACCATCAGCACGGTCTGGTCCTGGCGGGCAGCGTGGACGTGGATACGATCGCCGCCGTGGCCGAAAACGGAAGCGGGAAGCTCCGCTTCTTCTCCGAGGGCTTCCCTTCCGCCGTCCTCTCCCTGAATCCGAGGGAGAACGAGGCCGCGCCGGGCAGCGCCGCAGCCCTGGTCGCCGGTATGATCGCCATGTTTGCGGACAAGGCCCCGCTGCGCGGACTGGACGTCTGCCTTTCCTCCACGGTCCTGCCGGGCAGCGGCCTGTCGTCTTCCGCCTCGGTGGAGGTCCTGCTGGGCGAGATCTTCAACGAATGGTACGGCCTTGGGCTGACCGCCGTGGAGCTTGCAAAGCTCGGTCAGCGCGTGGAGAACGAATTCTTCGGCAAGCCCTGCGGCCTGCTGGATCAGGCAGCCTGCGCCGTGGGCGGCGTGAGCTGGATGGACTTCCGCGACAGCGCCGCTCCCGTCGTGGAAAAGCTGGAGCTGGACCCGGAGCAGTACGGCTATGCCCTGTTCCTGGTCTCCTGCGGGGCGGATCACGCCGATCTGACCGACGAGTACGCCGCGATCCCGGCGGAGCTGAAACGGATCAGCGCCGTCTTCGGAGCGGACAACCTCCGCGCGGTGAATGAGGATGCCTTCTACGACCGGCTCAGCGAGCTGCGGACCGTCTGCGGGGACCGGGCCGTTCTGCGGGCGATGCACGTGTTTGACGAAAACCGCCGCGTATTCCAGATGCGCGAGGCCGTTTCAGCGGGCGACTTTGCCCGCTTCCTGGATCTTGTCCGCGCCTCCGGCCTCTCCTCCTGGCGGCTGCTGCAAAACATCGCCCCGCGCGGCAGTCTGACCCAGCCGATGGCCCTGACCCTGGCCGTGATGGAGAAGGTCCTCGGCGGCGAGGGCGCTTGCCGGGTCCACGGCGGCGGCTTTGCCGGAACGGCCCAGGCCTTCGTGCCCCTGGACGCGGCGGACCGCTTCGCCGCGGAGGTCGAGCGTCTGCTGCCTGCGGCTTCCTGCCAGCGGCGCAGGCTCCGCGCCGTCGGCGCAGCGGAGGTCGCGCTGTAGACCGCCGGTAACGGTTCCGCCCGGCGGAATGCGAGTGCTCAGTGGTCAGAGTGACCAGTCAGGAGGACGTAGGGCGGAAACGGCGGTGCGGCCAGCTTGCCCGGGCTCCGACAGAGCCTTCGCCCCTTTGGGGAGAAGGTGTCGAGCGCAGCGAGACGGATGAGGGGGAC
>OCVV011285456.1_pt1 | contig 76109 bp, 56 predicted proteins | sample 1539721 | NCBI WGS metagenome assembly OCVV01 (sample SAMN02144230, study PRJEB22623) | gut metagenome | biome: sheep rumen | host: Ovis aries | place: New Zealand
ACCATCATTCTAATATGCCATAATTTTGTGACAAGGGGACAGGCACCTTGTCACATATTGTGACAGGGGGACAGGCACCTTGTCACTTAAAAAGAGTTAGAAAGTGTGAAAATAAAATGGATACAAGAACAGCAATTATCGCAATCATAGTAAAGAGCACTGAATCAGCCGAGAATATCAACCAGTTGCTTCACGAATACAGAGAATATATTATTGGAAGAATGGGCATCCCATATCATAAGAAAAATGTAAATATCATCAGCATCGCTATAGATGCCCCTCAGGACAAAATCAACTCCCTTGCCGGACGAATCGGACGCATAGAGGGAGTTACAACAAAGACAGTTTATGCCCCAGAGGACTAACAGCTTAATTCATAAAGACTCGCAGCATAAATAGGAGGTATAACATGAGCCTTAATGATACACCATCCGGAGAGCGTCTTCGCATCAGCTTCTTCGGTAAAAGAAACAGCGGCAAATCCAGTCTGGTAAATGCCATCACAAACCAACAGGTATCAGTTGTGTCCGATACTCTAGGAACTACAACAGATCCGGTAAATAAAGCTATGGAACTGCTTCCTCTGGGACCGGTTCTCATTACCGATACTCCCGGATTCGATGACAGTGGTTCTCTTGGTGAACTGAGAGTCAGACGTACCAGACAGATTCTCAACAAAACCGATATAGCCCTGCTGGTAACTGATGCTACGAAAACCTTGGACACCTCCGAAGAGGAGCTGATCAGCATATTCGAGGAAAAGCACATTCCATATCTGATAGTTAAAAATAAGTCAGACCTATTAGATAATATTCCGGATATAGCGGACAAAACTGCCGAAGCCCCGAAAACTGCTTATACTTCAGACAATCCGGGAAATATAAATAATGCAGAGAGTAGCATTTCCAAATATATTTACACCAGCGCTCTTACCGGATATAACATTCAGGAACTGAAAGAGTCCATAGGGCATATAAAGCCTTCAGATGAGAATCCGGTAAAGCTGGTAGGAGACCTTATAGAGAAAGGTCAGCTTGTCGTTCTGGTAATACCAATCGACGAGTCCGCTCCAAAGGGACGCCTGATACTGCCTCAGCAGCAGGCAATCAGAGATATACTTGATAAGGGAGCCCACGCCATAACGACCAGAGAAACCGAACTGGCAGAGCTGCTTACAAAAATGACTGAGCATGGCATGAAACCCGATCTCGTGATCACGGATAGTCAGGCATTTGGCCCCGTCAGCAGGATTACACCGGAAAATATCCCTCTTACCTCATTTTCCATACTGATGGCGAGATATAAAGGATTTCTCGACACCTCCGTAAAGGGGGCAAGAGCTATTGATATGCTAAATGATGGTGATACGGTTCTGATAAGTGAAGGCTGCAGTCATCATAGACAATGCGGTGATATAGGAACTGTAAAGCTTCCAAAATGGCTGAAGGAACGCACCGGAAAGGAGCTGAACATCGAAACCACCTCAGGAGCGGATTTTCCTGATAATCTGGAGAAGTATCAGCTTATCATCCACTGCGGCGGCTGTATGCTAAGCTCCAGAGAGCTCATTTACAGAATGAAATGCGCCATTGATACGGGCGTACCATTTACAAACTACGGAATATCTATAGCTTATATGAAAGGAATACTGGACAGAGCCATTGCACCGATTCCCGATCTGACAAGATGAATATTCCCAACTGCCTGAACTGCCGGGATGCTTCGCCCTTTATCCGGCAGCTTACCGGACAATACGCTATTCCTGCAAATAGGAACGAATATTGACTTTTGTCACTTATGTCATATAATAAGTTATAATCCTTGTTACAATTAAAAAGATATTTCGCTCCAACCTGACATCAAAACAGGCATCGCCTTTTGAGATGAAAGCATGTGGTACAGATATAACTATAACTACGCGCTGTACTTCTGCCCTGTCAGGAGTACAGCTTTTTTATTACACAGTTTCGTAATTAGCTGTACATTTTGCGTAAAGTGTTTTCTTAAATTATCAGCTAAAACCGTAGGCGTAGTGGGCTATGTAAAGAACAAAAATGGTAAATACGATGAAAAGCAATGTTAACAAAACAATAATCGAGGAACTAAATACCAGCCATTCACTTCCCCGCGAAAAATGGCACACCCTTCTATCTTCCTTTACCGAAGAAGACCGGATATATGCCGCATCCCTGGCAAGACGCGTTGCCGATGAAATATACGGAAATGATGTATATATCAGAGGTATAGTTGAGTTTTCCAACACCTGTAACAGAAACTGTTACTACTGCGGGCTCAGAGCCGGAAATACAAAGCTTGAAAGATACAGACTATCACCGGATGACATATATTCCTGCTGCGAAGACGGTTACAGATATGGTTTCAGAACCTTCGTGCTCCAAAGCGGCGAAGACCCTTACTATACAACTGAAATGATATGTGATCTGGTTCGCAGACTAAAGAAAGGCTATCCCGAATGTGCAGTAACTCTATCCATCGGGGAAAAATCCTTCGAGGACTATGCTGCATTTAAGGAAGCAGGAGCTGACAGATATCTTCTCAGACACGAAACGGCAAATGAAGCGCACTACGGAAAGCTCCACCCTGAAAATATGTCCTGGAAGAACCGCATGAGATGTCTGGATGACCTCAAATCACTTGGCTATCAGACCGGCTGCGGAGTAATGATAGGCTCACCGGAGCAGACCATCGATTGTCTCGTGGATGATATGCTTTATATGCAGGATTTTAAACCGGAAATGATAGGTCTGGGACCATTTCTTCCTCACAGTGATACTCCCTTCAGGGATAAGCCGAAGGGCTCTTATGAAATGACTCTTTTCCTGATCAGCCTGTGCCGTCTGATGCTCCCCCATGTACTTCTTCCAGCTACCACAGCACTCGGAACCATCAGACCTAACGGACGCGAGCAGGGAATACTCGCCGGAGCAAATGTTATCATGCCAAACCTTTCGCCTGTTCGGGTAAGGGACAAATATATGCTTTATGATAATAAAATCTGTACCGGTGACACCTCCAGTGAATGTCGGGGCTGTCTCGAAAGAAGGATGGAGGCTATCGGGTATAAGATAGTTATCGCAAGGGGAGATTATAATGGGTAAGTTAACATACTGTTATAAGGAGCATACTATGATCAAATTTGCTATATATGGAAAGGGTGGCATAGGCAAGTCCACCTTATCCTCAAACCTCAGTGCAGCATTTGCAAAGCGAGGTATGACAGTCATGCAGATCGGTTGTGATCCCAAAGCGGATTCCACCTCTCTGCTCTGTCCCAAGGAGAAGCTTACGACTGTTCTGGATCTTGTCAGAAGCGGTAAGCCCTTCACACTTCAGGACATGGTTAAGGAAAGCAGTGCCGGTGTGCTATGCGTAGAAGCCGGCGGTCCTGTTCCCGGTCTTGGCTGTGCAGGCCGCGGAATCATAAATGCCCTGGAGCAGCTTGAACAAAAAGGCGCCTATCAGGTTTATAAGCCGGATATAGTAATCTATGACGTACTGGGTGACGTAGTCTGTGGCGGCTTTACCATGCCAATGCGTAAGGGTTATGCTGACAAAGTCTATATCGTAACCTCCGGTGAAAAGATGTCTATCTACGCCGCCGCCAACATTGCCATGGCGGTTGAGAATTTCAAGAAAAGGGACTATGCAAAGCTGGGAGGTATCATACTGAACTGTCGTGGCGTAGAGCATGAAGAGGAAAATGCCACTACCCTCGCCAACGATTTTGATACAGAGGTTCTGTCCGTCATCCCCAGAAGTCCTCTTTTTGAAAAAGCAGAAGCCACAGGGAAAACAGTTGTCGAACTATTTCCTGAAAGTGATATCTGCGAGAAGCTGCTCAAGCTGGCGGATGACATTATGGCTCAGTAAATCATTTCATAAATATATAATCAAATAGTAACAAAGCAGATAAGAGTACATTATGATAAAGAATCTACAACAGAAAAACAGAATAATAAAACCGGTTCCACTTTCTGACATAGCATTTCCAAGTCCCTTCTACGAAGGTCTTCAGTACAATGCTCCCGCTCGTGGTGTGTGGAATATAGTCCATACCGGAATGCTGATTCCTGAGTCTCATCAGATATATGTCTGTGCTCAGGGCTGTCTTCGAGGCGTTATCCTCACAGCCGCAGAAATGAATGATATGCAGCGTATGTCCTGGGTGGCACTCCGCGAAAGAGACATGTGGAATGGCGAAATGGAAAAAAGAGTCATCGAAGGAACACGCGATATATTAGAGAAGATAGCTTCCAGTCCTGAGACTATGAAAATGCCCAGATGTGTACTCATTTACCTTAGCTGTATGCATATGTTTGAGGGCTGTGACTTTCAGATGATCACTGATGAGCTTTCAGAGATGTATCCGGATATAGACTTCGTGGAATGCTACATGATTCCAACCATGAGAAAGACCATGTCTCCGGATGCTATGATGAAGATAAGCCTCTACGAAGCCGTAAAGCCAAAGCCAAAATCAGATAAAATGGTAGCTCTCACAGGCAGTAATCTCCCATTTGATAAGGAGTCCGATATCTGCCAGCTTATCAAAATGTCCGGTAAAAGCATCTGGGATATATCCGACTGCACAAGCTACGAAGAATATCTGGAGCTCGGTGCAGCGCCTATCATCATTTCCAATCTTTCCGTTGCTGATGCAGCCATGAAACAGATGTCTGACAGGCTGGATCAGAAATGGCTCAGACTGCTGATGAACTTTGATACAGATAAGCTGGATCAGAATCTTTATAACCTTGGAAATGAACTGGAGCTGGAAAAAGATGCCGTAAAAAAATATATAGAAGAAGCTTCCTCCAACGCCTTTACTGCACTTAAGAAAGCAAGCCAGAGGCTTAGGAGTACTCCAATAGCTATAGATTACACAGCATTTCCTTACATTATCGAACTCGCTGAGCTTCTTACCAGACACGGATTCAATGTAGTAAGCCTATACAGTGATGGATTCCCCGCTGATGAAAGGGATAGCTTCGAGAGACTACGTGTACTGAAACCCGACATCAAGGTCTATCCGACAAATGATCCATCTATGAGATTCGCCGCATCCCAGTCAGAAATCATTTCCGGCGGAGATGTAGCTTCATTTGTAAAAGACAGCGATAAAGAAATGCCTTCTTCAAATGAAATTAACGACAGTGAAAATCCTTCTGCAGATAAGATTCTTGCCATCGGACAGAAGGCTGCATATTTTAATAACACCCCTTACTTTGTCGATATTGTCGAGGGCGGTGGAATGTATGGCTATAATGCCATAGGGAAGCTGGCGGAACTAATGATAGAAGCATTTGAAACACCAAAAAACATAGAGAAGGTTATAGGTCATAAGGGCTGGGGCTGCGAAAGCTGCTTATGATTCTTCAAATAAAATAACATACAAAGGAACAACACATGGATCAAACTGCAAGAATAATATCAATATATGCTGCAGACACCTCCGGCTTCTGCTCTGCCCTGTATGAATACGGTGGAATGACCGTCATACACGATGCTTCAGGCTGCAACTCCACATATACAACTCATGATGAACCGAGATGGTACAGCATGGACAGCATGATGTATATTTCCGGACTTACAGAAAGTGATGCAGTAATGGGAAATGACGAAAAGTTCATATCCGATTTATGCCTTGCCGCTGAAGAACTAAAGCCGGCATTTATCGCTATCTGCGCCTCTGCCCTGCCGGCTATGGTTGGGATTGATATGGAAGCTATCGCTTACGAGGTGGAAACACGAACCGGAATACCGGCATTTGAAGTCAAAACAAATGCCATGCAAAGCTACATCACAGGTGCCGGAAATGCATTTCTTGAACTGGCAAAAAGGTTTACAAAGCCGGTACCAAAGCGGAAGAATAGCGATAATACTAAAGCAGAATTAAAAGTAAATATATTAGGGCTCACCCCGCTGGACTTCCCTCTTCACGGAACCTGCGAGGCTATGCTCGACTGGCTGGAAAAGCATGGTCACACCATTAACTCCTACGTGGGAATGCATCCCGGAAAAAAGCATTTTACAAATACTGCTTCTTCAAACGATTTATCAAATAATCTGGATGAAATAAAAAGACTGACCGATGCTGATGTAAATCTGGTAGTCTCGTCAATCGGGATGGCACTTGCAGAATATCTGTACGAAGAATATGGCATACCTTATGTGATAGGCGCCCCCTACGGAGAAGCATTTTCAGAACTGCTGGAGAAGGCACTTCGCAAAGCATACATAACCGGAACTAATATTAACGCAGCAAAGCTATATCATCCATGCGGTTCCAGAGTAGCAATAATCGGAGAAAGCATCACAGCCGCTTCTCTTGCTGCTGCGATTTATGCAGAGTTTCACATTCCGGTCAGAGTTTTGGAAAGCGTCGGGGATGGAGAAATGTCAGTACTTAATGCTCGGAACACATCAGAAATGACACAAGAGGATGCCCTGGATGATATATCATGTTCTGAGGAAGAAGAACTGGAAAATGAGATTCAAAAATCAGATATTATTATCGCAGATCCTCTCTTTGAGCCTATCTGCAGAGGAAAAGTATTTATAAGACTACCGCACATGGCATTTTCCGGAAGATGCTTTACAAAGGAAGAAATGCATCTTATAAATAAGTCATTACGTAGCATTGATGCTTTTAACAATACTCTTCATTTATAGAAAGCAAACAGAAGTGAGCATTTTTGTTTTTTACAGAATTTGCTTAATATGTAAGAAAATACAATATGTATAAAGGAACAATTAAAACCATGATAAAGATAGCGATTTATGGAAAAGGCGGTATCGGAAAGTCCACCGTCACATCAAACCTCTCAGCCGCACTGGCAAGCCTTGGAAAGAAGGTAATTCAGATAGGCTGTGATCCCAAAGCTGACTCAACTGCAAATCTTCTGAATGGTCAGCCGGTTACTCCGGTCATGAATTATATGCGTGAAATGGACGAAGAACCAACCTCCCTCGATCAGATAGTAAGGGAAGGGTTCGGTGGTGTTGTCTGCATAGAAACCGGCGGACCAACTCCCGGACTCGGATGTGCCGGACGAGGAATAATAACGACATTTTCACTTCTTGAAGAGCTGGAGCTTTTTAAGAAATATAAGCCTGACGCAGTTCTCTATGACGTTCTGGGAGATGTGGTATGCGGTGGTTTTGCCGCACCTATCAGAGAGGGCTACGCAGAGAAGGTTCTTATCGTAACCTCCGGTGAAAAAATGGCACTCTATGCAGCTAACAACATAAGTACCGCTGTCAAAAATTTTGAGGACAGAAGCTACGCCAAGGTCAGAGGAATAGTAATGAACCGCAGGAATGTAGAAGGCGAAGAAGAAAAGGTTCGTGCCTTTGCCGAAAAATCAGGCCTTGATATAGTCGCAGATATTCCACGGACTAACGACATTATTCATTATGAGGATCTGGGTAAAACCGTAATTGAAGGCGATCCGACACTTGAAGTAAGCAAACGTTTTCTGGGACTAGCACAAATGCTGATAGATGAAGACAACTCCCAAAACACCTAGAACACCGGTTTTAAATAACCGGAACAAATGCTTACCTGCTGAATAAAAGCTGCGACCTTCTTTTGCCAAAGCCTATATTTACACATAAAAGATATTCAAAAAATAGTCTGAATTAAATAATTCATTTTTATGAAAAACATAAATTAAGGCAGTTATGAAATTGATTATTCAAAATCATAACTGCCTACGTATTTTTATAAGCGTTTTGTAAATGGTCTTTATCTTATGATGTTAATTATATTTATAACCTTTCATCTTGACCATCCGTACCACCCATCACATCACCTGACTTTTCTTTGGAAATGCAAGTGCGCATATCAGATATGCTATCGCACCTATCCCTGTGAAAAAGAGTGATAATACAAATATAATTCTCACAACCAGCGGATCAATGTTGAAATACTCAGCTATGCCACCACATACTCCATCAATCACTTTGCCTTCTTCGATTTTATATATTCTTTTCATCTTCTCGATCTTCCTCCTGCTCAAGTCCTTTACCATTGAAAGCGAGTGCTTCCACGTAAATCATCATTTTATTATAAATATATATGTAGAAGCCGAGAAATGCAACTCCTGACAGATATATAAATGCGACAAAATCCGTAATTGCCCCTAAGACCACAAGACCTACAACTATACAGGTGGCAAGAGTTATCAGGCTCACATGCTCTTTTTGCCATTTATTTTTATAAAAGATAATTCTGTCGTTCAGCACCTTGCTGCCTGCCACCTTCCTGTTTGTCTTATGCTGTGCTACAAATATCATAATACTGATCAGCAGGCACACAATCCCAAAATAAATCATTGCTGTACTAAGCGATATACTCATTTGATGCACCTTCTTTCTTCTCTTTTCTGTATTTAAGATAATATTCTACTGCCAGACTTCCCCATACTACAATCATAGAAATATCGAATCCTAAGTTCCAGCCGCTCGGCTTATATCCACCAAATATCTCATATACTTGCATGAATGTTATCATCATCCATATAGAAGCCGTAACTGTATAGAGGATAGCACATACCTTATTGTTATTCTTCACCGTATTTTCTTTACCTTTTACCTTCATTTTCCTTTCTCTCATCTTTCTTTATGCTGGCGATTAACTCGCTTTGTTTTTCTTTATGACTGGATATTACAACAAGCCGGAGGTACTTATATCAAATCTGTTGCGAATGGAAGAAAGAATGTCGTAAATGGTAATTTACCGGATGGTATAAAACAAGGCAGCTATAAATTCACTGTTCAAAATCATTGCCCCAAGCAATTTTCCACTTAACAAAAACCTTTTAATAGGTTATAATTCACATACATATCAGCCAACCTGACATTGAAACAGGCAAAGCCTTTTGAGATGAAAGCATGTGGTACAGAAGTAGAAATTATTGCTACTGTCCTTTTGCTATGTCTTAAGGTCAGTAGCTTTTTTTATAACAAAATGTGACAAGGTGCCTGTCCCCCTGTCACATGTGACAAGGGGACAGGCACCTTGTCACAAGATAAAGGAAATGGATATGAATAATGCATTTTATAAAACAACTAAAGAACTATCCGAGCTGGGACTATCCGGGCTGCCAAAGGAAATGCGGTCCTCAGAGCACCTTATCTACAGCTCTCCTGCTACTCTTGCATTCAACTCACCGGGAGCAAAGGGCTTTGGAGTAAAGAGAGCCGGGCTGGCAGTTCCTGAGTCCGTTATGCTTCTGGTTTCTCCAGGATGCTGTGGCCGCAATACATCTCTATTCAGAAGTATGCCGGAATATAGAAACCGTTTCTTCTTCCAGCTTCTGGATGATACAGACATAGTAACAGGAAGACACCTGACCAAGATTCCACAGGCTGCCGAGGAAATGCTAAATGTTCTGGAGAAGAAGCCTTCCGCGATAATGATATGTATTACCTGCGTGGATGCTCTTCTGGGAACTGACATGGAACGTGTCTGCCGTAAGGTAACTGAAAAAACCGGAATACCTGCTGTAGCCTGCTATATGTATGCACTTACTCGTGAGAAGAGACTTCCACCTATGGCGGCAGTCAGAACCAGCGTATATTCTCTGCTTGAAAAAAGGGAAAAAAGAAATTCCGCTGATATGAATATCCTGGGATTCTTCACGCCACTCGCTGACAGCTCCGAAATATATCCGCTCATGCGCTCCATCGGTATCAAAAACATCAGAGAATTAGCCAGATGCAAGACTATAGAGGAGTATCATGAATTATCCGGCGCAAACTTCAATCTTGTTCTGAACCCTGAAGCACGCGCAGCAGCACAGAATATACAGGAACGACTGGGAATACCATTTATTGAACTTCTGAGACTCTACCGTCCGAAGAAGATTCATAGACAGTACAAGCTTCTGGGACAGGCTCTTGGCGCAGATATACAGGATGAAATGTACTACAAGGCTGCGACAGATAAGATAGATAGCTTCCGAAATAAGCATGGTAAGCTTACATTTTCCATTGGAGAGATTCAAAATGGAGACTCTCTGGAAATGGCACTCATGCTTGCAGAAGAAGGCTTTATGGTAAAAGAAATATTTGCCACCGTTGGAGAACTGAACTTCAGATTCCTGAAGAGACTTGCCGAAATAAGTCCGGACACGAAGGTTTACTCTAATCTGTCACCATCTATGATGTATTTTGAAGGTTCTGACCATAAGGAAGCTGAAAATGAATTAGATACTGCTATAGATATCTGCATCGGTTCAGACGCAATGTATTACCACCCGGAGCTTCCGGGCGTTGAATGGTGTGAAGACAGTCAGCCATTTGGATATGACGGTGTAATACGATTATTTGAAATGCTAGACAAAGCATTATCTTAACATAAGGATGTGAACATGAAAAAACTACTAAGATATCTATCCCCCTTTGCGCCTGATCAGTCCGGAGCCTGCGGTGTGCTGTATGAACTGGGCGGACTCATCGTTATATGCGATGCCGGTGGATGCTCCGGTAACATCTGCGGTTTTGATGAACCCAGATGGTTTACCAAAAAGAGTGCTATATTCAGTGCAGGACTTCGCGACATGGACGCAATCATGGGACGGGATGACAAGCTTATTGAAAAGCTGGCAAAGGCTCAGGAGGCATTAAAGGGCAGCTTCACCGCTCTCATAGCCACACCTGTGCCGGCGGTAATAGGAACAGATATGAAAGCCCTCAAAAAGGTAGCAGAGAAAAAGCTTGGTGTACCCTGCATAGCCATAAATGCGATTGGAACCAGATACTATGATGCTGGCGAAGAGGAAGCATGGCTTCAGGTTTTCAAGGAATTTGCCAAAGGAGATGATAGCGTGTCGGAAGCTGCTGACGGAAGGGGTTACAAAGGCGCTGACGGAAAAGGCTACAAAGCTGCTGATGGACAGGGTTACACCGGTATCATCGGTGCCACTCCTCTTGAAACCGGTTACTCCACAGATAAGCCACTTGCAGATTACTGTGAACAGTATGGTATCAGCAATCCTCTTATCTTTGGAATGGGAAATGGTCTGGAGGATATAAACAAGGCTCCAGCCTGCTCCAAAAATATAGTTGTAAGCGTTGCCGGACTTAAGGCTGCCAGATATCTTGAAAAGGAATATGGCATACCCTACGAAGCAGCATTTCCTTTTATTCCTGATACAGTTAAAAAATCAGTTAGTGCAGCTCTTGATTCATACTTTTCAGAGAACATTGAAAAGCAGTCTGAGAACAGCCTTCGCATTCTCATTATTCATACCCAGTTTGCTGCAAATGAACTGAGACACTATATACAAAACGAACTATCAAAGCAAAAATATATCAGTGCATCACGTATAACCATAGATGCTTCTGTCACCTGTGCCACATTCTTCATGCAGGCTGCTGACTATGCGGAGGAAGGCGACTTCACTCTATCCGGGGAGGATGAACTCTTCGATAGATTACAGGAAGCAGACTATGACATTTTAATAGCTGACGGAGATATCGAAAGACTTGCCAGAGCAGCCGGATATAAAGGAAGCTTTGTAAAGTATGATCATTTTGCTATATCAGGCAACATGAACGATGACTCGATACTATTTTTCAGTTGATAATTCACTATGGAGGTAACATTTGGAGACTTCAAATATCCGTGTTTATGGAATAGTCCAGGGCGTAGGCTTCAGACCCTTTGTAAGCCGCACCTGCCAGCGACTAAGCATCAGAGGTACCGTTGCCAATCGTGGCTCCTACGTGGAAATAATCGCTCAGGGAGATAGCATAGACAATCTTATAAAGGAACTAAGGACAAATCCTCCTGAACGCGCAGTTATATTAAATATTATACTGAGGACTACTGACCTTCCGGAGTTTCCTGATTTTCAGATCATCGAAAGCGAAAGGGATGCCGGTGATATATTTGTATCTCCGGATATTGCAATCTGTGATAAATGCAGGCAAGAGCTGTTTGATAAGAACAACCGCCGATATATGCATCCTTTTATAAATTGTACTAACTGTGGTCCAAGACTTACCATACTGGACTCCATGCCCTATGATCGTGAACGTACCAGTATGAAGAGCTTTGCCATGTGTCCTGAGTGTGGGTATGAATATACTCATCCGGAGACCAGACGTTACGACGCCCAGCCTGTTTGCTGTCCTAACTGTGGTCCGGTACTATATACTTTCGATCCCTCTGATAAAAAATATAAAACGGATAAATACGTTTCTTCGGATGAATCAAATCAAACAAATGCGTTACGAATAAATAATCAGGAACATGAATTAAACAGAGTTGAAGCATCCCGACAGGCAATCCTTGCCGCGAGAAAAGCAATCAAAGCCGGAAAGATTGTTGCCATAAAAGGTATAGGAGGCTTCCACCTGTGCTGCGATGCAAAAAATGAGGACGCAGTCAGTAGACTCAGGCTCCTGAAGCATAGACCTATGAAACCCTTTGCTGTAATGATGAAGGATATGGATACAGTAAGGCGGGAATGTTACCTTACGCACGATCTGTATGATGAACTTATCAGCAAAACGATAAGTCCAAACGAAAAGATAGAAAATGCGTTAAATGATATCGATAACAAAGGGACTGACACCGGCATAGATACCGATGATAATAAACCCAGTATAAGCAGAACCGAACAAACGATAACAGAACTTCTGACAGGTCATCAGAAGCCCATAGTTTTACTACCAAAAAAAGAAGCTACCGGGCTGGCACCCTCAGTTGCACCTGACAATCCAAATGTAGGCGTAATGCTTCCCTATACTCCGGTTCACTGTCTGCTTTTTGACTACGATGACGATCAGGATATATCAGACTCTCTGATAATGACAAGTGCAAATGTATCCGGTGCTCCTATATGCAGAACGGATGAAAATGTTATAGATGAGATAGCGGATTTTACCGATCTTGCTCTCAGCAATGACAGAACCATAAGGACAAGAGCAGACGACACCGTAACAGATATTTACAGAGGCAGTCCTTATATGATCAGAAGATCACGAGGCTATGCCCCTCTTCCCATCATGATAAGCCGGGAGGTCACGGGACAGATACTCGCTATCGGAGGAGAGCTGAAGAATACATTTTGCATTGCTAAAAACGGACTTCTGTATCCGTCCGCATATGTTGGCGATATGGCTGATATCCGGACAGTAAATGCTTTGGAAGAATCCATACAAAGAATGGAGGAGCTGCTGGAGGTAAGTCCAAGGCTTGTAGTCTGTGACATGCATCCTAAATACAATACCGTTGCAGTTGCAAAAGGACTGGGACTACCCGTTCTTGAGGTTCAGCATCACTATACACATATTCTTAGCTGTATGGCAGAAAATGATTATCTGGACGAAGTAATCGGTGTATCCTTTGATGGAACAGGCTACGGAACAGACGGAACCATCTGGGGTGGAGAATATCTCAGATGCAGCGTTCATGGATTTGAAAGGCTGTCTCATATAACCCCATTTAAGCAGGCGGGCGGCGACCTTTCTTCTAAGGAAGGCTGGAGAATAGCGGTATCTATTCTGAACAGTAATCCCGGATACGATATCCATAAAATGATACGCGAACTTGGTCTATGTTCAGAAATGGAATACAGCATACTATCCAACATGATAAGAACCGGTGTCAATACAGTAACCTCCACAAGTGCAGGAAGACTATTTGATGCTGTTAGTGCTATACTTGGCATCAGACGAAGCTCAACCTTTGAGGGTGAAGCATCGACAGCACTTATGTTTGAGGCAGAGCGGTATCTGAGGAAGCTTTTACATCACAAAGCTGCTATCTGTGATTACATGGATATTTATAAAAAAGACACTAATAAAGTGTATAATTATTCAGAGTTAAGTGATTTAAACAATTTAAATAATATAAATGAAATAAACATTGATAATACATCTGATATCTATGATAAATATCTGGAATATGAAATGACATTAGTGCCCGCCCTTCGCAAGGCTATAGAGGAATGTGACACTAGCTTACTTGCATGTGCCATTGCAGCACGCTATCTTGATTACATAAATTATTCTGATGTCACATCAGACTACAACGTAGCAGCAGGTAGTATATCCGACAGTGATGAAGCATTAAGTATTAAATCTGGCTACAGTAAAATAACTGATGGTACATCCGGTCACAACGTAGCAACAGATAGTATCGCAGAACCCGGCAGCATTGACCGTAAGGAAATGAGAGAACGCCTCGCCTTCCTCTTCCACCTAGGTCTTGCTGAGATCATTTCCGGAACCTGCCGTAAGCACTGCGACACAACCGGAATAAAAACTGTTGCACTCAGCGGTGGTGTATTCCAGAACAAGCTGCTTCTGTTTCTTACAGAACAAAAACTCATAAGTCAGGGCATCAGGGTTCTCCGCCACAGTCTCATACCGCCAAATGACGGAGGTATAGCAGTCGGTCAGGCATTGTACGGATTATTTAACGCAGCAGGTACGGACAACCTGCCACCTTTAGTATAAGTTTAATCAGGTCATGCAAATATGACTATCCTATCTATATAAGGCAGAGCCTCATTATCGAGAGACGGGATTCATTCCAAGATAAACGGATTCCTTGATTGCATGAACTGAAAAGCAGCATAAAATGTAACTACTCAAAGCAAATATAACATTTACAGGAGGAATATAAAATGTGTGTAGGACTATCAGCAAAGGTTGTTAGTGTCAAAGACGGAACCGCCATAATCGATGCAAGCGGTGCCAAAAGAGGAGTAAGCGCTGAGCTTCTCGATGATCTTGAACCGGGCGATTATGTAATGGTTCATGCAGGGGTTGCTATCGCAAAGATAACAGCGGATGATGAAAATGAGACAGAAGGTATTCTGGCAGGACTTCCCAGCCACGCAAGATAAACCACTACTCCGCTTCCTAGTCTGCCCTATATAATAAGTAAGTCCGAACTACTATGTGCTGTCCGAGACAGTAACCACTACTTAACCTTTCCCATATGGTAAGGAAGCCCGAACTACTTTCCGCTTTCCGAGACAATAACCACTCCTTACCATTGGATACGCGACAAACGAAGAAAAGGCAAGCGATAACTATGCTCTTTCTGAGACAGTAACCACTCCTTACCTTATCCTATATGGTAAAGAAAATGTCTCTCTGCATAGAACAGGATTTACTTCCGGCAGGCTGATATGCCAAAGCTTCAAAGAAGCATAACTATAATAGACAAAAATATGAGGAAATCATCATGAATGAAGTAATAGAAAACGCAAAAGAGATCATCCAGAGCTATGACGGAAGACCTCTTCGTATAATGGAAGTATGCGGAACCCATACCCATGAAATATTCAGACTGGGAATACGTTCTCTGCTTCCTGAGAATATACAGCTTATATCAGGTCCCGGCTGTCCGGTCTGTGTAACTCCGGTTGGTTTTATAGATGAAGCTATATACCTTGCCACCGAGAAAAACTGTGTAATATGTACCTTTGGAGATCTCATAAAGGTACCGGGAACCAAGTCAAGTCTTGCAGGAGCCAGATCCGCCGGAGCTGATATCAGACCGGTTTACTCTCCTGATGACGCAGTTGAGCTTGCAAAGGAATCCCCCGAACTTCAGGTGGTATTTCTGGCTGTTGGATTTGAAACCACTACTCCATCTGCATGTCTCGCAGTAAAAAAAGCCGAGAAGCTGGGACTAAGCAACTTCTCCATTCTTACCGCCAACAAGACCATGCCAAATGCATATGAGAAGCTAAAGCACAGCGCTGATGCATTTCTCTATCCCGGTCACGTAAATGCGATCACTGGCAACGCTGTCTGCCAGAAGCTGAAGGATGAGGGTGTATCCGGTGTAGTGGCAGGCTTTACAGCAAGCGAGCTGATGACGGCTATAGCTGTTATCGTGGAAAAATCCAAAGAAGGAAAGCCTTTCTTTGTAAACTGCTATCCAAGAGTCGTAAAGGAAGAGGGCAATCCGGCAGCTCAGAAGCTGATGGAGGAAGTAATGGAGCCTGTAGATACGGAGTGGCGCGGACTGGGTATCATAGAAAAATCAGGAATGAAGCTAAGGGATGAGTACGCAGCCTTCGATGCACGTATAAAATATAATGTACCTGACATCAAAGGAAAGCCTAATCCGGCATGTCGCTGCGGAGAGGTTCTTCAGGGACACTGCACCCCATATGACTGCCCTATGTTTGGAAAGGTTTGTAATCCACTGCATCCTGTCGGCGCCTGTATGGTATCTGATGAAGGAGCCTGTGCAGCATTTTATCACTACGGACCCTCACTTAATATAGAATAATCATAACTGTTCATGTCATTAAACTACTGAACAAACCTGCTATGCCGTATTTCGGCTCTTCACACCTGTTGTTCAGCATTGATTAAAGAAAGGAAATCTAACACAAATGGACGACGTAATAACAATGGCTCATGGTTCTGGAGGAGTCCAGACCTCAAAGCTTATAAATGATATCTTTAAGAAGCATTTTGATAATCCATATCTTACCGCAGATGATGCAGCGGTTCTGGATATACCTGCCGGAAAGGTGGCAATGTCCACAGACGGTTTTATCGTGTCCCCCTATGAATTTGCAGGAGGCAATATCGGCAAGCTTTCAATCTGTGGAACGGTAAATGATATAGCATGTATGGGCGCCAGACCAAGATACCTGACCTGTGCTATGGTAATCGAGGAAGGCTTTCCAGTTAATAAGCTGGAGGAGATAGCCGCTTCCATGGCAGAAACAGCCAAGAAAGCAGGCGTGTATCTGGTAGCCGGAGATACAAAGGTTGCCGGAAAAGGACAGGTCGATAGTATATTTATCACGACCACAGGAATAGGTGAGATAATGGAGGGCGCCTCCACTTCAGGTGCATTTGCAAAGCCCGGCGATAAGATAATCGTAACAGGAGATATCGGAAGACATGGCTGTACTATCCTGCTTGCTAGAAATGATTTCAAGATCGATCTTGATATAACCAGCGACTGCGCTCCACTGAACAAAAATGTTGAAGCCATGCTGGAGGTAACAAAGGATATACATGTAATAAGAGATGCAACCAGAGGTGGTGTAGGAACTGTTCTCTATGAAATTGCCGGAGAAAGTAATGTCGGTATCAGCCTGAACTCAGAGGCTGTTCCTGTTGATGATGGTGTCAGAGGTGTATGTGGTATGCTGGGACTTGAGCCTCTGTATCTTGCATGTGAAGGACGTCTGGTAGTATTTGCCCCTGCTGAAAAGGCTGATGCAATAGTTGATGCTCTCAGGAAATGTCCAAACTCAGAGGGTGCAACCATAATAGGCGAGGTAACAGCCGAGAATCCAGGAAAGGTGGTTCTCACCACAGCGGTAGGTGCGAAGACCATGCTTTCCCGTCCGAGTGGTGAACTGCTCCCAAGAATCTGCTAGTCAGTTATTTGATTGCTATTCCCCTTACTCTTGCCTCGATGGCAAGCTCGGTTCTATTAGCAAATCCGGTTTTATCAAGCATGTGCTGGATATGGGAGCGCACAGTATTTATGGAAAGATTAAGTCTGTCCGCTATCTCCCCATTTCCGGCACCTGTTGTAAGTTCTCTTAGAACCTCCATCTCAGCTCTGGTAAGCTCTGAGCTTTTGATAAATCCGAACTCTTCTTCAGGTACACTGTCAGGAAAAATATGCTTTCCCTCCATAGTTTTATGCATGATATCCAGAAGCGGCTCACGGCTTACTTCCTTGTACCAGAAGCTATCCACCCCTATCTTTCTGGCTCTTTCCAGAAAGCCCGCCTCCGGCATGGAGGTGACCACTATGATCTTTATATCCGGATAATTCTTCTTAACATATTCGCAGGCATCCAGCCCGTTGCTGCCATCTGCCATTACCACATCCATTATAATAAGATCAGCCTTATACCTTGCCAGATACACATCTATCATGCCTGCCGACTCAACAGACTTCACAAGTTCAAATTCCTGATCATTTTCGACAAATGTCTCAAACAGTTGTCTGGAAATCTTCTGATCATCCACTATTATTACTTTAAAGCTCATATAAACCTCCGCTTTATCTTTCTAACCCCAAATCCGCACCCGGCACATTTTCATGATAAATATCAAAGCACTATCTCCAGCTCAAATTCCATATCCGAGCTTATATTCATTTCCCCGCCCTGATTCTCAACCAGTTGCCGGAGTGAGGCAAGTCCACCGCTTTCAACGATTCCCTTAACAGGCGGGCTGCCATTATTCTTTATATTTATGCTGCTTTCTCCAACCCGAACATACAGCTCATCACCACCAGCATGCCTTATGGTATTGGTCAGACATTCGTGCATAGCAGTAACAAATACATGCCTTATATCTTTATCCTGAGGAATCACACCAGAGAGTAATATCTTCACTCCTACGTCATCCGCAATACTCATAAGCTGCTGAAGCTCATCCTTTTTCTCTTTCTTTCCAAGATCTCTGAAAAACATGATGCTCTCCTGCCACATTTCCAGAAGCTTTTTTTCACGGTTCTCGTCTGTATTTGTCTCATCTTTATCAATATCGTAGGATGCCTGCATATAGCTCTTGGTCGCTATAAGAACCTGTCCCAGATAATCGTGAACCTGAACCTTTGCATCCAGTATCTCTGAATCAATCGTGACCTCATCTATGATCTTATTCAGATTACTAAGACGCCTGTTCATCGATGCAAGTCTTCTGTTTTCTTTCTCAAGAAGGCTATTAACTATATATTCATCCCTTACATCGCTCATTATCAGCTCACGACACTCTATCTTTTCTATATATATGATAGATTTTTTAACCATATATATATCATTTTCACTGAGCTTTATAACCTGTCCTTCTTCAGAAAGCTTTTTACCAAGAAGCGTCTCCAGCTTTTCTTCCAGTTCTATACCATTTATGAGAGGTTTTCCAAAGCATTTATTGGAGATACTTTCCATTGCCGGATTAATCAGAAGCGGCATTCCCTCTGAAGAATATATAACTACTCCATCCGGCAGTATATCCATACTTTCTTTGATGGACATATTGGTTATATGCGTCCTCTTCCACTTTTTATAATCCATCAGAGATAGTATCAGAACTATACCCATCAGGATTACAATCGCCAAAAATGTCAAATAAGATATATGGCTCAGGATATTAACGCACCATTCAGCTCTTTCCCCCTTGAAGCGCGTTCCTAAGATCATCTGAAAGAACAGATACTCAAATATCAGCGTCAGTATAATATACAGATTCTTCCACCACACTATCCTGTTTCTGATAAAAAAAACCAGAACCGATATCTGAATCCAGAACAGGAGCATTATAACCATAGTAAGCGGACCGATGAGGCTCTTAGGAAGATGCAATATACTGTCGCCAAACCACATATTCATCAGAAGCTGAAAATGTTTCATCTTTCACCTCCTGACTGATAACGTAAAGATGGCTCTTCCTCATCATCCTCTGTCATCTCAAGAACCAGACCGCCATTTCTCTCATACATCCTGACATATACATACCTTGCAGCTTCCAGCAGCTTTTCCAGCCTGACTTCAAAATGCTCATATATATCTATCAGTATATTTCCATCGTAATAATCCAAGGTTTTTTCCATATCCAGATAGCTTCTAAGCCCCATACTCTCAGCATATTCCAGTGATTCCTTTATGGATAGTGTCAGCTCCTTAGTAGCTAATACGGTATTTCCCTGTTCATGTTCACGTTCCTGAAGCAGCTTCAGATTGCTCCACCTCTTAATATATGCTCCCAGTACAGATATCTTAGCCAGCTTTATACGGTTTGGAATATCAGCATCGATCAGCCTTTCTATCTCCTGATTCTTTTCCTCCAGCTTTTCAGAAAGCATCGAATATACACGATCCCTTATCATCAGACGCGTCTTCCTCTCCTGCATTTCCTTCTCAGCCTTCAGAAGCTCGCCTTCTTCAGAGAGAACTCCCTTAACATCAGAGAGCCTGGATCTTGCCTCTAACAGTCTGGAAATATCATCTATCCACACCACACTTCCACCTGTTATATCCATCCTGTGAATACGCCTTCCGGAACCGGCTGTGGTATCCTTTTGAAATCCATTCGTACTATATACTATGTTATTGGACTTATCCTGAATAACCATATTAGTCGAAGAAGCCACGAAAAGCCTGTCATAGTTTCTGTTTGAACGAACCATACCTATCTGGATACAGCTTTCCCAGAAAGCTATGATCAATGTGGAGAACACCTGCTGAAACCTGAGTATCTTCATATCATGGTAATAAAAAATGCGGGTAAATGTATTTAAAAGACCATATATAACTCCGATGACAAATATGATAGTCGGAATCCAGACATCTCTTCTGACCGCGGCAAATACTATCTTTCTAATAGATATAAGAAGTGAAAGTGAAATCAGAACCAGTATCCACATCATAATAATGTAATATCCCGGTCCATACCTGTAATCACTGTTTGAAAGCTCAAAGCCATTATAGAAAATAAAAACCCACTCATGAAGGTCATTCGTAAATACCATAAGGATCATGGCACCCGCTACACACCAGAGCAGGCTCAGCAGTCTGTTATATCTCCCAAGCTCAGAATCTCCGATTCCGAGAGCTATCATGAAGCATAGCAGGGGAAATGAAACCAGAGGAATATAGTAACTGTACCAGGAATACCTTATAATGGTTATTTCATTTTCCAGCATGTTGTATTTATAAATCTGGATAAAGGACCAGTAAACCAGATTAGCCGCCAGCAGAAGGAACAGTCTTCTGATCCTGTAATTAACGACCTTCAGGTTAACAAGAGATGCCCAGTATATTATGATAACCGGATAGAAGATAACGGGTATAGAATAGAGGAACATTTTTTCCCCTACTACAGCCCCCACTACAAGAAGCGCTGTACCTATCAGGGCTACTATTATGATATTAATCTTAGTGTTTCTTGTAATCAGCATGGTCCTTCTATATATACTCCTGACTGCATACTCCCGATTCTATTTGTCCGATTTACTTATATATGATAAAATGTAACTTGCAATGTGTCTATTATTATTTTCATATTAAGAAGTTATTCTTTCAGTTTATATTTATGATAATCCACAGCCTGAGATTTTTCCGGCATCAGAGTTCATGGTTTTTATTTTCAATAATGGAGTACAGGTTATGAAACGATTCTTACTATTCTTTCTCATTTCTATACTATGCTTCACACTCTCCACTAGTTTTTCAACATTTGCAGAGTCCTCATCAGGCGGAGATTACGATGAGATTCAGGTCGATCCTACCGGAAGAGGTGACGGTTATTCCGCAGTCCTTTACGACAGTACCAACGGTCTTCCAACCTCTGAGTCCAATGCCATAGCCGAAACATCCGAGGGCTTCATCTGGATTGGCGGCTACAGCGGTCTGGTCAGATATGACGGCGTAAACTTTGACAGAATCGATCCCAAGGAAGGTATAACCAGCGTAGTCAGTCTGTATGTAGATAGCAAGGACCGTCTATGGATTGGAACCAACGATGCAGGTGTAGGTGTATATGATCACGGAACCTTTACCTTCTTCAACCAGACGGACATCCTGAAGTCATCCTCCATCAGAGCTCTGACCGAGGATGGTGATGGAAATATTATCGTTGGTACAACACACGGAATGGGAATCATTGATAATGATATGAATCTTCGTGCTGTTAACTCGTCACTTCTTAACGAAGAATACATCTATGAGCTAAGAGCTGATGATAAAGGTATGGTATATGGCGTCACAAATGATGGTGATTTTTTCACCTTTGCAAATGACAAGGTGCTGGATTACTATAGCGGTGACAAGATAGGTACAGGAAATATCAGAACTGTTCTTCCGGATCCTATGAATCCGGGATATGTATATCTCGGAACAGAAACCTCTCATATATTTTATGGAAATATAAATGATAAGCTTACTACACTTTCAACCATCGATGTCAGTCCATTTTACAATATCAACTCCATAGAACATATCGATGGTATCACCTGGATATGCTCTGATAATGGTATAGGAATGCTTACCAGCAACCATTTTACCACTATAAAGAATATTCCTATGGACAAATCCATCGGTCACATGATGGCCGACTACGAAGGTAACATATGGTTTACCTCAACGAGACAGGGACTGATGAAGATAGTTCCAAATGAGTTCGTGGATATCCAGTACCGCAACTCTCTCGACACCATGATCGTAAACTCAACCTGTATCTATAACGATACCCTTCTTCTGGGTACAGATACCGGACTTATACAGACCTACATGCAGCATGATTCGGACATCCTGGATCATCTCCCTATAAAAAGCTGTACTAATCAGAGTACACGCAAGCTGGTCGGCAGCATCGAAACCCTGGAAGATCTTATGGATAATATACGAATAAGATCTATATATAAGGACTCCAATAACATACTTTGGTTCAGCACCTTCAGCGATCTGGGGCTTGTAAAATACGATAACGGAAATGTAACCTTATTCACTGAAGAGGATGGTCTTGCTTCCAACAAGATCAGAATAGTCTATGAGCGTTCAGATGGCATCATCATGGTTGCGCATACCGGTGGTCTCGCACTTATTGAAGGTGATAAAATCATCGACTTCTACGGTGCTGACGAGGGACTGGCAAACACTGCAATCCTTACCGCCTGTGAAGGTGATAACGGACAGATGCTGCTGGGTTCTGACGGAGATGGTATCTATGTGATAGATTCTGATTCTGTTTCTAAGATAGGAATAAGCGACGGACTTAAATCCGAAGTAATACTCCGTCTGATTCCGGACAGAAGCAGGGGGCTATATTGGGTAATAACCAGTAATTCCCTTGCATATATGAAGGACGGAAAGATAACCACCATTGAAGGCTTTCCATACACCAACAACTTTGATATGTATGAAGATGAAAATGGTAATATGTGGGTTCTTAGCAGTAATGGTATATACCTTACACCAACCGAACAACTGCTTGCCAATAAAGACATCGAATACGCATTTTACAATGCCGACTCCGGTATGCCCTGTGTTGCCACTGCTAATTCCTACAGCTATCTGAATGACGATGGTACTCTCTACGTCAGCGGCTCAACCGGTGTATTCAGCCTGAATATTAATAAGTTCAGCGAAAAGATCAGCAATATCAAGATGTCGGTTGAATACATAGAGATAGATGGCAAGATAGTATATCCTGACAGTAATGGAACATTTCACATACCTGCAGGTGTCAAGCGTATGACCATCTATCCATTTGTATTCACCTACTCACTGAAGAATCCAAAGATCAGCTACTCGCTGGACGGTTTCGATGATGATAAGGTTGTAGTTGAGAGAAATGACCTGGAGCCTGTCAGCTATACCAACCTCCCCGGTGGCAAATATACTTTTAATATGGTGCTGAAAAGTAATATTTCCGAAGAGGAAAGAGCTATATCGGTGGTGATTGACAAGAAACGAAGGTTCCATGAATATGCATGGGGCAAGTTCCTTCTGGCACTTATCGCTCTTCTGTTTGCAGGCGGCATAGTTGCGCTCTACTTTAAAAAGAAAAATGAAGAGCTGGAAAGAAAGAATAAGGAAAACAAGATATTCATCCGTGAGATGATAGAAGCCTTCGCCAAGACCATAGATATGAAGGATACATATACTAATGGTCATTCTACCAGAGTTGCAGAATATACTAAAATGCTGGCTGAAGAGCTGGGTTATGATGAGGAAGAGGTTGATAAGTTCTACAACATCGCACTCCTCCATGACATAGGTAAGATCGGTATTCCTCCAGAAGTTCTTAACAAGCAGGGAAAGCTTACGGATCAGGAATTCAATATAATAAAGTCTCATTCAGCCCAGGGCTACAAGGTTCTAAAGGATATAAGCATCATGCCTGAGCTTGCCATAGGAGCCGGTGCACACCACGAAAGACCGGATGGTAAGGGCTACCCCAGAGGACTCAAGGGAGACGAGATACCAAGAGTTGCACAGATAATAGCTGTTGCAGATACATTTGACGCCATGTACTCTGACAGGCCTTACAGAAAGCGTATGAACTTCGATAAGGCTGTTTCCATCATCAAAGAGGTATCAGGCACACAGCTCTTCCCGGATGTTGTAGATGCGTTCCTGAGACTCGTGGAAAAAGGAAATTTCCGCGCACCGGATGATGTGGGCGGCGGATCAACCGAGGATATAAACAATATCCATAAAAAGTTTGATGAGAAGAAAAATGAGGACGCAGTAAAGACTGACAGAAAGGAAAATGAAGGCACAGAGAAGACTGGCGGGAAGGAAAATGAGGGCACTGAAAAGACTGATGGGAAGAAAACTGAGGGCACAGAGAAGACTGGCGGGAAGAAAAATGAGGGCTCATAAAAGCCTGACGGTGTCCTACCGTCTCCTTACGGAGGAAATAAACCATGGATAGTAATAATCGGTCACATAATTGCTTGACATAATTGATAGATGCACTTATTATAAGTTATACATATTTAACTCGTTGACTAACATAATATCTTAGCTGCCACTATAGTTATATGTGGTAAGCACCGGAGGAAGTAACTATATGAATCTATCATCAATTATTATACTTGTAATTCTGGCTGTTCTGCTGTTCTTTGCTATCAGATATCTGTATCGAAATGGTACCTGTGGAGCCTGTCCCGATCACGGAAGCTGCTCCGGTCACTGCAGCAGCAGGGAACTAAAAAAGCATCTGTCTGAAGATCCGCTCTACAACGAAAAGAGCCTTCAAATAGATGAGATTATCAAAAAGCACAGGATATGATTTAAGAAGCTTTGAATCAGGATAACTTCCTGTTTCTATCACTGCTAACTATGTATTTAAAAAACTCCTCACCTCTGATATACAGCGGTGAGGAGCTTTTTTATTTATTATTCGGGTTCTGCAATCGCTGAACTTGTTTTCTTAGAAAATTCCTGTTCAGCGGGATGCAGATTATGTCATGTTATGCCAGCTTATACCAAGTTTATATCATGTTATGCTAGCTTATGTCAGGTTTATATCATATTATGCCAGCTTATACTCAACTTCCATAGCCTTATTATTTCTTCTGATAATGAATACTATGATTGCTGCGAAGCAAGCTACTGCAATAAGTCCACCAACGAATCCAGCTCCAAGAGCTCCTGTTGTAATAAGTGTTCCTACCTGATATACCAGGAAGCCTACTGTGAAGCCAGTTGCGAGCTGAAGTCCGATAGCACCCCACAGCCACTTAGCACTCTGCATCTCGGAGTTCATAGCACCAAGAGCAGCGAAGCAAGGAGGTGTATAAAGGTTGAACATCAGATAAGCAAGTGCTGCAACCTTTGTGATACCCATAGCAACTGCAACTGCATTTCCCTCTCCGATAAGCTCCAGCTCATCAGGATCTACAAGGTTTGTAATAGCATATACTGTTGCGATAGTACCAACTACATTTTCCTTTGCGATAAAGCCTGTGATTGCTGCTGCTGCAAGCTGCCATGCTGCTACACCAACGATAGGGATAAGCAGATATGAGAATGGACCGGCGATGGATGCAAGAATTGATGTGTCCTCCATTCCCTCTTCGACAACCTGGAAATGCCAGTTAAATGTCTGCATGATCTGAACTACTGTGTTACATACAAGGATTACTGTACCAGCCTTGATGATGTATGCCTTACCACGCTGAAGCATTGAGAAGAATGCAAACTTAAGGCTTGGAACCTTGTACTCAGGAAGCTCTATAATGAAGAAGCTCTTTCTGAACTTAGCACCTGTGATAGCCTTGATGAGAAGTGCTCCAAGAAGAACAAGTGCAATACCTACCATATATGCAACCCAGCTTACCCACTTGGACTCCGGGAAAAATGCGCCGGCGAAAAGTGCAATAACAGGAAGCTTGGCACCACATGGCATAAATGTTGCAAGCATGGCTGTTGCTCTTCTCTCTCTCTTATTACGGATAGTACGGCAAGCCATGATAGCAGGAATACCGCAACCTGTTCCGATGATCATAGGGATAACTGATTTACCTGAAAGACCAACTCTCTTGAATATAGGATCAAGAACTACTGTTGCTCTTGCCATGTAACCGCAATCCTCAAGAAGTGCGATCAGGAAGTACATTACCATAACCAGTGGAAGGAAACCTACAACGGCACCAACACCACCGATGATACCATCAACCAGAAGAGCGTAAAGCAGAGGATTTGCATCTGCCATCTTATCTCCTACCCAGCCCTGGAAGGCTTCGATCCAGCCAACAAGTATATCCGCAAGCCATGTACCAACTGTTGTCTGCGATACATAGAATACTACCCACATAATTAATGCAAAGATAATGATACCAAGTATAGGATTGGTTATTACCTTATCCAGCTTATCTCCAAAGTTCTTATCCTTTGTAAATGTCTTTCTGACTTCTACGTCCTTAACGATAGCATTTACAAAATCAAATCTCTTCCTATCAGCCGCTTCAACAGCTTCCTTGCTGTGAATATCAACCTCGCCCTGAAGATATGGAGCCTTCTGACCCTTTCCTTCAAGTGCTGCGGCTGCTGCAACAGCCTCCTTGATTCCCTTATCAGTTGTTGATACTGTTTCGATAACCGGACATCCAAGCTTCTCTGACAGCTTCTTAGCATCAATCTTGTTACCCTTCTTGTCATTAAGATCAGTCTTGTTGAGTGCTACAACTACCGGAATATCAAGCTCCAAAAGCTGTGTTGTAAAGAACAGGCTTCTGGAAAGATTTGTTGCATCAACTATATTGATGATTGCATCCGGATGCTCATTCTTTACATAACCACTGGTTATGCTTTCCTCTGAAGTAAATGGAGACATAGAATATGCTCCGGGAAGGTCAACTGCGATAAGCTCCTTAGATCCCTCGTTGTAAACCTTCTTGATTGGGCTTTCTTTTTTATCTACAGTAACACCAGCCCAGTTACCAATCTTCTCGCTTCGTCCCGTAATGGCATTGTACATAGTAGTCTTACCACTATTAGGATTTCCCGTAAGTGCGATTCTCATGGTTTTCCCTCCTTCGTATTATCTATTTAACTTTTCAGAGAACAATCATATGGTTCAAGTGATTCTAACCTCAGATGTTTCATATGGTCTATCCCGAACAGTTTAAATCACATTCAGCAGCAACTATAAATGAAGCTAATAATAATTTGTTGACAATAAGCTATGTTATAGGCATTTAACCTATCCTCAAAAATATATAGGGAATCTTATCCCCTATATATCCCGTAGGTATTGATTTGAACTCATAGCCGGATGGACTAGATCAGTATGGCAGCAGCCAGTTCCTGGTCTATGCTGTATCTTGCATCCTTAATAGAAACCACCAAAGTCTTCTTCTGCTTATCTACTACAGTTATAGCCTCACCACTATAGCAGCCAAGAGAAAAAAGAAAGCTCTCCATCTCTTCATCTCCATCAGTTTTTACATCCGAAACAATGTATTCCTTACCGAGTTCTGCATCATTTAAGTTCATAAAAAACTCCTTTTATCATTATTATGTGCCTCAGATACTTCGCATCTGAGCGCCCTTGCTTTGCGAGGATTTCTGATACGCAGAATGTTTCCTTCGCTCCGCTGAGGATCACCAATTTCTTTGAAATCGATGACCATTGTAAAAGAAAAAGCGGGGTTAGTAATTTCTAATCCCACTTAATTTACAATAATTGACAGAAAATGTCAATAACTATCTTTATTTATGTCTATCTCTTATCTTTATTTGTAGCTATCTCTTCCTTAATCTTAATATGATAATTTATTATAACTTTGTTTGATACTGTCTCTTATGTCTTTGTCTGATGCAGACTCTTATATCTTTGTCTGATACTGTCTCTTATGTCTTTGTCTGATGCTGACTCTTATATCTTTGTCTGATACTGTCTATTATAACCATCTTTATGTCTGACTATATCGTTCTTAACTCCATATATGAGCCAGATAGCTTAGGAGTGCAGCCAGCATTACCATAACCAGAAACGGCACTGTTCCAATCAGAGTTTCCTTTATACCCTGCTTATTTACACGGTCATTACCGATGAATCTGTGTACGCCATCCTTCTCAATGAGTTCAACCTCTTCACCTTTTTCATAATTACAGAACATCTGACTTTGCTTTGCATAAACTGTACTTCCGCTATCAGTTTTTATAGTGAGCTCCATACAGCTTCTATGCGTGATGGCATCCTGAACCTTATCAATGGATTTGATTCTGCCTTTGACTGTATTCCAGCCCTTCAGTTTTCTTGCCTTCCTGTGAGCACTTCCGGCAGAACAAAAATACAGTTCAACCAGAAATACGACTATGAAGACAACCATTACTATATTTTTAAGCATATATTCTTCCTATGTTAATCTATTAATCCTCAAATTATTCTATAGTTGCTATTCTATATGGCATAAGTTTCGAAAGTTGAAATGCGTTCCTGCTTGCCAGAAAAGCATGTTGACCTTATAACACACTGAAACACGAAAAATCAGCATTTCCCATAGAAAAATAAAGGTTTCAGAGCGTTTCTCGAATCGCAAGATTTTCTTTAGCAATGGAACAATCCATATGTCAAAAGGTACTTTTGACACCCACATCATTCTATGTTCTATAGCTACAAATCACCTTACAGGTACATTTCACCTTATACATACAATTCATTTCTTTCAAAAGGATATAACCATTTATAAAAGCTGCAATAATCATCAATCAGCTTTGGTTGCCGACTTCCCGTCCAATTTATCCATAACGAACTCAGCAACAATAGGTGCAACAGTCAGAAGGATAGCTATTACAGCAAGCATCTTATCAGAGCCCTGCTTCTTAAGAGCCTTTGTATATGCGCTCTTTATATCCTTACGTTCTCTTTTCTCAGCCTTCTTTGCTGCTTTTTTCGCAGCCTTACGCTCTTTCTTTGCAGCCTTTAGAGATATACTCTTTACTTTTTTTGCCTTACTAACACCATTTTTCTCCATAGTTTCCTCCCATTAAATACAAAGCCTATAGCTCAGTACAAGCATTATAAGCTTTTTTGACAATTTCGTAAAGGCAATAGGAAAAATGTATTTTTTATTCTTTTAAAACAAATGCAATGCCATGATTGCCGGTTTTCATTATAGGCAGCTTAACCATTGTTGCATAATCTTTAACTGATCCGTCCGGTTACTGCAAGGATTCCTTCAAAACATCCAGCGCTTGATTATTACAAGGATTCCTTCAAAACATCCAGCACCTGATTATTACAAGGACTCGCATATAAATACTCGCAACCTTTACATTAAGCAATTTCTCAAATGTTCAAAAATAGCTTCTCGACCAAAAGTTTTCTTACATTTAGGGCAAATACCTTTTTTTAACAGATCGACCTCCTCCTGCGTAAAAACAAATCTTTGATCGTAAGATTCCGGACCTTTTATAGTAAAGCCACCTGCTACATTTTTCAGGTCATCGGGATTTAGATTTTTATTTTCTTCGTTCATGTTTTCTCCTTTTAAATATTCAGCTCTATTTCAATAAACATTACACCATTTTGGTTGAAAATGTCAATAATACCGCATCACGTGTGACAAGGGGACAGGCACCTTGTCACATTGTGACAGGGGGACAGGCACCTTGTCACCAAGCACCTTGTCACATTGTGTTCGCTGTACAGCGCACTCTAGTCGGACAGGAGACAATTTTGCATAATCCGCAATTAGCAGCATGCTCTCATCATTGATCTAAGTCACTGGTAAAGTCTAACGGTGCAAAAGTGCCTTACTGACACAGATAATCGCTTAGAGCGTTTGTCAGCCAAGCGGATAAAGGTAATGTGCTGTTCTTACAGAATAATCAGTCAGGCATCTCAAATCCCACAAGTTTTGTGACCAAATCGAAATTATCAGTTGCTATGTTTATGATATACTAGTTTGGTAAATATATATGTCTGGGAAGTCCACTAACATATACCGGCGTAAGCTCCGCCTGAATAAGAGGCTTTGCATAATCTATAAATTCCTGCTTCATCTGAGTATGAGCATCATTTATCCAGGATAAAGGAACCTTCTTCTCAAGATTTGCCACTTCACTAATGTCATGGATTTCTGTGGTACACTGATATGGCGCATTGGATATTCTCTTTAAGGTTATAACCTTACCGGTATTCCCTTCAAAAGCCGCCTTTACTGCTGCTCCACCAACCTGATAAGCTTCCGTAATATCTGTTCTGGAGCTGATATGACCTGCACACCGCTGCAATGTCGATAACTCTATACTTCTGGTCTTTGTATTCATGGATCTGGCTATTACATTTGCAAGATATCTCGCAGTACCGGTCAATGCTTTATGGCCAAATGCATCTACAGCATGCACATCATCAGCCAGCTCGCAGACATATCTTCCATCCTCCAGCTTCACACCTTCTGATACAGCTATAACAACACTTGGCTTCTCTTCCTGCATCATCCTGACCTTTTCTACAAATCTGTCAACATTAAAGGTAATCTCCGGAAGAGCTATCATATCAACACCTTCGCAGTCCTCTTCCTTTGCAAGTGCTGCAGCCGCAGTCAGCCATCCGGCATTTCTTCCCATTATTTCTATTATCGAAACATACTTTGTCCCATATACTGTAGCATCACGAATAACCTCTTTCATGATGACACCAATATACTTGGCCGCACTGCCATACCCCGGAGTATGATCCGTAATCATCAGATCATTATCGATGGTCTTGGGAACACCCATGAATCTGATATCGCTTCCTATATGATCGCCGTACTGAGACAACTTACAAATGGTATCCATACTATCATTTCCACCAATATAAAAAAAGTAACCTATATTAAGCTTTTTAAGAATCTCAAATATTCTTATATATATCTTCTCCCCATCCTTATCCTGCCATTCCGGAAGCTTATATCTGCAGCTTCCCAGATAACTGGAAGGAGTCCTTTTTAAGAGCTCTATATCGAGTGCAGAATTAAACTTCTCGGAAAGATCTATATAATGCTCTTCAAGAAGTCCCTGCACACCGTGAAGCATTCCATAAACATGCTCAGAACCTCTGTTTTTAGCAGCCTCATATACTCCTGCAAGACTCGAATTAATAACCGCGGTAGGACCACCCGACTGACCAACAATTGCATTTTTCATAACACTTTAACCTCCTGTGTAAGCGCTTTCATTTTTATACGACATTATATATCCTTTTTATAATTCTTACAAACACTTTTGTAAGTGCTTTCATTTTTGTTGATATAAAATGCATGTTTCCTACAAAAACAATTGATTGAAAAGGATGAGGCTATTGCTGAAAAGGATAGAATTATTGCCAGCCTTCAGGAAAGGCTATATAAACTGGAGAATAATTCATAATACATCCTAATATCCATCAACATAACATCCTGATTAACAGAAATCAAAAAACAATGTCAGAGAAGCTTTCCCTGACACTGTTTCTTTTTTTATTCAATTAAGAATTTATCGAATCACTCTGTTATCACTATTATAATTCATTCTCCATTTGAATCTGAATTTTTGTCACAATCTGCATACCATGACATTCATATCATTACATTAGGATGAAGGGATTACTCTTTTTCTCCCTCCCTACAGTAGTCTGGCTGTCATGACCGGGAAAAACAACTGTGTCCTCAGGCAGGGTTAAAAGCTTTTCTCTGATATTTGTAACAAGCGCCTCAGGATCTCCGGTCGGGAAGTCAGATCTTCCGATATTGCCATTAAATAATGTATCTCCATCAAATAGGATTCTAAATTCGGGATGTTCTATGTAGTAGCATATTCCTCCAATAGTATGTCCCGGAACCTCTATACATTTTATATCCAGACCTATGATAGATATAATCTCGCCATCCGAAACCGTCTCATCCGCTTTTACACTTACTCCGCTTCCCATAAAAGAAAGGGACAGATTATTCATCGGATTACTAAGCAGTGCCTCATCATTTTCACCTATATATACCTTTATGTCAGGATAACGGCTTCTGACCTTATCTACTGCATCAATATGATCAAAATGCCCATGCGTCAGAAGAAGCGCAACAGGTTTTGTCTCATCAGCTACAAGCTTATCCAAAAGCTTATCAATATTGCCCGTTGCATCCACCATCAAGGCTTCGCCTGTATCCTCATTTTCAAGACAGTAACAGTTGGTGGCTATCGGACCAAGAGTCATGCCAAATACTTTATATCCCAAAACTATATGCTCCTTCTAATCAATATTTCTGCATTACCCCTGAGTACGCTCTATATCAATGATTCCCTCTATATTACGTATCTTGGAAATCAGCGTTGCAAGTTCATTCTTTGATCTGACACCAAACTGAACATTCACTGTAGATTTGCCCTGCTTATTGATACGACCTTCTATCTTCTTGATAGGAATCTCCGCTTCCATAAAGATACGACTGATATCATACACAAGAGCGCTCCTGTCCATAGCATATACATTTATATCAGCCAGGAACTCAGCACCCTCATCTCCGTATATCCACTCTACTTCAATAAGTCTCTCACGCTCATTATCACTAAAATGCTGAAGATTCTCACAGTCAGTTCTATGAATGGCAACACCACGACCTCTGGTTATGAACCCGATAATGTCGTCTCCCAGAACAGGCGAACAGCACTTGGAGAATCTGACCTGCACTCCATCAAGACCCTTAACTCTGACACTGCCGCTCGGAATATTGAGATTTCTACTCTTCCGATTTATCTCATCAGCAATGTCTGCATCTTCTTTGTGGGTCTCTGTGTCACGTCTCTTCTCTTCAAGAAGCCTGTTGACTATCTGCCCTTCCTTGAGACCGCCATGGCCTATTGCCGCCATCAGAGAATCCCATTCTGTATAATTATATCTCTTCAGAGTGGCTGAGATATATTCCGGTTTCATGAGTTCGGAAAGATTAATATTCTTACTCTTACAATAATTCTCTACCGCACTCTTTCCTCTGGCTATATTCTCATCCTTAAGCTCCTGACGGAACCACTGATTGATCTTTGTCTTTGCCTGGGTGCTTTTTACAAGATTCAGCCAGTCGAGACTAGGTCCTCTGGAATTGGTAGAGGTTGTAATCTCAACTCTGTCTCCGGAATGAAGCACTGTTTCTATAGGAACCTGACGTCCATTAATACGTGCTCCAACCATTCTATTACCAACTGCCGTATGAATAGAATAAGCAAAATCTATAGTATTGGAACCCTTAGGAAGTATCTTTACATCACCTGCAGGAGTGAAACAGTAAACCTGATCCTGGAACATATCCAGATCACTCTTTACTGCCGTGATAAATTCCTTATTATCCTTGGTATCACTCTGCCATTCAAGTATCTCTCTGAGCCAGTTAAGCTTTTCCTCCTCACGAGTAACATTTTCACTGCCACTTTCCTTATATTTCCAGTGAGCGGCAATACCATACTCAGCAGTACGATGCATATCGAAGGTTCTTATCTGGATCTCGAAAGGTCTTCCGCCATGTCCCATAAGCGTGGTATGAAGAGACTGATACATATTGGACTTAGGCATAGCTATATAATCTTTAAAGCGCCCCGGAATAGGTGTATATTTCTCATGAATGATACCAAGGGCAGCATAACAGTCACGAACTGAAGCAACCTTGATACGAAGCGCAAATATATCATATATCTGATCAAGAGTCTTGCCCTGAGTCTTCATTTTTTTATAAATGCTGAAAAGGTGCTTAACTCTTCCGTCTATTTCTGCCTCTATCTCTCCTTCACGAATATATTCAGTAACCTCAGTTACCATATCGTTAATAAAGTTCTCTCTCTCAGAAAGACGTTCTCCGATTTCAGCTCTAAGGCTCGCATATACATCCGGATAGAGATACTGCATACAGAGATCGTCCATCTCAACCTGAATCTTGGATATACCAAGTCTGTTGGCTATAGGAGCATAGATATCCATGGTCTCCCTTGCCTTCTCTATCTGCTTGGCAGCAGTCTGATACTGAAGTGTACGAAGATTATGAAGTCGGTCTGCCAGCTTGATGATGATAACTCTGATATCCTTGGCCATCGCCAGGAACATTTTACGAAGATTCTCAGCCTGAATCTCTATCTTATCCTGAGAAAGATTGAGCTGTGTCAGCTTCGTAACTCCATCTACCAGCAGTGCTATCTCAGGGGAAAATTCTTTCTCCAGGTCTTCCTTGCTATACTTGGTATCCTCTATAACATCATGCAGGATACCGGCTATGATAGTTTCCTTATCCATCTCAAGCTCAGCAAGAATAATGGCAACACAGAGAGGGTGAATAATATATGGTTCCCCGGACTTTCTCTTCTGATCCTTATGCGCATCATCAGCCAGTCTGTATGCCTTTTCTATCTCTGAAAAATCATCAGATGGATGATAAGACTTAATTTTTTCCAGCAGAACCTTATATATCTCCTCAGGCTCTGTAAAATCCTCCGGAGTAGCAAGCTCTCCAGATATTGCAAAATCGTTTATTATCTTGCTTATAGGAGTTCTTTCTTCTGCTGTTATGGTATCATCCGTTATAGTACTGTTAAGCTTTACCTCTGACATACCTGCTCCTCCTTTCTTTTAAAAAACAAGCCTTATAAATATCATTATTTGTATCTGTTCAGCGACTAAATGTCCTGAATAATTACCATGATTCTATTACGACTCAAAGCAAGTCATCTGCGGTTTACTGAGTTCTCTATTTGCCGGGATACTTCACAACTGAATCTACATCATATCCTTCAAGCTTCTTTCTGCCCTCAAGACCTTCAAGCTCGATAACAAAAATCATCTTGACTACCTTACCCCCCAGCTCCTCAACCAGATCGGCAGCAGCCTTCATGGTTCCACCTGTAGCAATAAGATCATCAACAATTACAACCCTGTCACCCGGCTTTATAGCATCCTTATGTATCTCTATAGTTGCGGTTCCATACTCCAGATCATAGGTTTTCTCAACTGTTTCTCTGGGAAGCTTTCCCTTCTTTCTGATAGGAACAAATTTCTTGCCTTCCTTGTAAGCTACAGGCATACCAAAGATAAATCCTCTTGCCTCAGCCCCTGCTATAACATCGTACTCTACCCCATCCAGCAGTCCGGCAAGCTCGTCAATCGCAAGTCTTAGTCCCTCCGGACTATCCAGTACACCAGTAATATCACGGAACATGACACCAGGTTCCGGAAAATCAGGTATTGTGATAATATAATCCTCTACTTTACTCATTGTAAATGCCTCCTAAAAGTTTTCTTTTTTATAAAGCAACTGACCTATCTATCTTAGATTCATTATAATTCCAATATGAAGTATCACGCAGGAAGCCAGTTCTCCAGCATATACTCCAGGCTCCTGTTGCCGCGGAATTCATTTATATCAAGCCGATAAATGATATGAATACGCTTTCCGGTTGCAGTGCCAGACTTTATTTTATCACATTCTTCCTTTCCAAACCACCTATTTATGTCAGATTCAAAGTCCATAGGTCTAAAATTTTTCATAACAAAGATTCGTCCATCCGCATCTCTCAGCTTTACCTGAAGAAGATTCTGTTTTTCACCACGAATCTCATAGCTCACTATTTCCATATTTTCAACACCGAAAAGCGGAGCTTCATTTCCTTTTCCAAAGGGTCCCAGATTCTCCAACTGTTCAGCGAGATTCATGGTCGCATAGCTTAGAGGCATAGGAACATCTATCTTTATAACCTTTGTCAGATTCTCTTCGCTAAGTCCCGAATCCCTGTTCACCAGTCTTCTTAGTTCATCCAGATTCTCCCGTCTTATAGTCATTCCGGCTGCCATAGGATGACCGCCAAATTTAACCATCATATCCTTATGCTCACCAAGCTTCTCAAACATATTATAAGCTTCTATCGAACGTCCCGAACCCTTGAGCAGATCCGCGTCAGAATCTGTATCTGTAAATACAACTACAGGTCTGTAGAATCTTTCCCTGAGCCTTCCAGCTATTATCCCGGCTATGCCTTCCGGAATATCCGGAATATATGCCATGATAACATCATCTTTCGCTTCTTCTCCGGATTCGGTTTCAACTATATCCATTTCTTCTACAGCCTTCTTATAACCATCTTCGGTTTTTTTCTTTCTTCTGTCATTTTCCTCTACCAGCTCCCTGGCTCTTTCTCTGGCAAAATCTTCATCCTCGGTAATAAGCAGTTCCACCGCATCCTTAGCGTCTCCCAGCTTCCCCGCCGCATTAATAGTAGGTCCCAGTACAAATCCAAGAGAATAGCCTGTAATAGGTCTGTCAAGAAGTCCTAATTCTCCCATCAGAGTCCTCAGCCCCATTATCTTAGTTTCCGGCAATACTTTAAGCCCTGCCCTCACATAGACTCTGTTCTCGTCACAGAGAGGCATAACATCACATACAGTTGCAAGGGCAAGCACATCAAGATAGGCATTCTCACCAAACTTATCCATTATGCCCATAGTCTGATACAAATAACGGACGAACTTATAAGCAACCATAGCACCACATATATCCTCGTAAGGATAGTCGTCACCCTCCTGATGCGGATCGATTATGGCATCTGCCGGCGGTAACACATCCGGCAGCTCATGATGATCTGTAATAACCACATTTAAGCCCAGTTCCTTTGCCAGAGTTATCGCTTCGGTAGCCGCTATACCGTTATCACAGGTTATAATGGTCGAAACACTTTCCTCATATGCCTTACGAATAATCCTTTCGTTAATACCATATCCATCCCATATTCTGTGAGGTATGTCATAGGATACATTTCCTCCTGCCCGCTTAATTGCGTCATAAAGAATATATGTAGAGGTCACACCATCCACATCATAATCGCCGACGACACGTATATTCTCACCGGTTTCTATGGAGGACGCTATTATATCCACTCCCAGATCCATATCCAGCATAAGCTCCGGCAGATGCGTCTTCTCAACTGATTCTACCGTCCCCTGTAAAAACTGTCTGAAATCCGCCTCATCTGTAACGCCCCTGTTACGAAGCACTCTGATAACCACGGGGTCCACACCAAACATTTTCCCCAGTCCAAAAAAATCCGCCTTACGATTGTGAATCATCCACTTTGTTCTCATTATTATCCTCACTTAATTTGAATATGTGACAAGGTGCTTTGTGACCATGTGACAAAGTGCCTGTCCCCATGTCACCTGCTTTGTGACCATGTGACAAAGTGCCTGTCCCCATGTCACAATGTGACAAGGTGCCTGTCCCCATGTCACCTAATAAAGAAAGTCAGGTACTAACATATATACTAAGTACCTGACTTTTCATTTTGTCTTTTATATAGCGCTATTATTAAGCTTTGTCAATACTATCAATTAATTATTTGCAGCCTCAACCTTGTTTCCGAGCTTCTTTCTAAACCACAGCCACAGTGGTGCTGTGATACAGATTGAAGAATATGTACCTGCTATTACACCAACCATAAGTGTAAATGTAAACTCCTTCAGTGAAGAAACACCCATAATGTAAAGTGCAAGTATAGTAATAAAGGTTGTCAGGTTGGTATAGATATTACGTGTAAAGGTCTGTGAAATACTTGTATCCACTATCTTGTCATAGCCGTCCTTTTCAACATCCATGATCTTCAGATTCTCTCTGATACGGTCAAAGATGATAATCGAGGAGTTGATGGAATAACCAACGATAGTAAGCATACATGCGATAAATGTACCACCGACTGATAAGTACATAACTGAATATGCAAAGAATACAAACATTACATCATGAAGCAGCGCAAGCACCGCACTGACACCGAATCTGGCATCGCTGAATCTGAAAGCGATATAAACAAGCATCAGGAGAGAAGCAATAGCAACTGCAAGGATAGCATCTCTCTGGGTTTCATGAGAAATAGTGCTTGATATATTCTGTGAATCAATCTTGTCGTCCGTAATAGAGAAGGTTTCCTTCAGCTTATCAGCAAGACTCGCTCTGGTATCTTCATCAAGCATGACTGACTTAAATACAACCTGATTAGTTCCGTCAACTGTCTGAATCTGTACCTTGCTGGAATCGATTCCTGCTTCCTCAAATACAGGAAGAACATCTGACTCCGCTCTCTGAAGTGAATACTCTTCATTAAATGTAACCGCTGTTGATGTACCACCACTGAACTCCAGTGAGAAGTTAAGTGCATTACCACGTCCTGCAATACCCTTATTAACAAACAGGAAAGCAATACCTGCAAGTATAACAAGACATGAGAGGATTCCTGCAACCCTGAAGCCCTTTGTAAACTGTGTAACCTTTGGCTCCTTGGCTGCTCCATACAGTCCCTTCTTAGTTACACCAAGAGCTACAAATGAATTCATAAGGATCTTGGTTATAAAAAGTGCAGTAAACATGGAAAGCACGATACCAAGGATAAGAGTTCTGGCGAAGCCCTTAACAGTACCGGTACCCATGATAAGCAGCACGATACCTGCGATAATTGTTGTAACGTTTCCATCTATGATTGCCGACATAGCCTTGTGGAAACCGGAGTTTACAGCAGACTTAACTGTCTTTCCTGCACCTATCTCTTCTTTAATACGTGTGAATATAATAACATTTGCATCCACCGCCATACCTATGGACAGGATAATACCTGCAAGACCGGGAAGTGTAAGTGTAATATGGAACGCATTCAGGAAGAACAGCTCCAGCATAGTATATACAGAAAGTGCGATAGCAGCTATAAATCCAGGGAATCTGAATATGATGATCATAAGCAGGAAGATCAGGCAAAGACCAACTGCACCTGCAATAAGTGATGTTCTAAGAGCATCTGAACCAAGCTTAGCACCTACAACCTGTGAAGAAAGCTCTTTAAGTGTAAGAGGAAGAGCACCGATCTTGATAGTGCTTGCAAGATTGGAAGCTTCTTCAAAGTCAGCCATACCATCTATCTGAGCACTTCCACCAGTAATCTGTTCACGAACAGTCGGAGCGCTTACTACAGCTCCATCATATATGATATATACAGGCTTTCCTACATTCGCACCTGTAACATCTGCAAATTTCTGTCCACCTTCATCTGTAAACTGAAGTGATACTATAAACTCATCAGCACCGGTTGTCTGATCCTGGATACGTCCACCTTCAGCATTTTTAACATCCGCTCCTGTAAGTGCGGTCTCATATTCACTTCCGGCTTTAAAGAGTTCATAGTTCGTACCATCGATAAACTCAAGCTTTCCGGGTCTTCCAAGAGTATCAAGTATCTCATTTGGATCATATTTGCTTGTATCTACCGGAATCTCTACTGTGATTCGTCTGTTACCCTGTCTATATACCTCTGCGTCAGGACTATAGGTATCAACCCTTCGCTGCAGCTTGTCAATCGTAGCATTTATCTCTTCATCTGTTGCGTCAGTCTCCTGAATCTCGTAGGTTACACTGACACCACCCTGAAGATCAAGTCCCAGAGGAATATCCTTTGCAAGACCTATTCTCTCATCACCAATTCCGTAAAGTACTCCATATACGACACCTGCAACTACCAGCACAAATGCAAGCAGTATAAGTATCGCATTTCTCTTTGCCTTCTTCATTATTATATAATCTCCTTAATACTATTCGTTACTGTATCCAGTATCCGGCTTCATCAAACTGATACTCGACACCATTTATTTTTACAGTCTCATCCTTTGGATACCAGCCGGAAGTATCTTCAAACCACCAGCCCTTACTATTCTGCATCCAGGATCCTGTATATTGATATGACCATGAACCGCCGGCAGACAGCCAGTAACCATTTACCCATTCGCTCTCTGCCATCATACCGGAGCTTCTGAAGTAATACCACGTACCACCCACCTGACTCCAGCCATTTTTATAAGCATAACCACTGGAATTAAAGTAGTACCATCTTCCATCTATCTTGACCCACTCACTGTATGGATACCAGCCTGATGTATCCTGATACCATATTCCATAATAGTTAGACTTCCATTCGCCACGCGGCGTATAGCTCTGCTCACCGGCATAATTGTACCATTTTCCGTTACGCCATTCATTTCTATGAATGCTGGCTATTACAGTAACCTTTATCTTAGCAGTTTTTTCCTGTACCTTAACAGTAACCTCTGCTGTTCCACCATCAACAGCAACCAGCTCCCCTTTTTCGGAAACCTTAACAACCTCAGTATCAGAGGATTCCCACTTAAGGGTTACATTCTTCGCTGTCTCCGGGACATATTTAGTAATAAGAGTAACCGTATCATCTTCTCTAAGCTCAAGCTCATCTATCTCAAGCAGTTCATTAGGATCCTTCTCTTCTTCAGTTTTCTCAGCATCACCCGAAGCAGACGCATCTGACGCTTTTGTATCTGTATTATCTGAGGAAGCACTATTGGAATCTGCTTTCTTATCTGACTCTGAACTCTTAGTATCCGAAGAAGAATTATTATCATTCACAGATTCATCCTGTCCTGAACTTTCATCATCAGTATTTCTAGCCTTAATTAATGCAGGAACATATTTTTCTGCTTCTGAACGTTTAAGATATAACTTGAGTGATGTGATCTGATTTGCCTGCTTATGAAGTTCAACCAGCTTATTTATAACAGTCTTATCTGCAGTACCGCTTTGCTTATAACCATATTTCTTCTGGAAATTCTTAATTTCTGCAACAGTCTTATCATTCAGTACACCATCCACTGTAAGTGAAAGAGTCATTACATTATTAAGAGCCTTCTGCAGCCACTTTACATCATCAGGCTTGGTTTTTGCTATCGTTACAGTAGGTATAGCAAAAGGAGCTCCCGGATTATCATATGCAAATGCATTAGGATCATCCTTAGTTCCAATCGTTGTATCTCCATAATTAGTAGTTGAAAGCGGACCCGGTCCCTTTATAGGATTAACCTTTACACCATTTATAGCATTTGGTCTTATTATAGCTACTATTCCCGAGCTTCTCATATACATTTCAAGCGGTTGAACCACTACTCCGGTTCCATAATTCTGTGAATGTATAAACATCGGAGTATCGCCATTCATCCAGGCTATCCCGACATGTCCGCCACCATTTGTTATAATTATATCACCACTCTTGATGGCCGATATATCCGTGGTATCCAGCTTGGTTCCAAACTTGGAATAATTATTCAGCATGTCGTAGGTACTTCTGATTCCCATACTTACAAGATCAAGACCATGCCTGTTAAATATCGCACAGACGAATCCCGAACAATCCACTCCAACATTCAGGTCAAGTCCACCATACACATAATTAACTATCGGTGTACTGGTAAGCTGACCATATTCATCCAACTGGACCGCCCAGCTCAGAGCATCGTCGATAATCTCCTCAACTGTTGCCGCCTGAATCCCCTCGCCATACTTCATTTCCGTCACAGGAACAAAGCCTATAATTAGAGCAACTGCCAGTAAAACTATAATTGTTTTTCTAAATAGTTTCATACGCACCTCTGTTATCTATAACTAAAAACAGCAACTTATACTATACTACACTTTCTTATAATAAGTACAGTTTTTTTTAGAAATACTTTGAAAACCTACTTAAAAAGTTCAGTAATGTTTATGATTGAGTAATAAGTCTTATCCGCTTTCTCTTCTGTCACTTCATTCGGTTCTATAAGATCTACTACCATTACTGTATATAATCCGGCTGCAGATGAAGAAAGAACCCCGTTAATAGAATCTTCAACTCCAATGGTTTCCTCCGGTTTCACCCCCAGCTCTCTGCACGCCGTCAGGTAAATATCCGGATTCGGCTTGCCCCTTCCGGCAGGAATCATATTTCCAAATATCATTTTATCAAAATATTCCAGAAGTCCATGTGGTCCCAGAAATCTTTCAGCCCTGTCCTTATCTGTAGATGTTGCAAGCGCTATCTTTACTCCCTTTTCCTTCAGAAAGTCAAAAAGCTCCCTGACACCCGGTTTTAATTCATAGCCATTTTCCCTTCCATGCCTTTCTACTCCTTCACTTACTACATCTCTATACTGAAGATAATCCAGCCCCTCAGGTATGCTGCCGGCAAAAAAATCATTAAATGCCTTTGAATTGGTATCCTTCGTTCCTCCGGCTATTCTTGCACAGAAATCATCTATATGATCTGTCGGAAGCCCAAATGTCTTGGCAGCTTTTCTTTCATATATTCTATATATTTTTTCGGAATCTAGCAGAACTCCATCCATATCAAACACTATCGCTTTAAACATATTTCTCTCCCTTTTCCCTATAAATAGATGCCATTTTACTTATTTAAACAAAAATGTGCATTCCCGGGTATTTTCACAATGTGTGATTATACATTGAAAAAACATACATTTATAATCAAAAGGCACTTTAGTCACTAAGTAAAAATATACCAACTGCGCGTAAAAGATGCAAGCATAGAAAAAGGGTGCCACACCTGTGACACCCCTTTAACCTTAGGTATTTGTATTACTTTTTATCATTATTTCTTCTTCTGACAAGGAGTAACAGCAGAAGCAGCAGAAGTATAGCTACACCTGCAATTATACCTATAAGCAGATAGTTGATAGGCTTACCAAATGAGAAATTCAAAGATACGGATGACTCATTTCCTGCCAGGTCATGCGCCTTAGCCTCAAGCTTATAATCACCACTTTCTGTTACATCAAAGGCTGCCTGATTATTCGCTACTGAAATAGCCTTTCCATTAAGAGTAACCTCATCAAGTATATCTTCGTCAAGCTGTACTGAAACAGTTATATTTCTTGCCTCCTCGATTCTCTCATCATTTTCAATATTTGAAACTATGATGTTAGGACCGATAGAGTCTATAACAAATGTAACTTCCTTGAAGCTTGTATGACCAAGTTCATCAGTAGCCTCTATTCTAAGTACATGAGAACCATCTTCTATATCTGATACTCCGTCATAAAGTGAACCATCAAGATACATATTGATCTCACAAACTGTAAGGTCTGTAACAAGATCATTCAGATCAAGATCCCACTTAAACTTATTTGTACGGATTCCATCATACTTAGATATATCACCAATCTCAGGATCAGTTGTATCTATAGTAAAATGAACTGACTTACTTGATTCATTTCCAGCCTTATCCTTGGATGTAATAGTAATATCATATATACCATCTTCCTTGAACAGCTTGGAAATCTCCGATATCTTACTTACATTTGTTACCACATTATCAAATTCAATATCAGTCTTGTTGCCATCGATATCAGTTCTGGTTCCTGTAAGAGTAACCTTATTGCTGCTATAGAAAGCTTCATTAACTGTTACTATAAGCTCAACCTCTCCATCAGTCTTATCGTAGTTTGAAACACCTGACAGGAAGATCAAAGGAGCTGTACCATCCTTTATGAATGAGTATTCCTTAGATGCCTTATTTCCACACTTATCCTCTGCTGTAAACTCGAAACGATACTCTGCATCATCGCTAAAGGTTTCTGTATGTGTAAAGTTTGCACTTGTAGGACTAAGTGAAACTGTCTTGAGCAGTGATTCACCTGTACCATCATTCTTCTTGTAGATCTTAAGCTCTGCGCTTGTCATATCCTGATAGAAGTCTTCCCTTATACCAAAGGATATTGTAACTGAATTTGCAGTTGATGCAGCACCTACATCAGATATACTGAGTTCAGGAGCTGTTCTATCTACTCTGAAATAAACTGTTCTGGTTGCACTAACATTTCCAGCCTTATCTACTACTGAGTATCTTACCTCATAATCAGCCTCTGTACTGAAGTCCTCTGTACCTTCGCTGATCTTTCCTTCGGTAGTTGTTGAACCACCTCCCGGAGGAGACATGATAACTGTTCTTGTAAGATCTGAATCATCCTTATTTGTATCATTTACGATAACATTTACAGAACCTGTTGTATTCAGATATCTTGTTCCTGAGCCTTCATTATAGATAGCTCCATTAAGGTATGTTGTGATAGCCGGAGCTGTAGTATCGATAGTAAATCTTACTCTCTTTCCTAGATCAGCATCCTCAGTTTCATTTCCGGCAAGGTCTGTTGACCATATCTTGATATCATGATATCCCTCGGCAGATATAGTTGTGTTAGCCCAACTGTAACCGTTTTCTCCATATGTCCATTCAGGTGTAAACTCTGTACCATTATCTGATACATGGATACTGTCAATGTTGTAATCGAAGCAGTTCAGCTCCAGATCAACACTTCCCTTGTAAACCTGTCCATATTCATAGGACTCCTGTCCCTGATATGTATTAAATGTATTAACAACATTTACATAGTTATTATGATATGAAGAAGTCTTCTCAGGATTATCTGTAAGGATGTAAATATTATGTACCGGAGAAACTGTATCTACTGTAAAGCCTATAGACTTTGTTGTTTCATTTCCAGCCTTATCCACTACCTTAAAGTTCAGTTCATAGTAACCATCATCATAGAAGTTGAAGGTCTGTATTCCTTTTTCCTCATCTGTTGTTGAACCATCACCAAAGATATTTCTTGTGATAGTCGTTGTAACATCCTGAGAATCAGGATTTGCATCTTCAACAGCTATGGTAGCACTTACTTCCTCGTTATGATAATCACCCTTTCCTGTATATACTTCGTCATTCTTGTAGGTTGTTACTACAGGTACAGACTTATCTATAGTGAATGTAAATGTCTTTGTTGACTCATTTCCGGACTTGTCCTTTGCCTTGAAGGTTATGTTATAAGCGCCTTCAGCTTTAAATGTATAGTCCGACTTGAAGCCTTTATCTGTTTCTTCCCACTCTGGAGCAATACTATTTCCGGCGCCATCTGTTACTGTAAGCCCTGTTGTTGAAATATTTGAATCTTCAGCTTCAAAATGTACTGTAACATCAGTATTATAATATCCATTATCTTTTATAGAAGAGGATGTTATTTCACTCTTATCAATTATAGGTTTATTAATATCAACCTTAAAAGTATTAGATGTTATAGTTGTTTCATTTCCTGCCACATCCTTAGCAGTTACTACTACTGTAAATTCAGTAGTATCACTTGTTTCTCCTACTATCTCACTCAGCTTCTTCTTGTTTTCGATTCCCTTATCAATTACATTTTTATAGCTCTTTCCATTAATAAGGATGTCATATGTATCCAGTCCGCTAAGACTATCTGAAGCTGTAAAGTAGATATCAGGATCCTTATTCAGGTGAGATGCAACATTTTCAGGAGCAACACCACCAATACTAAGTCCGGCTGAAGGAGCTGTAGTATCTACAAGATACACAAACGAATCCGTATAGATATTGTTTGCTTTATCAGATGCTTCAAAGGATACCTTTGTACCATCTGTATTGCTTGATTCATATACACCAATCAGCCTTGTTGTAGCAGTACCTCCATTTATCGGAATAGCTGTCTTTGAAGTATTCTTCTTTGAATTAGTTACTGTGTAATATGCGGTCTTAAGTCCTGAAACAGCATCAGAATCACCATCATTTGTAGGATCCGTAATTGTTGCAACAAGCATAAAATCACTTGTAAACCACTTTCCAGTATTACCCTCTACACTAAGTGCAAGAGTAGGCTTGAATACATCAATATGGATAACTCCATACTCAGCAGTTTCAACCACACCATTATTCTTAGTTACGCGAATTCTAATTTTCTTTATAGTCTTACTTACGCTTTGTTTAAGATCTACAGTAAATGTTCCTGCGCTTGCCCCAACAGTACCGGTATCTGATATATCCTTAAATTCACCATTCTTATCATTTAGGTCTATTGCAGCCTCTACCTTCTTAATGTTAACATCATTTGATGTTGTTACATTCACAAGGACCTTAGCAACATTAGGATCTGCACCCCATACTACAAAGTAAGTGCTCTGATCAATCTGTGGCTTTACTTCAAACTTAATGGTTGTATCATCATTCTGGAACTGTACCTTACATTCCTTCTCAGTAGCAGTTCTTCCTGAATTATCACTAAGATTAAGCTTATAAACAAATGTCTTATTATTATTACTATTTGATGCAGGCAAATCAATAGTATATTCACCATCAGCAAATGTGGATGAAACTTCGTTGCCATTTAATGTGATAACAGCCTTCTTTAATTCACTTGAAGCCCCATCATCTTTAACCTTAAATGTTATCTTCGCATCACGTTTACAGGTAATCTTACTACCTGTTTTATTTGCCCCATCCTGAATTAGCTTTACATCATATATCTCAGGATCTGTATCATCATAAAATATGCTATATGCTTCAGATTTTTCACTCGTAATTCCATAACCGCTAGTAGCATCTATTTTAAAAACATTTTTACCTGGTTTTAACTCTGCTACATAAGAACCCGTTAAACCAGATACTTTCATATCTCCAACAGCAGTCAGATTCGACTCATCCTCGCCTTGATATACTTTTGAGCTAGTAATTATTGCACTACTACCCGCTGGAACAGTATAGGATGACGTCAACTCAAAACTTTTGTTTTTAGCATTTTTCTGTTGAGAATTAGTAATCGTTGCTGTAGGTGTTCCATTATCAAATTTCAATTTTACATTAAATGTAAATGTTTTACCCCCATATGCTCCTAATGCCTGACAGGATATCTTATATTCTGCACTCTTATCATTATAGTTGATATTTCCTGAAATCTTATGAGAGTAACCATTTCCTTCAGCAGATGCTGCGCCAATGGAACCACCGAATACATCTGTCTCTGAACCTACATATTCTGCGTTATGATTATCACTACTCAACATTGATTGGTAGGGTTCATAATATATTTTGGTTTCTTTCGAAGGGTCTAATAGCTTATCTGTCAAATCCAATTCGCTAATACTTACCGAAGATTGCGATGCCGTCCATGAACCAACCAATTCATCTCCATTATAAACTTCTATATTTTTAAGTGCATATACATAAACATCTTTCTTATCTACATCCTTACTACTGTAAATTAATACTTTCTCATCACCTATAGTAGCATAGATATTCTTTGTTATTGTATATTGTCCATTTCCCTCAATACCCTTTGCCAATCGATTATTAATCTCAGTGAAAGTCATATTCTTGTCAGTTATTTCATAATCCCTCATTGTATCTCCAGGATCAACAGTAACATTATATGATATACTTCCATAATATGATTCTGTATCAGTATCTGAGATAATTGCAGTCTCTCCACTAGAATCAGCATCAATAAAAGTAGCTGGTTGTGTAGTAGTATCTATCGAGATTTCTGCAGGTACATAAGTTTTAACATTAATTCTTAATACTTCAATAGGTTCAACGGCTTCTGGTATCAAGCTTCCAGCATTATAATCAGAAACCAAATCTGTCTCGTTTATCTCAACAGGAGTACTGATATCCGGTCCACTAAGCAGATATTTATATGATGCAGATTCCAATTTTTTCGCTGTAAAGGTTTCCTCCTCAGAACCAGTAACAATAAAATATCCTCCTGTAGCAGGAACTGCATCACCGCCCCAGTTATTAATAATGGTTTTATAACGTGTTATAGAATAATCTTTGCTTGCTGTAACTGTGTATGAATCCCCATTACTATATTTTGTTGTATATCCGACTGCACATTTTTTGCCATCAACTTCTATTGCAGAAATTTCTTCATACTCTACAAAATCCTCTCCGACTTTTACCCTCTTGACAATGGGTAGAACATCAGACTCATCTTCTGTATTAACTATTCTCTGATTCGAAGTATCAACATCATATACTGGACCATCCGTTTCAAATTGGATTTGGGTCATTCCATTCAATGAATAAGGAGTTTCTTCATAATAAACAACCCAATGCTCATCTCTCATACTTCCATCCACCCAAATTTGGGAGAGACCACCTTCATTAAAATATGCAACACTATTATATATAATTCCTGTAGCGGATGTGCCACTATTATTTGAATAGTATGTATTTTGCGTCGAGCCACTAGTTTTTACAATTTTATAATAACTAATCGATGCCTCATCTGATATAGGTTCTCCCTGTTCCAAATCCGGAAGCTTAAACATTATTCCCGATACTGCACCATTTTTAATAATAGGAACATTTACGGTATATTCCGTTGTAGTATTAGTTATCTTACTCGGTATATAATTATCATCTTGCTTAAAAACAGGTTCAGCCTTAACCCTATCATTACGGTTATTGATATAAACCACCGAAAGCACCATAACCAGAGCCATGACCAGAGCTATAAGCCTGACTGGTAATGGTCTATGGACAGCATTTCTTTTCCTTTCATTAGTATTCTTATTAATCATAAATCATCCTCCCTCCTTACAGACTCTCGTCCGTATGAACGATAGTCTCATTGTAGATGACAGTTATTCCCGGCTGATTCAGTCCCTTCTTAGTCTGTTCTACCGAGCTTTCATTTGGTGTCATGTCTGATCTAAGCACTGCTGTCATCTCTGGGTTGTAAGTTCCATATATTTCGCTTTCGTCAAGGTCACTGACATCTGCCGTAAGTACATCTGTCGCATCCTCTTCATAGCCAGCTTCTTCCGATTCATGTAATGCAGATGGTCCTCTTAGAACATCTGTCACATCCTCTTCCTCACTGGCAGCAGGGGCAGCAGCCGTAGATTTCAGAACATCTGTTGCCTCTTCATCATAAGACCTGTCATTTGTTCCTGAATCAGCATCCGATGAAAGAACATCTGTCGCTGCTTCGTCATCATCATACATTCCTGCATCTGATGTAAGAACATCTGTTGCCTGCTCATTCTCAAGAATCGTTGTAGTGTCTTCACTCTTATCTCTCTTGGCTTCCTGATATGTAAGAACTTCTGTTTCGTCAGTATCAAGAGCCTCTCTATCCTTCTTTGCCTGATTCTCCATAGTCGCCTTGGCATCTCTCATGGCCTTTTCGGCAAGTCCGGCAGAAGCATCACTACTTCTCTTTTCATCTTTAAATGTACCGGAAGGTATGCTTCCCGTCTCTTTAGTAATGGTACCAGTTCCCTTGGTAACCTTTACATCTACATCTCTCGTCTGTATAGTTGATAGCTGGCTCATCCTTCTCTTCTTCTTGGAACCGGACACTGAACCGCCACTTCTTATTTCCTCTATAGCTTTCTTCTGGGTTCTTCCCGTAACAACTCCGAGTGCATCAGGAATCTTAAGTACAAAGAAGAGAACTACTGCTGTTATCAGGAAGATAACCGCCAGTATCAGTCCACCATAGAACATCAGATTATATATTCCCATAGCTTACTCATCTCCCTCCTCTGTTGCATCTCCTTCGGTGCCGGTCTCTTCCTCCTTCGGTTTATCTCCATCAGAGATAGAACCATCGTCAAGACCTTCCATGGTAGATGATCTTTTAACCCAGTTAGGATTATTGCTGATACCACTCAGTTTGTTACCCTCATGATAAACAGCAAGTATCTGCTCCTTCTGGTCCTTTGTCCACTTACCGGGATCCTGCTGCGTTGCCTCAAAGGAAGCATACAGATAGTTCAAATGCTCAGAATATATCTTTACTGCATTTTCATTACCCGATCCCATGTCGGCTTCTGCTTTTTCATATGTAGCAACAGCCGAATCAAAGTCTCCCAGCTTTCCATATATTTCTGCCATACGACACATATTATTTACATATGACTGTACATAAGCTTTGATGCTGTCATTGGAAGGCTCCTGATCAACCTTTACAGTTCCCTGTATCTGATCAATAACATCCTGATAATAATTAAGCGCAAGCTTATAATTGGCTTCACTCTGATCCTTTTCAGCCAGTGCATAATATATTTCAGCAAGATTACTACTATATTGATAGTAAAATGATGCAGCATCATCGCCGGTATAGCTTTCGAGATCTTTCAGAGCCTGCGTCATAACATTTTCTGCCTGCTCCGGAACTCCTTCACCGCCAAGATATGTGACATATATCTTGCCCACTGTATTATAGTTCTCGAATTTCTGTCTGTTATCGTTATTCAGGTTTGATGAATTATAAGAAGCAAATCCATTTACCTTATCTATCAGCTCATTTACATTTACATTTGTACTTGAAAGAATCAGTGAAATGCTTCCATAATAGTCTGCCAGCTCACCATAATCTTCATCACCGGAATCAACCATCTTGAAGTATTTTGCAGCAGCACTATAGTCACCGATCTCTGTAAAATAAGCAAGACCCATACGATACAGAACTTCATTGTTTTTATCAACCTCCGAGTATCCATTCTTGATACGATTGGCTACTACATTAAGACCATCTTCAAGCTTTAACTCTTCAGTAGAAGCTATATCATTACTTGCATCAATATAGAGATCAATATACTTAACATACGCCTCTGAATCCTTACCATTCAGTTCAAAAGCATCCTTGTATTTACCAGCCGCTCTGGTATAGCTGCCTTCTGTTTTGAAATCATTTCCATCTTCTATATATGCCGCGTAGTTTTCAGCATTTATCTTGTTCATGCCACTCTTTCCAACTACTGCCACAATGGCAAATACAACCGCAAGAGCTGCTGCAGTAGCAAAGAGTCTTACCTTTTTCTTGTTAGCATTTATATAGCTGACATCCAGCTCAGTATAATGCTCAAGCGCGTAGATAAGCTCTGAACACGACTGATATCTCTCATTTGGATTAGGTCTGGTACATTTCAGGATTATCTGCTCAAGTCCTGTCGAAAGAGAAGGATTGACCTCCCTGATAGGAACTATCTCATATGGAGGTTCCTGAGGATTCTTTCCTGTTACCATATGATAGAGCGTAGCACCCAGGTTGTATATATCAGTACGTGCATCCGTCTTATATATACCACGTCCCTGTGCATCACCAAACTGCTCCGGTGCAGCATAGCCTCTGGTACCAAGAGCTGTTGTATCAGCATTGTTCTCTATATCATAGGTCTTGGCAGTACCAAAGTCGATAAGCTTTACACTTCCGTCAGGCTTCAGCATGACATTTGAAGGCTTCATATCTCTATAGATAATAGGAGGATTCATGGAATGAAGATATTCCAGTGCCGATGCCAGTTCGATACCCCATTCTATAACATCGTCCTGAGAAAATGCTCCAACCTCTCTAAGCTTATCAGCCAGGTTCTCGCCTTCTACGAAGTCCATTACAACGCAGATGGTTGAACCATGCTTTACGATATCAATTATTCTAGGTATAACAGGATGATCTACATCCTTTAGTATATTTGCCTCTCGCTCCAGACCTTTCAGAAGTATTTCAACTTCCTTGGAACCATCATTCTTGATTTCCTTTACTGCGAGCTGCATATTCATTCTATTGTTACGAGCAAGGTAAACGACTGACATTCCGCCTTCGCCGATCTTCCTAAGTATCTCGTATTTTTCGTCCAGGACTGTGCCCTCTTTTAACATCTCGTTCCCCTCTACATAGTTTTTATTGCTGCTACGGTAATATTATCCGTTTCCTTACGGTTCTTAACAAGTTCCGTAAGATACACACACCCATATTTAAGCTCATCCGTGCTTACTGTATTCTTTGGACCAAGCTTCTCCATGATCTCCTGTTCTGAGATCTGATGTCTGAAGCCATCCGAACAAACAAAATATACTGCATTTCTCTGTATCTTTCCTTTAAGGAAATCCGGTGTTACTGTGGCTGACGCTCCCACGCACTGAAGCAGTACGCTTCTTCTGGGATCCACCTTAGCCTCCTCAGGAGTCATTCTTCCTGCCGCTATTTCCCTGGCAACAAAGGTCTGATCCTTCGTAAGTATTCTTACAGAATCATGAAGCTCATACACACGGCTATCACCAACGTGTACTATATAAAATTCATCCTTATACATGAGAATGGCAGAAACTGTAGTACCAAGCATGATATTGTTATCAGAGCCATATATTCCAAGAACTCTGTTCTCTGTCTGAATGATACTATTCCATTCGTCTCTCAGCCGAAGTACGGTAAATGTACCTTCTAAAACCTGATTTGTAAACTCCTCATCAAACCATTTGCAAAATGCTGTAATAACCTCTTTGGATGCAAGCTCGCCTTTGGCAAGACCACCCATTCCGTCACACACTATTCCAAATGCCACCTGACCATCAGGTGTATCTATAATCCTGAGTGCTACAGAATCCTGATTAGTGCTCTTTCTGATACCTATATCGGTATTATAAGTTGCAGCGTATTCCATAATTAGTTGTTTCCTTCCCTAAGGAGAAATAAGAATTCCTCATCTCCAAACTTTATATGCATATCATTTTTAAGAAGTACTTCTCTGCCCGGCTCAAGTCTTTCGCCTTCAACATAAGTACCATTTGTGGAAGCGTTATCCTTCAGGTAGTTCACTCCATTTCTTCTTATTACGATTACATGGACACGGCTTATAGCAGAGTTATTCTCTATAGCGTAGTCTGCATGAACCTTTGACTTTCCAATCTTAAACTCATCTTTATCAACATATATCTTCTCGCCTGTCTTTATTCTGATGAAATGCGGACGAGGCTTCTTAATATCAACCACGCGCTCTTCCGGTTTCTTTTCAGTATCAGGCTCCATCTTCATAAGGTCATCAATAGAGAACATATCATCCTGTGGTTTTTCTTCTATTGGATTCTTTTTTGGATTCTCTTTTACAGGACTTTCTTCTATTGGCTTACCTGTCATAGGATCAAACTTCTTAACCGGCTGACTCATCGGACCATTCATTGGTGGTACCGGACCATTCGGCATCTGACCCATTGGAGATACCGGACCATTTGGTGCCTGTCCCATTGGTGGTACTGAGCCATTCTGTGGCTGACGCATTGGTCCCTTTTCAACATTTTTAAGCTTAGCCATAGGTCCAATCGGTTCACCTGTTGTTTGTAATACAGGAGCTGTTTCTACAGGCTTATCCTCTATCGGCTTACCTGTCATTGGATCAAACTTCTTAGCTGGTTCTTCGATAGGTTTGCCTGTCATCGGATCAAACTTTTTAACCGGCTGACTCATCGGACCATTCATTGGTGGTATCGGACCATTAGGCATCTGACCCATCGGTGATACAGGAGCATTTGGTATCTGTCCCATTGGTGGTACTGGAGCGTTTGGTATCTGTCCCATTGGTGGTACTGAGCCATTCTGTGGCTGACTCATTGGTCCCTTTTCAACATTTTTAAGCTTAGCCATAGGTCCAATCGGTTCACCTGTTGTTGGTAATACAGGAGCTGTTTCTACAGGCTTATCCTCGATTGGCTTGCCTGTCATTGGATCAAACTTCTTAGCTGGTTCTTCGATAGGTTTGCCTGTCATCGGATCAAACTTCTTAACCGGCTGATTCATCGGACCATTCATTGGTGGTATCGGAGCATTTGGTATCTGTCCCATTGGTGATACCGAACCATTTGGTGTCTGTCCCATTGGTGGTACTGGAGCATTTGGCATCTGTCCCATTGGTGTCGATGGAGCATTTGATGTCTGTCCCATTGGTGGTACCGGACCATTTGGCATCTGTCCCATTGGTGACGATGGAGCATTTGGTGCCTGCGGAGCTTCCGCTGGTTTATCCTCGATTGGCTTGCCCGTCATCGGATCGAACTTCTTAGCTGGTTCCTCGATTGGCTTGCCCGTCATCGGATCGAACTTCTTAGCTGGTTCCTCGATTGGTTTGCCTGTCATCGGATCAAACTTCTTAACCGGCTGATTCATCGGACCATTCATTGGTGGTATCGGACCATTCGGCATCTGACCCATCGGTGATACAGGACCATTTGATGTCTGTCCCATTGGTGGTACCGGACCATTTGATGTCTGTCCCATTGGTGGTACCGGACCATTCGGTATCTGTCCCATTGGTGACACAGGAGCATTTTGAACCTGACCCATTGGTGGTACCGGTCCATTAATCGGCTGAGCACCTGCCGGCAATACCGCTTCATCTATTTCTTTATTGGATTTATCTTCTGTTGCTGATTCTTCTGCCGGAGCTTCTTCTGCTACCGACTCTTCTGCAGGAGCTTCTTCTGCTGCTGGTTCTTCAACCGGAGCTTCTTCTGCTGCCGCTTCTTCAGCAGGAGCTTCCTCTACTGCTGGCTCTTCAACCGGAGCTTCTTCTGCTACTGGTTCTTCAACAGGAGCTTCCTCTACTGCTGGTTCTTCTACAGGAGCTTCTTCTGCTGCCAGTTCTTCTACAGGAGTTTCTTCTGTTGCTGGTTCTTCTGCTGGAGCTTTCTCTAATACTGGCTCTTCTGTCGGAGTCTCCTCTGATACTGGTTCTTCTATTGGTTTCCCTGTTATAGGATCAAATTCCTTTACTGGCTGAACCGGTGTTCCCATTGGTCCATTCATCGGCTGAACAGGCGTTCCCATTGGTCCGTTCATCGGCTGAACTGGTACTCCCATCGGTCCATTCTGTGGCTGAGGTACAGGAGTTGGCTGTTCCTCGGCTTTTTCTTCTATCGGTTTTCCTGTCATAGGATCAAATTTTCTTGCTACCTGAGAAGGCACACCCATCGGGCCATTCTGCGGCTGAACAGGTGCTCCCATCGGTCCATTCTGCGGCTGAACAGGTGCTCCCATCGGGCCATTCTGTGGCTGAACAGGTGCTCCCATCGGTCCATTCTGTGGCTGAACAGGTACTCCCATCGGGCCATTCTGCGGCTGTCCCGGCATTCCCGCCGTTCCATTCTGTGGCTGAACCGGTGCAGCACCATTCTCAACAACAGGCTTACCTGTCATAGGATCAAACTTTCTCGCCTGTGGCACTGGCTGTCCAAACTGTCCTCCCTGCTGCATTGGCTGTCCAAGCTGTCCTCCCTGCTGCATTGGCTGTCCGAACTGTCCTCCCTGTGACATTGGCTGTCCGAACTGTCCGCCCTGCTGCATTGGCTGTCCGAACTGTCCTCCCTGTGGCATCGGCTGTCCGAACTGTCCGCCCTGCTGCATTGGCTGTCCGAACTGTCCTCCCTGTGGCATCGGCTGTCCGAACTGTCCTCCCTGTGGCATTGGCTGTCCAAATCCCGCTCTATTTCTCATAACTCCAAGCTTATCAACTTTTGCCTTGCCCTGTGGCACTGATGCCAGTTGTGCATCTCCAAGATCGAGAAGCATTTCATTTACAAGCACATTGAGGTCGCTTATAGAGAATCTGTCAGAGTTGATGCTTGTAAGCAGTCTGGCAACATAGTTATCCTTATCTGCCTCATCATACTTCATGGCTGCCACAACAGTTCTGAAAAATTCCTGAGTATCACCTATATCTTTGGATTCACTCTTTACAGGAATAACAAAGCAATATGTAGCAAGCGTTGCCTCATCTACATAGATATAATCTGTGCCTTTAACTATATAACTTACCGGAATACCATATTTACCAATATCCATTCCGGAAAGAAGATTCTTTAAAATAGTCAGTACCTGCCCCTTTTTCAAAACCTTTCTCATAAAGGTTGAAAGAGTAACAGATTCCGGAATCTGAGAATAAAAAGCCCCCACACCGTTCTGATTACTATACTGAACAGGAGCAACTGCCTCGATATAGTTATTCTTTAATCTATCCAGAACCATATCGTCCAGAACCTCTGATGGCATAAGCTGATATCTCATAGTAATACTCTTGCCATTATTCTCAAAAAGTAAATTTTTCTTTTCCATATCACTTCCCCCAATAATCTAAAGCTATGTCAAATATATCAAAACGATTCAAAAAATGTCATTTTCTTGTCCAAAAATGTATTTCCGTAATAAACACATAAAGTCCAGGACGTTTTTACGCCCTGAACTGTAATATCGTGATTAACCAAGCTTAAATGTGAAGTCCTCGTCACCAAGACTTATGGTACTGTTATTCTTCAGCAGCATCTCTTCATCCGCTTCAAGTTCCTTGCCATTCACATAAGTATGATTTGTAGATTTGTTATCCTTTATATAATAAGAATCACCCTTATGAAGAATTATCGCATGCTGTCTGCTGACTGCACCATTTCCGCTTACGTGATAATCAACTCCTCGACTTGCCTTTCCTATCTTGAATACCGGCTTGTTGATCATTATTCTCTCATCGGTATTTACTCTTATAAGATAAGGATTAATCTTTAAAGTACCGGTAGCACCAAGGATTGTATTATCAATTACTGCATCCTTCTTATTTGCCGCTGTACTCTTATCAGCCGTTGGATCATTCTCAGTCTTCACGTTATTTTTTTCTTTTGCATTTCTTGATTCTGAAGAGATAGTTTCAACAGACTCATCCGCTGCCGCAGCTTCCGCCGCATCCTCTTCTTCAAGATTCTCAGCAGCAGCCTTTAGAACTGCAGCCTTATTGACTCTTACAGGCTTCTGCATGGAAACCCCACCGGTTTTAGCAGCAGTCTGCTCATTAACCAGCTCTTCTATTCTTGCTTTGATCTCATCAACAGATTCAGTTTTCAGCATATCAGTTTCATTTGAAGAAGGAGCATCATCTTCATCAGCCGTCATCACTTTATCTGTTTTCTCCGAAGCTACTTCAGTCTTGACATCTTCATTCGTCTCACTCTCAGGTGCTCCTGCCTTTGCTTCATCAATTACAGGCGCATCAGGTATCATCTCTTCAGCAGCCGAAAGAGCCTCATCCTCTTCGTCTCCGCCAATCTCAGGAAGCTCATCTCCCACTTCCTCAAGATCACTCATGAAGTCCATCGCATTCTTTTCTTCTTCGGCAGCGACCTTAGGATCTACACTGCTTACAATCTCTGAACCGTCATCAGAAGTAATATCAGCCCCACCGCCATATCCTATTCCGGAATCCTGCATAAGCGCTTCAGTAAGACCTATGAGACCCCTCAGATTGAAAGAATCTCCATTTATATATGTAAGAAGCTGTCCAACATATGCCAGATCCTCTTCCACATCAAATCTCATGGATGCAATAAGCTGTCTTGCAAAGCTCTTAAACTCCATGGATACTGATGCATCCCCTTCAACCGGCAGATACATAAATCTGATAGCCAGTGTATCAGGATCAATATACATAAAGGATCTATTTAAAATAATGTAAGACATAGGAATCGCATATTCTTTGATATTAATCATTCCCATCGCTACATTTCTAAGTATGTTAAGAACCTTTTCTTTGCTTATAACATTTTGAATATATGTATCGATAGATGTACGTCCTGTTATATCATAGGTAAGATAATCAAAATCATCATCCTCTTCATACACTATAGTCATTATCTCAGGAATACTATTCTCTTCGCAATAGTCCAGGACATCTTCATCAACATCCATTCCCTCTCCCATAATGTAAGTAAGATAGCGTTCACGTCCTATATTCTTTGCTGTAAATCTAAAGCTTCTCATCTTTACCTCCTGTATGTCAGTCTGTCTGGTTGCTCCAGACTTCATCTTCTGCATGATTATCTTCATAACCCGATGATGGTTCTGTATCTGCTATTCCATCACCATCCGTATCTGTTCCACCAATAACCGCCTCATGTTCCTCAAAGGTTTCGGAGAAAGAATGTTCTCCCTTTTCCTCATCTACTATTCGATAATACAAATATGCCGTATCGTCCGGATTTACCGCTGCATTTATACATGCCAGTCCGGGGTTACATATAGGTCCCACCGGAAGTCCTTCATAGACGTAGGTGTTGTATGGAGAATCCAAAGAAAGATCCTCTGTAGCGAGCTCTGCCACATCATACCTTCCTTCTGTCATAGGATAAAGAACTGTCGAATCGATCTGAAGCAGCATATTCTTATTCAAACGGTTGTATATAACCGAAGCTATCATCGGTCTCTCATGTGACAGCTTCGCCTCTCTCTCTATCATGGACGCCACAGTAAGCACTTCATATGAATTCATGTCAAGCTCAAGCGCTCTGGTTTTTATATCCCCTGTGTAGTAAGCCTGAAATGCATTAAGCATCATTTTTACTATATCTGTCGCAGTTGTATTCTTTGAAATGTCATAGGTTGCAGGGAAAAGATACCCTTCGAGCTTGTACCTTACCTCTGCACCGGATGGGACATCGCTCAGATATTCAAAATCATTTGCAGTAATAGACTTAACTGCATTTATAAATTCTGTCTTATCACAGATACCTTCCTCCTGACACTTAGCGGCAATCATATCCACCGAGTATCCTTCAGGTATCACAAGCTGTTTTATTATCTTGGAATCTTCATCCTCCTTAGACATGATCTCCATCATCTCAAGAGTATTCATTCCTTTACGCAAAACAAATTCACCACTTTGAAGCTTTCCTCTGTAATCTGAAGACTGGAGTCTCTTCACAAAGGCACGTTCAAACCGGATAAGCCCTTTTTCATGCAATATTTCAGCTATTTCCTTCGCCGAAGAGTCTTTGGGTATTTCTACAAGCACTTCGTCGCCAGGATTAGAATCATTAGTCGTAAGCTCATAATCATAAGCATCTTTATAATCCTGAATATAATCCTTAACGATCAGAACAAGCATAAATGCGGCCATAAGACCTATTATTATTTTCGCGATTTTAACCATTTAGACTATTGTCCTTCACTTCACTCATTATCGCCAATTACTGCGCAATCAGTGACTATTTTAACTAATATATAGTAACATCATTTATAAAAAATCGCAATACCATTTCAGACTCTGCTATAACTCTTTATATAAAATACAAACCTTATTGCACTTCTTCGTCAGCAAAGGACCTCATTTCCCTGTAATAATAGGTTGCTCGAAGCATTTCCAGATCCTCTGGAGTGGTGACCTTGATATTAGACCGTTCACCTATAAAAAGATGCACCTTTTCACCAAGCTCTATCAGAAGCTCACTGGAAGAAACTGAATTATCTATCCCTCTCTTCTCCGCCTCGTTATGAGCCCAGAGTATCTTTCTCATCGTATAGCCCTGAGGCGCCTGCGTGATATACATAGAGCTTCTTTCATAGCTCTTGCAGCATTCCTGTCCATCTTCACTAAAAAGAAGGGAATCTATACTCGGAGTAACCGGAACGGCAGTCTCATACTTTGCAGCATAGCTTATGGAATCAGATATAAGCTTCTCTGTCAGCATCGGTCTGACGCCATCGCATATCAGAATAATATCCTCAAGATCCTTCATTATCTCTACAGTTTTCATCACTCCATTATGAATAGACTGATAACCATTCGCTCCACCGGGAACTACCGCAGCCACCTTGGTAAGACCAAACTCTTCGATAAGCTTATTGAGATAGTCTATCCACTCCTCCTTACAGGCAACCACTATGTGATCCACCTCAGGATGCTTCTCAAAATGCTCCATAGTACGGATAATAATGGGCTTTTTCCCTATTGTCAAAAACTGTTTGGGCATATCGGTACTTTTCATACGCCTACCGACGCCACCTGCAAAAATACAAGCAGTTACCATATTATGTATAGAATCCTCTCAATCATTTTATGACCAGTAAAACACTGTATCAGTCCACCTGTCTGTAATCCTTCAGGAAATCCTTAAGCTGATATGCAGCCTCTGTCAGGACTCTCTTCTCCGGCAGATAGACTATACGGAAATGATCCGGCACCTCCCAATGGAAGCCGCCTCCATGCGTAAAAAGAATCTTCTTATTACGAAGCACATCCAGCGCAAATCTTTCATCATCATGGATATTGAACCTTTTAGTATCAAGCTTAGGGAAGCAGTAAAATGCAGCTTCCGGCTTTACCACACTAACGCCCGGTATATCATTTAACAGACTAACTATACATTCACGCTGTTCATATACCCTTCCGCCGGGCTGCACCAGCTTTTCTGTTTCTTCCAGCATACCCAGTGCAGGAGCTATAAGAGACTGGGCAGGAACATTTGAGCAAAGGCGCATGGAGGACAGAAGCTTGATTCCTTCTATATAGCCCTTTGCACCCTCCTTATTTCCCGAAATAGACATCCAGCCAACACGATATCCGGCTATCAGATGTGACTTGGAAAGACCGTTAAATGTAATGCACAGGGTATTTGGAGCAAGACTGGCGATGGAGGTATGCTTCTTTCCATCCATTACAAGTCTGTCATATATCTCATCCGCAAAAATAATGAGATCATGCTTCTCCGCAAGCTCAGCCACCTTTTCCAGAAGCTCCCTTGGATAAAGTGCTCCGGTAGGATTGTTAGGATTGATGATTACTATTCCTTTGGTTCTCGGTGTTATCTTTTTTTCGATATCCTTAAGATCCGGATACCAGCCGGACTGTTCATCACAGATATAATGAACCGCCGTTCCACCTGCCAGGGTAACAGAGGCTGTCCATAAAGGATAGTCAGGTGATGGCACAAGTATCTCATCTCCATAATCCAGAAGTCCCTGCATGGAAAGGGTTATCAGCTCGCTGACACCATTTCCCGTATAAATATCATCTATATTTACATTTGGAATACCCTTCTTCTTATCATATTCGAGTATCGCTTCTCTTGCCGCAGCAAGACCCTTGGAATCCGAATAGCCCTCAGTAAGAGTAAGATTGTTAGACATCACTTCTATAAGCTCGTCCGGTGCTTTAAAACCAAAGGGAGCCGGATTTCCAATATTCAGCTTAAGTATCTTTTCTCCCGCAGCCGTCATACGGTCAGCTTCATCCATTACAGGACCACGTATATCGTAGCAGACATTATTCAGCTTTACAGACTTGTTAAATACTCTCATTATGATCACTCCTTAGCAATTAAACTATATACTCAGTATCATAAGTCCATTATGATACCACATAATCAATATATCAGCGACAAAGGCTCATTATAATACCATATAATCAATATATCAGCAGCAAAATCACATTATAACACTGCAAAATCAATATATCAGCAGCAAAGTCCGTTATCACGAAAAAATGTGCCAAACAGACCCGCCGTGAATATATTTCACTACTCCGGATGGAGAGCAGGGAACTCTTCGCAGTTTGACACATTTTGCTATAAACTATTCGGTTCACATCGTCTATGAACCATACACTTTTAAAATTCTAACTACATTTCCTGCTTTGCTTCTATGATTCTAAGCACGGATTCATCCAGTCTTTCTTCACTTATCTCTCCGGACTCTACAGCATCCAGAACTCCCTGATAAGCAAGATCAAAATCTTCAGGTGTCAGCAGCATATCTGCTCCGGCCTGTATAGCCATAACCGCCGCTGTATCAGAAGTGTACTTGGAGGATATAGCTCCCATTTCCATAGCATCTGTTATAACTACACCCTCATATCCCATATCGCTTCTAAGGATTCCATCTATCATTTCGGGCGAAAGCGATGCCGGTGTATCATGGCCTGTTATATTTGGAACAGAAATATGAGAAACCATCATAAACTTCGCTCCATAATCTATAGCCTTCTGGAAAGGAATCAGTTCCTCCTTCATAAGCTCTTCCTTGGTCTTTGTGGTAAATGCCGCTCCCAGGTGTGTGTCACCCGCTGTAGCACCATGTCCGGGGAAATGCTTAAATGTAGCCTCTATTCCCTGCTCTCTAAGGCCCTCAGCAACCGCTATTGCCATATCCGAAACTATCGAAACATCAGAACCGAAGGATCTGTACTTGACTATGGAATTATCCGGATTAGTAAGAACATCAGCAACCGGTGCAAAGTTTACATTGAAGCCAAGCTCCGCCATATAAGTACCGATGGTTACTCCCGCTGCGTGAGCATCTTCGGTTGTACCGGTCTCTCCTATGGTTGACATATTGCCCACATTATCCACGCCAAATCTTCCGCTTCCCGCAATTCTCGCAACAGTACCGCCTTCCTCATCAACACATAGCAGCATCGGAAGTCCTATACGCTCCTGACTATAGGTATAGGTATTAGAAAGCATTTCCTTAACCTGTGCAGAGTCTATAAGGTTATCTCCCATATATATAATACCGCCAACAGGTCTTTCATCTATAGCAGCCTTCGTTGTCTCTCCGGCAAGGGTTACTCCCGTTGCTCCCGTAAGCTGGTCCGGAGTAACTATAAAAAGCTGTGCAACCTTTTCTTCAGTTGTCATACTATCCAGAAGCTTCTCCGCTTCCGTCCTGTCATCGACTGTGGCTGCAGTATCAGAAACCTCAGCCTCCGTCTCATCCCCGGCTTCGTCATCACTTTGGAATCCATTATCTTCAGACGCATCATCAGCTTCATATTCCACGCCTGATTCAGCCATAAGCCTCTGCTCTGTAGCTTCCGTTGCACCAGAATACCCAGCCTCAGTTACTTCATCACTGACGCTGTAGCCCAGACTGCCATATACATCCTGTCCCTTGCCATCAGAGGCAAGTATAACCGAATCATGCGCCTTATGAGTATGCACAGAAGCCGTTTCTGTACCATCCTCCTGGTTCACGTCATAGGCTCTGCCACTTCCCACTGTAACAGTAGCCACGATCATACATATTGCCAAGATGACAAATAATATTTTTCTTCTTCCTTTTATCACTCGTCATTCCTCATCAGTTTATTATCTAACTGGTTTACAGAACATAGACAGAGACATTGTACCATCATATAAATAAAAAAGCCACAAGATTTTGTGGCTTTTTCAGCATTTTTCGGGATTTTACGCTATAAATTCCCATCATTTTTCAAAAAACTCATTAAAAATCCGGTTTACATAAAACTATGTTCCATTTTACAAGCTATCTTGCTGTTGCTTTAACAGTTATAACTCTTCTTTCCAACCCAATCTCTCTTACTCTTAATCTCTTCATTATCATATAATATGCCACAATCAGAAATACATCAGCGAGTACCCAGGCAAGAGGGCTGGCGAGACAAGCTGCTATATAGCCATAAGCCGGAACCAGAAAAGCTCCCGCAATACTTCTGGCAATCATTTCAAATACACCTGCAAGTATAGCCAGTACTGAGTATCCCATTCCCTGGATGGTAAATCTGATAATATTAACCAGAGCCAGCAGGATATAGAACATAGAGTTATATCTAAGGTACATAGCAGTATTGTTCATAAGAAGTCTGCTTGGTTCCTCCAGGAAAAGCTTTGCTATTCCTGATCCAAAGAAGCTTAGCACCGCAAATGCACCTACAGCATACACGCATCCTATTATTACGCACCACTTAAGACCTTTATTAATTCTGTCCAGCTCTCCTGCTCCCATATTCTGTCCTGCATAAGTTGCGGCAGTTGAACCGAGTGCGTCAAACGGACACGAGAAGAATATGCTTATCTTTATTGCTGCCGCCGAGGATGCAACATAAGTACTTCCAAGTACATTTACCGCTGACTGAAGCACTACGCTTCCAATAGCAGTTATAGAATACTGAAGTCCCATAGGCACGCCTATATACAGCAGTCTTCCTACATATTTAAGATCCAGCGGCAGATCTTCTTTCTTAAGCCTGAGTATCTCAAACCTGCGTCTCATATAAGCTATACACAGAAGTCCGGAAACAAGCTGTGATATTACAGTTGCCCATGCCGGTCCTGCTATTCCCATTGACTGAACCATAAGCATATCCAGAACTATATTCAGAACAGATGATATAAGAAGGAAGTAAACCGGCGTTCTGCTGTCTCCAAGACTTCTCATAATACCCGATGCCATATTGTACATAATAGTTACAGGTATTCCCAAAAAGAGTATGGAAATGTAAATATTTGCGTCAGCTATTATATTTGAAGGCGTATGCAGCAGTCCAAGTATATTCATGCTCAGCATATAAACGACTGCAGCTATAATGATTCCAAGCACACCTGCAGTCCAGATTGCATTTGCCACAAATCTTCTCATGGATACAAAGTCCTTGGCTCCAAACTTCTGGGCTATAGGAATGGCAAAGCCTGTACAGAGTCCCATACAGAAGCCTATTATCATAAAATTGATAGCTCCCGTCGAACCCACAGCCGCCAGACTGTCTTCTCCAAGATATCTTCCTATTATTACAGTATCAACCATACTGTAAAGCTGTTGAAACAGATAACCTACCAGTGTCGGAAGCATAAATCCGATAATATGTCTGAAAGGCGATCCCGTTGTCATATCTACTGTCTTCTTTTCGGTCACTCTTCTACCTCCTAATGTTTCTCTGAAAGTAAGTCTCTTCGACAGTAATCAACTCACTGCTTGAGTGATTGTTATACTACTTTATTCGATTTTCTTCAATACTGAAAAACAGACAAAAGTATCTGAATTATTTGTTTATTATTGTTAAATTAGCCCACCGGTATAATTTATTAAACTTCAGGGCTAGTGTTTTGCCCTGAGACGAGTGTTAGGATTAAATCAGCGCCGGAAAACAGGACTAAGCGTAATGCCAAAAGTCATGTTTAAGCAGATAATATTTTATGGAGGAAAACCATGACCGAAAAAATGCAAGATTTATTAGATAAGGCTTTTTCAGTAAATTCACCGGAAAAAATCCCCGGAGCTACAGAAAATGTAACTGAGATTCCGCTGGAGGACATCATTCAGAACTATAAAAGCGGAAATGTCAGCAGGCCTAATATTATATATGATGATACCCGCTGCCTGCTTGATGCATTACTCAATGAATTTGTAGCGAATCCCAAAAAAACTCCGGAATGGGAATGTACTACCCGGGAACGCATATTGGAATGTTGGGAAAATGACGATTGTGATGAAATAAGTAAGGTAATGCTTTTCTTTGCCAAACTATAGCACAAAAAAGATGAAAGGGAGTGATCCAATGATAAACAGCAATTGCACCGGCTATTCCGAACCAAAAGCTCTGGAAAGTCTGGAGGATAAAATAAAAAGAATAAAATCAGAACTCGAAGAAATTAAACCCGGTAATAATCGTAATCTGATATATGGCAAGACTCAACTCGAAAGAATGAAGTATCTAAATTATATCAAAAGATGCTCCAGAAGAATCATGAGCTTCAGCTATATGGATGTTCTCAGAAGAATTGATCTTCTCGTTCCGGATTCGGTTTTTTGTCTCGAAAAAGAAAGCGAATGGATCTGTAACCGCCTAAAGAAGCTCAGACGAAATTATAACCAGTATATGTCCGACGACACCGAAAATGATTCACCAAATAATCAGACTAATGACACAACTAACAATAAAACAGTTACAATAGATGATCTGACTGTAAGAGACGCTATCTATTATATAGATTTTTATTTATATAACATAAATGGTGACGGTGACGAAATCAAAAAGGATTCTTCTATGGAAAACCTTGATAAGGAAAACCTTGATAAGCTGATAAATGAATCCGGCAAAATGAATGTATCAAATCAAAGGGACTATATCTATACAGGTCGTATTGCGAAGTACCTAGACATCACATTAACCAAAAGACTTCTTTATATAACTTCGGTTCTCCCTGTATTAGTCAAAACCGGCGAATACAGTAAGTATAAATGTATAGCCCCAGAAAAAGCATTACGCTACTACGCTTATAGCATTACCATTTCTACAAACAGAGGCTTATACCTGCTAAAGCGTACATCCAGAGCTACGAGCACGCAAAGCAAAGCCGAGGTTCTGGAATCAGCCAACAACGAAAACAGCGACTCAAATAACACTTTAGTCATAAGCATTGAAAAAGAATATAAAAAAGAAGCATCTGAAAATGTATCTGAAATAAATATTCCTAATCCGATAAGCAAAAAAAGTGACGAGGAATAGATAAGTTTAAGCCATCAAATCGTAAGTCAAAAAAAAATAATATCAAATCTGAAAGGAGCAGCTATGAAGCCAGCAAATATTATCGAAGTAACCAACAGTGGAAAGCAGATTTACTCTGTGGATGATTACATGTTCTCTAACAGAGAGCTTGTACTCTCCGACGGAGTAGATAGTGAAACCATGACGGAAATGATCAAGCATTTCATGTATCTTGACCGTATAGATCCCGGAAAGGAGATCACCATCTATATCACTTCTCCGGGAGGAGAGGTAACCTCAGGTCTCGCATTCTATGACATCATCCGTATGGCAAAGTCTCCGGTGAAGACAGTCTGTATTGGTATGGCCGCCAGCATGGGGTCTATCCTCTTTCTGGCAGGAGATACGCGGTGTATGACAAAGCATTCACAGATAATGATTCACGATCCATCAATCACTCTGGGAAATACTCCATCAAAGGCACTTGCCGTCCAGGACACGCTTGAAAGCCTCATGAAGACCAGAGAAGAACTGGCAAGAATAATATCAGAGAGAACCGGAAAGCCACTTCGCACTATATATTCCAAGACGAAGGGTGACTCATATTTCAGTGCCGAGGAAGCACTTGAATTCGGACTCGCAACTGAAATAATTACCGAATTCTGATCTCCCACCTCGAAGCCTTACCAAAGTATATATAGTATAAATAGAAGCTGTTGGCACTCACATCACAGTACATAAACTGAATATCAAAGATTAGACACGAGTAAATAAAAAACGTAATCATTCAGGTCTTGCAATCGCTGAACTCGTTTTCCTTCGGAAAAATATTGTTCAGCGATGACCTAACAGACACGAATAAACAAGAATAGAAATAAACAAGAATAGAAAGGACCAGAAAATTATGAAGAATAATAACACAGCTACAAAGAATAAAGTTTCATCAAAGAATGTCTCAGCCAAATCCACTTCAGCAGCCAGAAAGACCGCTAACCCAAAAATGGCTGACAGCACCAGAAAAAATGTGACAGCTAAACCGCAGGGCAGAAGAAGTCTGGATGACATAGTTGCTAATACCAATGCTCCGGGACCGGATAGCCCCGGATTTCGTATGCTGGCTCAGGACTTCTACGTAAATAATGACTCATATGTTACCAGACTTAACAATAATGATGTAATCATAGGTGCTTCCGGAAGAGGCAAGACCACCAGCTACGTGGATCCACTCATTTCCCAGAAGTGCGGAAGCATGATCATCACAGATACCAAGAACTGCCTCTATGACAGACATGTCGCAGAACTAAGAGCTGCCGGATATAAAGTTATGCGTCTGGATATGCTCGGAAGATCCGAGTCCTGTTCCTATAATCCACTGGACTTTATCGCCTATAATCCAGTGACAGACAGATACAGTGAACAGGATATCACCACCATTGCCGAGCTTCTCTGTCCGCTTAAAGCAGAAGAAAAGGATCCGTTCTGGCCTAGCAGTGCTCAGATATTTCTGACGGCTCTGATTGGTTTCATTATGGAGGCTACTCCAAAAGCTGATCACACACCATATGGAGTTCTGAAGCTTTTCAAGTCATGCATCAATCCTTCATTCAGTGATTCTATATTCGAGGAGCTTGAGTCAGAAAACCCTGACAGCTTTGCAGTCACAAGATATAAGATGTTCAAGTCAGTCACACAGGCTGAGAAGACCTATTCCTGTATCATGATATTCGTAGCAAATGCTCTTGTAGGATTTGATCTGAACGAAACCAGCCATATCTTCAACGCCGAGAGCAGCTTTGACTTCAAGGACATCGGAAACGAAAAAACAGCATTCTTCCTGAACGTAAGTGACAGCGACAGATCCTGTGACCGTCTGGTAAATATCTTTTATTCCCAGGCTATGAACAAACTACTGAACTACGCTGATACACTTCCTGAGAAAAGGCTAAATGTACCGGTAAGATTCATTCTTGATGATTTTGCAACCAACACTGTCATACCTAACTTTTCCAACCTTATCTCTGTTATAAGATCCAGAGATATCAGTGTCAGCATCATCCTTCAGTCTATATCACAGTTAAATGAAAAGTATTCTGTATATGAATCCAATACTATTCTTTCCAACTGCGACCATATGCTCTTTCTTGGAACACCGGAGGTTGAAACAGCAAAGTATATCGGTGAGAAAATGAATGTACCTTACTACAATGTACTCAATATGCCTCTCGATACAGCTTACGTATTCGAATCCGGCAATTCATCAGGCGGTATCAGTGTTAATAAGTACCGTCCGGCATTTGTTCATCAGACCAGCTTTGCTTAGGCTTGGGGGACTGAGCTATCAGGTTAAGCAGGCAGGCATTTGCAATATAAAAGACGTTTCCGATACATATTCGGAAACGTCTTAATCATTACCTGACTTACTAAGCTAACTTATCTTAATTAAAATATATGATAGCAATTATTCTGAAAGTCCATGCTCCTCAGCATACTTACGAATAGCCTCAAAGGTCGAAGGATCCAGATCATGTTCTATCTTACAGGCATCCTCTGCCGCAATCTTCTCATCTACTCCAAGATTCTTAAATATAGAAGTAAGAACCTTATGTCTGGTATAAATCTTGTCTGCTATTTCATATCCGGAATCAGTAAGTGATATCATACCATCTTCATTAAAGGAAATATATCCATTTTCCCGAAGTCTTTTTGTTGCATAGCTTACACTCGGTTTTGAAACCCCCAGTTGATTGGCTATATCTATTGATCTGACATACCCTTTCTTTTCCTTAATCATTAGAATAGCCTCAAGATAATCTTCTGCTGACTGGTGAATCTCCATTGTCACTTTACTTTCCTCCCTAATTACACAAATTTTATTAGATTTACATGTTATAAACAAATGTTAACAGAGCATTTGTATTTTTAACGAATGTTAGCATAATTTAACCAAAAAGGCAAGCATTTCTATTGACAAAGGAGATAAAAAATAGTAATATAGCAATTGGTTAGAACAAACTAACTAATGATAAACTCCTTTGATACTGAATTGCCCCATTTAACCCGTGGGGCAATTCTTTATTTTACTCCTCTACTCCCAGCTCCTTCAGAATACGAACCAGATCCTCGATAGTCTTTATCTCTTCTTCTCTGTCTTCCGGCATCTCGATATTGAATTCCTCCTCAAGAGCCATGACCAGTTCATATAATTCAAGTGAATCCACAGCCAGATCATCCTTAAAGGATGTTTCCAGTGTGATATCCTGCGGCTGTACTGATAAATAGTCTATAAGTATCTCAGTTATTTTATCAAAAATCATATTCCACCTCACCTATTAATATCTTAATATTTTACTCCTAAGCACTAGTACACAGATTTCAAATTATTTATATCCTGACTAATGACATAAATAATACAGTAAAAGAGAATCGCAGGCAATCCTTTTTACTGTATTATCTTTAAGCATTATTTAATTACGAAATATCTTATTATTCATACCTCAGGGCATCGATAGGTGAAAGTCTTGCAGCCCTTCTTGCAGGGTATAGTCCAAAGACGATTCCAACAAGAGTTGAAAACAGGAAGGAAATAATTATCATCATTACAGGAGGGCTTACATTTACCGATAAGAAACTGAAGTCCTCTAATCTTGACACTATAAACTTGGCTACAAGTGCAATTATTCCACCATTTAACAGTCCCAGAAGTATTCCCATTATACCACCGATAGCACATATAAGCACTGATTCAACCAGAAACTGTGACTCAATAACCTTATTCTTAGCTCCAAGCGCTTTTCTTATACCTATCTCCTTAGTTCTCTCAACAACAGAAACCAGCATGATGTTCATTACACCAATACCACCAACTATAAGTGATATAGCAGCAATTATGGATATAACGATGGTAACAACATCAAGCACACGACTTATCATTTTAAGCTGCTGTTCCAGACTCTGTATGAGCAGGAAGTAACTGCTCGAAGGTTCCTTCATAGATTCAAAGTATTTCGTTATATTATCCATAAGAGTCTTACTGTCAACACCACTCGCCGCATTAATATATAATACATCATTTTTCTGATAAGCCTCCGGTGTTCCCATAAGCTCCCAGGCATATGAGATCGGGATGATAGCATCCGTCACCTTTTCCTTATCCGAAACCTTTGCCTGTCCGGTAAGACTCGACTGCTTCTCAGAAAGCTTATATACACCTATTATATAAGCAGAAGCTATGTAAGAATTTCCGGAATTATCTGTTACGTCAAATTCCACTCTCGTTCCTATGGGATTGGATACATCGCCGAGAGCATACTTCACGAAATTATCAGATACAACACACACCTTCCTATGTTCGAAGCTGTCCTGATACTCTATGTCACGTCCCAATAAAATATCATACTTATTAGTTTCTGTATATCCTTCAGACTGTCCTACAAGGTTAACCATCTTTTCTTCATCGCCATAATGATACACTCCTGCCCCCGGATAAGCATCCAGAAGTACTGAGCTTACCTGTCCGCCAAATGCTTCTTTGAATTTATATGTTGTCTCCAGATCAAATCTGCAAGGCTCCAACTCATTCGCATCTTCCTCAGAAGTCGCAATCCACATCATTGCAAGCTGATTAGTGCTCATCATATCCGAATAGGTTCCGGATATAGTCTGCCTAAGTGAAGAACCAAGTGTTGATATGGTAATAACCGCACTGATACCAATAATTATACCCAGCATAGTCAGTATAGAACGCATCTTATTAGATCTGACACAGGACCAGGCGAGGCGGAGATTCTCTGTAAAGTTCATCAGTTTTCCCCTCCTCTCGCTATATTATTCTTATCACTTACTATATATCCATCGCTTATAGTTATTATCCTGTCAGTCTCCTGCGCCAGTTCCTTACTATGCGTGATAAGCACGATGGTTTTGTGCTGCTCCTTATGCAGCTTATGAAATATATCCATTATGAGATGTCCTGTCTTGGAATCGAGTGCACCGGTCGGCTCATCCGCAAGGATAATAGAAGGTTCACATGCAAGTGCTCTGGCTATGGCAACTCTCTGATTCTGACCTCCCGAAAGCTCATTTGCTTTATGCTTATATCTGTCTCCCATGCCTACCATTTCCAGCAGATTCATGGCTTTTTCTCTTCTTTCGCTTCTTGACACTCCCGCATACATGAGAGGTACTTCAACATTTTCCACTGCTGTAATACGGGGAATCATATATGCACTCTGGAATACGAAGCCTATTTCCTTATTTCTGATCTCACTAAGACGGTCATCATCCAATTCGGATATATCCTCTCCTGCGAGGAAATAATTACCGGAGGTTGGTCTGTCCAAAGCACCGATAATGTTCATCATGGTTGATTTACCTGAACCGGACTCGCCTACTATCGCAACAAATTCGCCATTATCAACAGTAAGATCTATATCATGAAGTATATGCAGCTCATTTTCCATACCTTCATAGTATTTCTTATTGATGTGCTGCATTTCAATTACATTATTCATAAATGCCCACATCCTTTACTCTGTTATAGTTATTATTCCATTTTCTGTTACTGTATTAGGATAGCAGATTACCTTATCTCCTTCTTCAAGATCAGTATCTGTGATTTCCGTGTAGTAATCGCCACTCATTCCCTTTTCAACATATTTTCTGGTAACCGTGTACATACCATTTGAGACTTCCTCGGCAATATATACATAGTCTCCTTCGGCATCACTAAGAATAGCTGTATATGGAACGGCATTAACGTTGAGCTCCTCTCCGGTTGATATACGTCCCTTCAGCTTCATTCCCAGCAGAATGTTATTATTCTCAGTAACACTGATCTTAGCTCCAAATGTGTTATCCCCAGCCACACCATTGGCTGTCGGAGCACCTGCTGTAGCAAACAGGTTAACCTTGCTGACAACACCCTTTCCGGTTACATTTTCAAGTGAAGAACTGGAAAGCTCAACATTCATACCTTCTTTTACACTGAAGATATCCTTTTCCTTTATATCCACATTGATCTCAAGCTTCTCATCATCCTGAATGGTCATCAGTGCTCCGGTTGGAACTGCTCCCTCTACAGCACTGATAGAAGTCACGATACCACTGGTCTGAGCTATGATAACCGTATCTCCCTTCATTTCATACAGATCAGCAAGCTGAGTTGCAGTCGCTGAATATGAAGGACTGTTACTAATCTCCGTCATATCAACACTGTCCTTTACAGACTGATAGCTGTTTGCTGCTGTAGCAGCCGTATCAGAATAAGAGCTTATAGCCTGATCATAGGCATACTGCTTTACATACCATACCTCAGTAGCTGCATCAAGAGCAGCTTTCGTAGCCGATACAGTAGGATCACTTTCTATGGCATCTGTACTTGTTGCATATTCAGAAGCCTTGTTCCATGCAGAATTATATTCATCCAGCTTCTCATAGTAATCTGTATCAGCATCATCAAATGCTTTCTTTGCTTCGCTGATAGTCCTGCTAGCAGCGTCCATGGTCTGATTCTTAGAGGTAGCTGCACTACTCAGATTATGTCTTGCAGTTTCCAGCTCCTTAGCCTTAATCCTCTCCGCATCTGAAGCCTGAGCCTCCAAATCCTCGATTTTCTCCTGAATATCATCAGAATCTATAACGCAGAGAACATCACCCTTCTTCACATGGTCACCCACTTCAACCTTAATCTCCTCAACCGGATATTGAAGATCTGTTATTACATTTTCAACCTCCTGGGTTTCTACCACACCGGTTACATCTATATAGGCAGACATATCCTTCTTGCCATATTCCTCAACTACAGTCCCAGCCCCAAGAGCTGACTGTACATTTTCCATAGCATTTTTGTAAGCTCGATATACAAAAGCAATACCGCCGGCTACCAGAAGAAGAATAGCTGCGACAATAGCTATAACCACTCCCGGTTTTACTTTCTTTTTCTTCTTCCCCTTTTTACCATACAGTTCATCCCATGTCGGTTTTTTTGCCGGAGTTTCCTTTACCTCTGATGTAGATGATTCCATGTTGTTACTTTCCATTTTCCTTTCCTTTCTGTTAATGGTAATTTTTTTCCTTCACCTCTGGAGCCGTTTGCCCGGAAGCCTTCCATAAAACGCACCTTAACGCATATCAAGGAAACCTTCTGAGCCCGACGCCTTAGTTATGATAACATAGAGACTATGTTCAATCTATATATAAAACTTAAATATTTCCTTAAATTTACCTTAATTTTTCGGCATCATGTAATATTTTGTCGCGAAATGTATCAAATATGATGCCAAAAGCAGACCAACGAATAAATCAGATTAGCTATACTAACACTCAGAGTCTTTATTACAAAACAATGCACCAGCTAATAGAAATGCATATTTATGCCAAAATACGGCAAATGACAGTCCTTAAAACCTAATTACTATTTTATTAGTATGATTATATTTTGCTTTTGCAAACCAGCTCTTTTAGTTTGCTCATCATATCCATTGTTGCCATATTGGGCATTTTAAATATAGTCTTTTTATCGACTATAGGAATTTATAAATATCCTTTTATTATTTACATATAAAAGAAAACCAATTTTAAGGATATAACATTTTTCAAGACAGCAATTTTTGATAACACTATAGAACCTTTTTAGTAACCGCAGCATTTTTTACATCTCGAGGTTTAATGATGATTAGTTATGATCCATTTTGGAAAACTCTTAGCCGTTCACCCGAAAGCACTTATACACTTATCTACAGATATCACATATCCAGTTCCACTATTCAAAAGCTTCGCAATAACACCCCGATGAATACCACAACCATAAATGATCTGTGCAGGATATTGCACTGTGCAGTAGAGAATATACTTCGCTATGAACAAAGCGAGGAGGACCAGCCTCTATGAAACCAGCCCTCCCACTATTATTCAATACTATTCACTGTTATCAGAATATAACCATCAATCAATATCTTTAAAATGAAAGCTCTTCTCTCCATTTGCGTATTCACCAACCGTCTGTCCCCGACCGGAAAGCATATACTTATAGGTAACCAGACCATCCAGTCCAACAGGTCCTCTGGCATGAATCTTGCTGGTACTGATTCCCACCTCAGCACCAAAGCCATACCTGAAGCCATCCGCAAATCTTGTGGAGCAATTTCTATATACTCCCGCCGAATCAACCAGTTGCATGAACCTTCCGGCATTTACATCACTGCTTGTTATGATACAGTCTGTATGATGTGAACCATGCTGATTGATAAAGTCCGCCGCTTCCTCCACACTGCCTACAAACTTGGCTGAAATAACAGGCGCCAGATACTCTTTGAACTCCGAATCATCAATTGTTTCATACTTCAGCTTCTCCGGAACCTGATCAGGAGCATATATCTCCTCCGTATCTGACTGTGATTCACGCTCATAGTATTTATCAACAAGCTCTGTCACCTCCGCAGTTCCTCTCAGCTTGATACCATTTTCAGCAAGAGCAGAAACAAGTAACGGAATAAAATTATCCTTAATCAGTTGATTTCTATTAATAAGCAGGGTTTCTACCGCATTGCATGCTGCAGTATATTGAAGCTTTGCATCCAGAATTATCTTTATGGCAGTTTCAAAATCCGCCCACTCATCTACATATATATGGCAGATGCCATCAGCATGTCCCATGACCGGAATATGAGTATTGTCCATGATATATCTGACAAATGCATTTGAGCCTCTTGGAATAAGGAGATCAACCAGTCCTTCACATTTCAGAAGCTCATCGATTTCATTGTGCTGTTCTACAGCCAGCATACATCCTTCAGGAAATCCGGCTTCCAGAACCGCATTATAAATGATACTGAACAGGATACGGTTTGTATTTGTTGTTTCTTTTCCACCCTTAAGCACCGGACAGTTACCACTTCTGATACAAAGAGTTGATATCTGAACAAGAGCATCCGGTCTTGCCTCGAAGATTATCCCGATCACACCGATAGGACATGTAATACGCTTCAATATGAGGTCCTCATCCAGTTCCCTGTTCAGAGTGATTCTGCCTATAGGATCCTCCAGCGTAATCAGTTGTTCGATTCCGGCTACTACGTCACGAAGCTTACCCTCATCAAACTTGAGTCTCTTGACTATTGCCTCCGCTACTCCATTTTCAGCAGCATAATCAAGATCCTTTCTGTTTTCAGCAAATATTTCGTCTTTCTTGTCCTGAAGAGCCTCTGCCACAAGCTTCAGCGCTTCACATCTTTTCTCGTTACTAAGCGCTGCTACAAGCGGAGCAACACTCTTCATTTTCCTAACTTCATCTCTTACAACCATATTATCCCCCGCTCTATCTCTTAAAACCATCCATTTATAAAATCCATAGCTTCTCCGAATATCTGAGGTTCATATAAAATACTAATGATGTCGGTATCAAAAACAGCTTTGGACACCATATGACATACTAATCATTTTTGTAACTCTTTATATCAATACCTGTAAGTCCGAACTCATCATATATTGTAAGAGTTAATGTATAATCATAATCCGGATCCTTATATGAATATTCCCAATAATTAAGGCTTTCTGCATAGTAAGGTTCTTCAGTAGGCTCTCCATATGCAGCCTTCACATCATCAACTGTGCTTCCCCAGGTAATTCCCTTAGGAAGAACAACCTTTGGATAATTCTCTGTTTCGCACCATCTTCGGTCCAGATCCAGAGCCCATATACTGGTTTCCTTGATATCCTTTGTCTCACCACTTATATTCATAAATCCAACTTCATATTCGAAGTCTTCATCTATCTCCGGATTCTCAAGATAAATAGTACTAAGTGTATAGTTATTGGGCTCAAGGGTATATCCCTCTTCCTTGCCATAATCCGCAAGGTCAAATGTATATTTGTCTGAAATAAGTGAATAATCAAATGGCAGATGATATACTACACCATCTATTGAAATCTGCTCAGAATAAATATCATCTGAAAGATCAGCAGGTGTTTCAGCCGCATTACTTGCAGAGGCTGTTTCTTCTGTTGTTGCCTCTGTTGTAGCTTCAGTGGTTGCTTCTGTTGTAGCTTCAGTAGTTGCTTCTGTTACCTCTTCTGTTTCTGCTTCTGTAGGAGCTTCTGTTGTTCCATCATCTAATATTTCAACTGAACTCTGATCAAATTCATACTTAAGTATAACCCATTTGTCCTTGAATCTAAGAATCTCCATATCAACTGCTTCAGATATTCTGACTTCCTGTCCGGAAACCACCTGATCAGCCTCTATTTTAATCCTTCTGGTTATTCCTTCATCAACTTTAAGACCTTTTATACTTTTCTTGATTTCTTCACTCGTCAGCTTACCTTCATCAAGCACTTCAATAGTACTAAGATCAAACTCGATATCAGCATCTGCTACTGTATTAAAAGCATCAACAAGTACATCTTTATTATCGAGATATTTTTCATCCGGGAAGCATGCAAGATATCCCTCTTCATCTTCCTCATTAAATGAACTAAATAATGCATTTGTAATCTTGTCAGCACTGGAAAGTCCATTGTTAATCCTTGGCTTTAACAGATTGACCAGAAGTACACATAAAAGAGCAAAAACTACAACTGCTGCTGCAATTATTCCGATGATAATACCTGTTTTGCTTCCGCCCTTACCTCCAGAACTCTTCACAGAATTTGGCTGCTGTGGCTGACCGTATCCCGGCTGCTGTGGCTG
>OCVV011360470.1_pt1 | contig 76054 bp, 152 predicted proteins | sample 1539721 | NCBI WGS metagenome assembly OCVV01 (sample SAMN02144230, study PRJEB22623) | gut metagenome | biome: sheep rumen | host: Ovis aries | place: New Zealand
CAGGTGGAAGGATTCGGAGATGCGTCCTCTTGGAGTCTTTCGTCCGATGGTAATATCACGATAACCTACAAGGTTTCAGGAATGTCGAATTATACCACAAAAACATTCAAGGCATTGTATCTATGGTATGATGCTCCCACGGGTAATTACCACAACCTTAGTGGTATCACATACGATCAGAATCTTGAAAAACTCGGAGGTTTCGCTGGTGTCGGTGATTACATCGGAATATCCGGACAAGTCCAGAGTCAGTATAACCCCGGAATGTTACCGTTCGTATATATGGGTCAGATTCCTGAAAGCATGAATGTATCCATATCATACACGGACTATCAGTTCGATCAAGCCACTGAAACTATCACCCCTATCCCGTCCACGGCCAATATCGACCTGACGGCTATATCCTACTCGGTTCAGTTGGAGGATGGCAGATACTATTTCCCTACTGCGTTCGCGGTTGCTCCGACCTATACGTTCGAGGGTCACTACGAGGATCGTGTCATGACACTGGATTGGATAAAACAGAAAATGTCGGAGGACGATGGTCTATGGGGATTCGATTATTCTGATGCACCGGGATACGAGGATACTATCCTATGTTTCAACGGGTTCGGTAAGATCGGGACGATGGCGCAGTATTGGGTCTATCCTACGGACGGTCAATGGAGTGAAGGCAGAATGGAACGTGTAGCCACTACCGCAGCGGATTTCGCTATGGTTTTCGACAATGGTTATGGAACCGGATGCCTTTTGCAGATTGAACGTGAAAAAGAAGTAGGTAGTGAGACTTGGAGTTATCAGGGTCTTGAGATAACAGAGGATATTGTATTGGGTGAGGTCAATATCAGTTCTTACGACACTGCATATCTCTCGAAAGCGAATATGGGGAATGTGATGTACTATCGTGATACATTCATGAACAATCAGTTTACAGGACAGTATATCGCGCAGTTCTCGGAAAATGCTAACGGATTTTGGCTCATTCCTAATTCGGAGGTCATATCGGATGAGGATTTCGATTGGAGCAGTGTTCCTGAAGATTTCCTTATCCCCAATCCCGTATCGTGGGAAACCGCGCTTGCTAACAACCCAATAACCATAACAAATCTGGCGGTAAAGGATGCTATCTACCCCTATTATGATTTCATCCTTGATAATACAGGAAAGGCATACATGTTTGAATCTCCTTCTTCGGAGTATGAGCGTCAGGGACCCGAATACAATGAAGTTGCAATTTGGACACCTGGAACGTCTCCGTTGAATTGTGCAATACCCATGTCATACGATTATAGGGTACTCGCAGCCGGAGAGGGGGATTCGTCTAATGGCGGCGGTTCTTCGGGAGGTAACGACCTCGGAGTAGCCGGAACGATCATCGGCATCATCCCCGTGTTCGTGATACTCGCCATCCTAATGGGAGCTGCCGGACTGTTCTACCAGAACCGTAAGACGATCTGAAACCTCTTACCCCCGAAAGGGGGTTTACTTTTTTTATATATCTATCTACATTTTCAATTATGGTAAAATACTACCTATGTTACATGAAAGATGACCGTCATGGGGGTAACAATCTGAAAAAGAGTACCCTCATTGAAGTCAGCAGTATCGTGGTTGCGCGTGCAAAAGCGATAAAGTACCTAAAGGACAACATGAAGAGCAATCGGGATTATGTAGAGATTCAGAAGGTTGTCCGTAACGGGGTTAAGGATGTTTGCGAGGTCTATTTCAAGAAGGGAAATTACGTTGCCTATTATTACGATAGAAACGGTGAGATCGTCAGCAAATACCTGAATGTGAAAGGATCATTGGGTAAATCATTCTCTTATTGAGATTCGAGGGGGGATTCCTCCCCCCATAAACGGTTTACTTTTTTCCTTTTTCCATAATTTATATATTCTCTACCCCCGATATTTTTATCATGGTATCATACTACCTTGTCAGATATAAAAACAAGAAGAGGATCGAGGACCCCCGTGAGTTCTCTACCCTTGATGCAGCACGCAAGGCCGCGATGCGTATGGGTATTCCCGAAGGGGAAAACGTATATGTGTTCCGTTTGGTTGATTCCAAGTCCGAGGATAAGAAATTCGGGATTGTGGAAAACTACGGAGACCATTGGGTATGGGTCAAGTACGTCCCCGGTAAAGGCGGCCGTCTTTCATACCCCTCATACCCGATTTACAGAAACGGCAGTATAGGTAAAGAATTCAGATATTGAGGGGGTTCTACCCCCTCATAAACGGTTTAATCCTTTTTCCCGTCCTCGTTCTCCGTCCTCGGATCGCACAGCTCTTTTGCATAGCCGTCCGTGTCGAAGAAGGCGAACACATGGCCGTTGTGCTTGTTATTGAGTGTGACGAGCAGATAGGTCATCAGGAAGAACAGGAACACATTGGAGATCGCCATCACATATCCCCAAATATCCCATACCGGCTTGATCGGTTCGATGACGATATACGAAAGGACGGTACAGAGTACCGAATACCCGACCATCATCAGCAGACCGTATTTCGCACCCTCCTCATAGCGCATCGCACCGTGGAGGACCGCGCTGGACACAGGCCAATAGACGTATGTGCGGAGCATGAAAGCACCCACGATGAAAGCGAGGAAGAACGCAACGGTCGCTCCGTCCCCGGAATCGAGATGCTTCCCGATTGTCGCAACGATGGACAGTAAGACCATCATGGAGATGAACGCGGCAGAATACCTCTTGACGTTCACATAGGTGCGATGACCGTCCCAACTGACCTCGGCCTTGCCCGGATTGGGCAGATCCATTTCCGACCGGGACTCCATGACCTCTCTCTCGGTGAACCGCTTGATGCGGAGTTTCAGGGTTTTCTCTTTGGCTTCCCTCTCGATCCTGTCCTCGTATTTCTCTCCGTTCTTATCCTTGCGTTGGAGCATGTATACCCATACCCCGATTATCACGGTTGCAGCAAGGAGATAGAGTCCGATCTCTACCCAATCAACGTCATCCCTTTTCATCACGTCAAGCATCGCAATAAGGAATACCGCGAACAGGATCCAATAGAATATTTTAAGGGTCAGACGGATCAACGGATGGATGTTGTCGCATCCGTTGATGAATCTGTCGGAAATCAGATTGATAAACAGTCCACAGGCCAATGCGGAGATATAGATCACATCTTCCGGGGAGTATCTCTCTCTCGGTTCCATCCATCCGTAATGGGTGCAAATGGCGATGATGGTGAATATCATGCACAGAACACTCAAATATCCGTAGTACAACAACTGAGTTGGATTCTTTTCTCTTTTTTCGTTTTCAGTCATTTTTCTCACCTTATAATCAGTTAGTCAGTTAGGTGCGTTACGTTCCAAATGTGGATCACTCTAAGTATAGCGTACCCTATCAAGGGTAATGGGTAGCCGAAGGCCACGAATACGAGTCCCGCGACCGCATCCATCATATCGAACAGGGCGAGTATACTTAGAATCGCCGCGCATCCGATCATTACGACCAGATATACATCAAGGACGGTAAGGGCGATCAGATAACGGTCTATGTATCCGTTTTTCGGCATCATCAGACATCTGCCGCCTGTCAGCATACCAAGAAGGATTGAGCATATCGCTATGCACCCTACGGCCAATCTTGAATCCTCCTCGTCTATCACCGATGCTATGGATAACACGATGAATCCGAATAGGAAGAAGAACAGGATCGTAACCGTTCTCTTGTCAGCGATTATCGACTTGCACATTTTTCAGCACCTATAATTAGTTGGATGTATATTCCACCCAAAAACCTACACACGCGCACGCGCATACGCACGCACGGGCGCGGATGCCCGGCAGATCGCTTTTCTCCGGGGGGAGGGGGGAGGCAACCCCGACCGACACGGGAATGGTGACGGAGGGGTTATCGGGAAGTCCGAAAGGGTTATCGTCAAGGACCCCACAATCGAACACGGCACGATTACCCCTAACCGAACACATTACCTTACTCCTCCTTACCCTTACCGATTACTACCCTTGCCGAACACTCGTATGCGGCCTTCACGGCCTCCAATCTGCCCGTTGCTTTCAGCAGCTCGTAGAAGGTCGATTGAGGGACATACAACTTGGTAAGGGCGATAGCACGGAGACTCAATCCTTCGGATGCCCATGCTAACACTTCGGGCATAGTCGTGATCTTCGTCTTGTGCTTGACGTTATCATCGAACCGCAGCAATCCCTCGGCCTTGTAGAGTCCGGCATCAATGTCCTCTTGGAACACGATCCTCATCGGGCGGGAATTGTGCTTTCCGGCGGCCTTACGCTGACGGAGGGCCATCTTGGTGTTCTCGCTGATCTTCTTCCTTTCCTGTTCGGCTTGCCATGCTCCGATGGTAGCGATCAATTGACCTTCCATCGTCTCCGGCTTGGTCGATTCATTGACGAACCTGATACGGCATCCGAACTGTTCGACCTGATGCTGGATGTTCATGTAGTCGCGCTGATCCCTCGATATGCGTGAGATGTTCCACGCTATGAGCAGATCGACCTTACATGTTTCGGGGTCGAAAGGTGCTGGATGGTCGGGGTCGGATTCCACATACTTGGATGCGAAATAACCCTTGGACAACCTTGCTATCATATCCAGGAATTGTGGACGGTTGATGTCCTTCCCGGATTTCTCGTCTATGAACCGTCCTACGATGGTTATACCCTCGTTACGGCAATATTCTTCCATGACCGCTATCTGCGCTGCGGTATCCTGTCCTTTATCGTCCGTGGATACCCTCGCGTATAAGACGGCCGTCTGACCTGCGTATTCGCCCGTCATACCACGCTATTCGATTATCGGTATATAGAACGTGGACTTACCGATAAGATAATAGAGGGAGTGCCGGACCGATAGTGGGTACACATCCCATACCTGCTTGTATGGCGATAAGGTTCCCGTCCGGCACAGGGGTTAGCCGCTAAGAGCCGCATCTCCCTATTTTTTCCATCCTTGTCTATGGATATATGCTTTTCCTAACGTCTACGGCTCCGTAGGAGCCGTCAAAAGGGGTCAAAAGGTATGGATGGGTGGGTTAAGCGGTTTTGAGGGGTTTTAACGGGCGATAGAGACGTTCACCACCATTCTTCGATTTTTCTGGATTTTGCGGGATTAGGATTCTTACGGCTTTTCGCATGGAGAGATGCCTTGGACGGACCGAGATCGACCTTGATAAGCTGTACGCAACGGGGGTCCTGACGGTGAAGATGGACGTTCATATCCCCGTCATAGGCATCCAGTATGGCATCCAGCATAACGAATCCGTCACCGTATTGGGCATCGGTTTTTCTCTTCCTGGGGGTTGTAGATCTAAGAATCTTCTCTCTGCCTTTATCGTCATAAAAAGTAACACTGGCGATATATCCGATCATTAATATCACCCCGTAGGGGTGAGGGGGTAGAACCCCCTTATGGTTTCACTCGATGACATACTTGCCGCTGGCAAGCAGTTTCTCGAAGTTGGTCTTGGGCGCAGAAGCACGGCTGCCAGTCTTTCTGGAAGTCCTCGGTGCGGAGGTAGTGGGAGCCGTGGTCTTGGATCTGGCTTTCGTTCCGGTCGTGGTCTTGGCCTTGGGGGTCTTGGCAGCGGCCTTCTTCTTCGCCTCAGCGGCCTTTTTCTTCTCAGCCAGTGCCTTCTCGGTCCTCTTCTTGGCGGCGGCGCGCCTTTCAGCGTATGCCTGTTCGCGGGTCTTGTATCCCTTGGGGACCTTTCCGGTGCGTGCCTTGACCTTACTGGCGAAGTCCTCGTTGGACTCACCGTGGGTCTTGATCGTGAGTTCACGGTCATTGTAGTAAACAATGGTCTCTCCGGGTTTGACGTATTTGACCTCGCGGTATCCGGTGTTGCCCTTGGGGTTGCTCACTGTCTACCCCTCCTGTCGCTGTAATACTCAACGGTCTTTTTACCGATCTTGGCCTGTCCAGCGCGGTAGCCGTACTTGGTTCCGTGCATGACTCCCTGCTTGTGGGTAGACCCATTGGATCTGCGAACAGTCCTCTGGTGCAGCTTGCTCTTGTCATCGCGGAGTTGTCTGGATGAAACGGGCCTGGGGGACCTCTTGGAGATGCTGCCGCCACTCCTGTTTTCACCCATATATGTGCCGGTAAACGGCTTGTACTTCTTTGCAACGCTCATAGTACCACTCCTGTCTTTATAGACGGATATAATAGAATCTCCATCCTTTTATATAAAATTCAAGGTGGTATGGGGGTCAAATGTGCCTTTTTCGACCATCCAGTATCCTTCGATATGCATTTTCCCCTCTATCTCCTCCTGATCCCCCGGTATCCTCCTTTTCCCCGACCCGATCCCCTTGTCCGTTCTTGTTCCCTTTATATACTCCCCCTTCTCCCGGCAGTTCTCGATCGCCTTGTGTCGTATCGTGTTCCAAACCCATTTTTCACACAATCTGGAACACAAATCGGCATCCCCCTCGGCAAAAATCAACAAAAGGTACTACGAACACCGAATTTCGAGGTAACATGACCTCGGTTAGACCTCTGGGCGAAACCGCGCTACCCCCCCTCGCGTAAGCCACACCTACCGACGGGCGCGTGCGAAAATTTTTTTTCGAGATTTTTGCGAACAAGTTGTGCGCGCTTTAAATAAAAAAACTGCAATCCCCAAACATGGCCGAAATCGTCATAATCCTTTTTCTCGCCGCGGTGGCGATTTTTCTCGCGCGCTATGTGCTGCGTGCCGAAGGGGTCGAGTACCTTTCGATGGTCGTATCCGCGATGGCGATGTTCTCGTCCCTTTTGGACGAAACTCTGGTGAATATGGACAAAATGTTCATTTTCATACCCACACTGTTCATGATGATGATCTCCGCGCTTTCGCTCACGAAAGGCGGTAAGAAGAGGTGGTGAAGTTGGCAGACCCGCGCCCGGCTACCGACCTCTTGGATGACCCGATCATCCAGGAAGGTGACATCGAGGACCTTAATGAAGTCGAAGGGGTCACTCCGTTCGATAAAGCGTATGGCGCGCTGATGACCATCAACGGTCCGAGGTTGGAGCTGCTTACGCGCACGACCCCGAAACTGGCGGTAGCCATCGACCATGCGTTCAACCGTATCGCTAACTACGGCTCCATCTATCTGACGAGGCGCATAGCCACGATTGAGAGGTTATCCGTCTCTATGGACGGTAAGGGACGTGCCGAGTTGATTCAGGCACTGCAAGCAGGTGCGGGAGTACCGGGCGAGTTCTACTCCGAAGGTGCTACCCGTGTAAGTGCGTTCAGCGATGATGCACCGGACGAGTGATATGGCAGAAAAACAGTACAAGGGTAGGCGCGTGCGTAACACCCACACGAACAAGTACATGCATCTGGTCGCACGTTATAAATTCCAGGGACGTATCGAGGGGATTTACTCCGATGCTTTCGACATATTCGTGGATGAGTTAGCGAAGCGTATCAGACGTGATCAGCAGAACGTTGTCGTGGTCGAGGGGGATACGGGTTCGGGCAAATCGGCTTTCGCCCTGAATCTCTGCGTGGCACTATCCCGTAAGTTGGGAAAATCATTCGATCTTTCGAAGGATTACATCTACGCGAGTTCAGACCTATGGGCGAAATTGGCAGACCCCGATGCCGGACCCATATCCCTACTCGATGAGGGATCGGTCACTATCGCAAGTATGAACGCAACCCGTAAGGACGATAAGGACATCATGACCCTCTTCAATACGATGAGGTCGAGGGGGTGGACCACGATCATCTGCAACCCCTCTATCATGAGGATCAATCAAGCCGTGAGGATGGACCACGTTGATTACAAGATAAGGTGCAACTCCCCGGAGAAACCCCTCATCCGTGGATTCGGTCGCGGGTTCTTCCAATGCCGTAAGGCGAACCGCCACGAGTTCAAGAAGGGCGATCCGTTTTGGGAATTGATCTACACGGGGGTGTTCGGAGATTACCCCGCCAGTCTTAAGGACGAGTATCTGGCAATCAAGAACAGTCACCAGGATGAATTGATGGAAAGAATGGTAAGACGTGCCAAGACCGAAGAGGCCCAGGAGAGGGCGAAAGCGGAGAAGTATCTCAATACTCCCCCCGAAGATCCCTCCGAAAGACCTCCCCCGGCATGGGCAGATGAGGAATGAATATGAGCAGACAGATTATATTGATCATAGGCAAGAACCGTGCGGAGTTCTGCCGCCCGAAACCGAAGGATGTCGATGTCAAACATTTCTTCGTGACCCGCAACCAACTGTACAAGGTCTACCCCGACATGTATGTGAAGTGCCGTTGGTACTGGTGCGATGTCGAGATGGGTACGGACGAGTTCGTGGTCTATCCGGAGAATGGTATCCGTCCCCACATTCAGGCGGGCGCGTACACGAATTTCGACAAACTGATGATGGATATTGACGAGCATAAAATGAGTGCCAACGGCATACACAAAAAACCGTTCGGCATGTTGAGCAGCAAGACCGTAGGCCACTTGAAGGATCTGTTCCCGTTCATAATCCTGGGAGCTGTGCTGGCATACGCTTTCCTGTCTAACGGAGGACTGTAAGATGGTTGTAGAGGACATACCCGATTGGGCGAAGGACGAGAACGACCCCCCCAAGAAGATGTGGGAGAAAAAAGAGGTCAAGGACGAGGACTCCGAGGGAATCCCGGAAGATGATGCCAAGGACACCAAGGAGGAAACCGTAAAGGATGATACCGAGGAAATCCCGGAGGACGAGGATACCGATGATGAGGAATCCGAGGATGATCCCGAAGAGGGCGATGAGGACGAGGACATGGGCGAACCCATCGACGAGGACGAAGAATCGAAAGAAGAAGAAGGGGAAGAACCGGAAGAGGACGAGGATGATACCGAGGACGATGAGGACGAAGAACCCGTTGTCGAAATCGACCCCGATGATGATCTACCCCCGTCACGCGACACGGCATCCCTTGACTCCCTTGTTCCCGTCGAAGAGAACGATAAGGACATAATTACGACACCCCTAAATCCCGAAAAAGGTACTGACACACAGACCGAGGGCGAAAATGCCCGTAAAAAGCGTCCTAAGAGGTCATTTAAAAACTGGCTCAACGGAACCCCGGAGAATCCATTACCGTTATTCAGTTTGAGGGCGAGATTCAAGAGATGGAGGTTGATTAAATTCCACAACCACGTCTGGCTCCGCATCATGTCCTACGACAAGAACACGAATGAGTACACGATCTGCGAGAATCTTATCCCCAGGAGCAGATTACCCAAGACCGCTGTCCACTGCACGAATGAGAAACATGTGTGGTTCGACAAACTGTTCGAGGTCCCCTATGAGCCGTGGAAGGACAATGGGTTCGGAGCCATGAACGCATACCTATACATGAAGGATACATCAATCGACGAGGCCCTACTCCTATTGTGGCAGGGACCCAAGATGAATATGAGGACGATGGCAATCATCGGCATTATCGCGGTCGCAGCCATATTCTACATATTCTACATGATGCAGGGATGATACGATGGAAGAATACAAGGGATTGACCGAAGAAGAGATCGCAGCTATGAACATAGATGTATCCGAGGACGATGAGGATGAGCCGGAACACATCATGACCGAAGAAGAACTGGAGCAGACCGAAGAATATCAGAATCTTGACGAAGAACAGAAGGGCGCGCTGAAAGGATTGCGCGAGAGGTTCAAGGGCAGGATGGAAAGAGGACAGGCGAAAGCCGCATCCAATTTCCTCCAACGCTGGTCCGAGTTATCCGGCTATCCCGGTGACTATGACCGCATAGACTACGACAACCCCTACATCCGGTTGGAATATGCCATGTGCGATCCCAAGACACTGATGAAACTGTCATCGCCCAAGTTGAGGGAAAAAACGCTGGCTACATTCCCCGAAGATGTCCAAAAAATATTCTACGAGAAGGGTCCCGGCAACTCCAAGAGGTATTGCGACACCATCCTGACACCGGGGATGGTCAGGCGCAGCGCAAAAACGCAGATCAGACACGACCGCAAGATAGCCAAGCGCACGTCCTCGTTATCGGATGATGAGAAGGAGAAATACAAGCAGCTCAAGGCCGAACAAAAAGCCATCAATAAAATGCGTATGAAAGAAGCACGGCTGGCTAAGAAGAACAAGAGGAAATGAGATGTTCGACCCGCTGGACCTTATGTATAAGGATATGGAAATCGGATTATTCGTGGCATCCCATGTCATAGACGTGGAACAATCCGTTGCAAAAGTCATGCGCGATAAACTGACACAAGAGGAACGTGATATGTACTTCGACGAGGATATGGCATTTGACGATGGATACGAGGTATACCGATGTTGGACATATTCGAGTTATCCCCATTGACCGAGGACGATCTGGAATTGATAGACAAGGGCATCGAGGACGAGGAAGCGATGTGTTCCTGTATCGCATATCTGTTATGGGAAGAACACAAGATGGAGATTATCGAAAAACTGAATGAAAGTTTGAAGAACGTCAATCTCAAGGCATAAAACCTTTTAAACGACAACCCACATTCTTTTCGTATGGCAACTTACTATTATGCCGCGTTCCAGGATGAATACACCGGGTTCGGTAAACCCGGCAAGACAGACTCCATATCCGCAGCCAGGAAGAATCTCATCGCACGCATGAAGAGGAATTATGCCGAGGCGGGAGTGATCGCCACCGTTCCCGACCTGGACGGTATCTCCGAACGTGACCGTGCTTTTGTCGGCTCAATCAATGCCAGTGCCGGACCCGTGATCAACGGGAAGATGACCGCAGATTACTACATCTGGTTCCCGAAAGGAAGCAAAAAGAAATACCTCGTCAAGTCCGATGGCAGCGTGGTCGAATATCAGGGAATGAAACAGATCATCGAAATGAGAACTAAAAGGAAATGAATTGATCGGAGAATTTGCTGAAACCTTTTAAACCCCCCATTCTATTCAATTTGTATGTACTACACATACTACAACAAACCCTGCTGTTCAAGTATAACCTACCGTACGAAAATCATCGAGATACCCAATGCGACATCCATCAACGCAGCCCGCAAGGGAGCGATAATGATGTGCAACCGGGGGATACTCGACCCTCACGAGGTATTCATCAGTCGTGGGGGATGGGGTCAAGGCACTCTGTCAAAAAAGAACGGGATCTGGTATTGGAGCCGTGCCAAAACCCACAACCGCTATGTCGTAGACCCCGACACAGGACAGATTTCCAAACAGGATTAAATAAGATAATCTTCATTTTTGTATCATGACCTACTATACCGTAGTGATGGAGAATTTCAACGATAAATCTCGTAATCCCCATACCACCAGGAAGATGTTTGATACAGTGGACGAGGCGCGCAGATTCGCGTGCAGGGAACTTGTGAATAGCGGTCATCCGAGGAACTACCTTGCCGGCATTTATAGGATTGCCGAAGAACTCGCCTGGACCGATGTTCCTCCCAAGAAGAACCGTGTCGGAGAAGTCCACAGATGGGCAGATGGCAAATTCATGTACTACCACGAGCATCCGGTCAAATACCGTAAAGCGTGGGTCAATCCGCGGACCGGCAAGATCGGAAAAGGAATGTGGTGAAAAATTAAAAAGGGGGTCATCCCCCCTATCTTTTTTTTTAATTCGGACGGCAGATTATGAATTTGCCTTTCCGGATCGCGTTTGCAAAAGGAGTCATAAACCTAAGATACGATAGGGTCGGTTCATTCCTCTGATAACCCTTGATCGTAGGTTTTCCGACTCCTGTCTTATTTCCCTCGTATATGGCGAATATCACGATGGTATCCTTATCACACAATCCCTTGATCTCCTTGACTATGCCCTTGATTACCGATTCTTCCTGTATCACATTAAGGACATTACTGCACACGATGACATCCGGAGGGGTTCTCTTGAACTTCTGCATAACCGCCTTGTTATGAGATGGGGTACGATTGAATGGATCATAGATACTTACATCCACTCCATATCCTTTCATAAACTCCTTACCGAGATCGTATTTCCCACCGCCATAATCCAATACCCTATCGCCCTTGCGGAATAACCGATTATTGGGTTTGGTGAACGTGGTATAGACCGCACACACTTGCACCAGGGATGTATCCTTGGATTCGTACTTCTGCACCATTTTTCTCCTCTACGATATAATGGGATTATAGTATTTTAAGGAACTTTAGGGAATTTTAAGGAATTTTAAGGAATTTTAAAGAGGATTGGAAATCCTACCGAATATCCAGTATGCGGCCATAAGGGAAAGGCCGTCTATGAGGATGGTATCATACATCGTCATGGGTATGCCGAACAAGGTCATAGGGAACTCCCTCATACCGAGGTCGGCTCCCCACAGATGGGATATGACCCATAAGACTCCGATAACTGCCATGAGGACACACGACATGTACCATTCCCGGTTGTCTTTATGGTACTGGACCGTAAGAGTATCCATTATCTCCCCGATCTCCGCAGCAGACTTCTTGACCCATCCCTCTTCGGTTCTGATGAGGGATCCGTCCTCTCCGCACATGTCGTTAAGCACGGTCTCCACGGAAGGATCTATGTCCTCCGGGGTGAATCCATCGAGGTCGGTCATAGCGATTATATCGGCCACGACAACGGGTGCATCGAACGGAAGGGTATCTACATACATCCGTGCAACTGGTTGTATGCGCGTGCGTATCTCGTACCTCCGCATCGGGGGAGTCCAATTCTCCATCACCGGAACATCACATCCTCTTTATCGTGGATGATACGGAATGTGAGGACGGCCCTCTGATTGTTCTTATTGTCATTCACATTCAGGACGTATTCAGGGATGTCCTCGTCCTTGATATGAAGGGACATATAATTGACAACGGCATCCAGGACCTCCCTTGTCACATTGACCCTACGATCCTTGTGAAAATGGTCCTTGCCCTTCTTGACCTCTCCGAGATATATCTCTCCGTCATCCAGGCACATGATGTCCAGTCCTACGTCCTTCTTGCTCATCGTATCACAATCACGGTTCTATTTTATTGGCTTTTGCCCATTCTTCCCACGAATGGTCATCAGTCATCAAAACACCGTTCATAGCATGTTTCCATCTCATCGAACTGCCCGTCCACACCCAATCCGGTAGTATCGGATGCAGTGTCCATCAGCGCACCCAACATGTCCTCGTAGTCCGTTATATCCGCATTGGACGGGTATTTGACGTAGATCGTGAACTTCACGAATTTGTCAGGCATCACTCCTCCCTCCAACGTGCCATGACTATCCTATCGGTCTCTCCGCGCACTTCCCTGCCGCAGCCCGGACATGTGATGACCCACTCCGCTTTTGCGAAATCGTAGTAGTAGTCCGGCTCGTCCTCACAGTCGCATTGACCGCACGGAGGAACGTTCTCGACATTCCCGATAACGTCCTCTTCCAGATCGTGTACGGCATCCTCCTTGAATCTCTCGATGTCGTAGGGGTCGTTCATTCGATCACCTTGATACCCATCACGCAGTACCCTTCGGGGATACCGTCGGGGAACATGTCGTGGGTGATTATGTATGTGACCGCTACTCTCACATCCCTTCCCGTGAACCTCTCCGCATCCAGATCGGTCTCCAGGTCGGGGTTGTATTCGCGTAGGCGCAGCGTATCGCCCACTTTATAGTCACGGTCGCTTTTGCGTATCTCGAACGTCTTGATGCCATTCTTGACGGCATCGTAGTATTGTGGTACTATCTTCAATACATGCAGTGTCATTTCATCTCTCTCCTGTCGTTTATCTCATTCCATGAATCCTTCCCAAATACAGAACTATGCTACGGCATCACATTTGGGACAAGTCAGATAGGTCACGCTGCCCATCCCGGAATCTTCTCCGCACGCTTCATCATAATTGAAATCCGATCTCCAAGTCATCTCTGCTCCGCAGAACCAACAAGTTGTCATTCAATCTCCCTCATCAATGCCGCGATACTGGATCATACTCGACCAAACATCGGCATCCATATCGAGACTGATATTGGTTGCGATCTCGTCTGCATCTTCTTTCGTAGGTGCTTGTATCACAACATCGTATTCCAGATGGTATAGGTATGCAGTCATTCCTCCTCACTCCTGTCGTTTCCCCTCAATGTCAATCCTACGATGGTCTTGCATCTCGCACACTGATACTCGTAGGTCCAGCGCGCGTCCCTGTCTGCCGGAACGGTCTGCGCGAATGTATCGAACTCTCCGCATCCGCACCTCGGACATGTGAAATACACCGTACCATCGTGGTCGGGCAGATAATCTTTCCCTCTATCGGTCATTCTTTCACTCTTCATCTTCTTGTAAGCCAATCTCTCGTAAACCGTATACAGCTCATCGGCTTCTTCCTTCGTGACATATCCGTAGGATTTGAATGGACGGTAATTGTTGGAGGTCATCTCCCATGCGAATCCTTCGACATCGAACTCCCTCTTATCACGGTCGGGTTGATCATCCCTGAATGTGACGATGCACACGCACTTCGCTTTATTACCGTCGGATGCCGTGTAATCCGTGGGTATCCAATGGATGTCCGGCACGGTCACGATGACTATGCGGCCTTTCCCCAACATATCGTCTATGGCCGCCCTGAAATCCTTGGTGAACGCAGTAAGGTATGTGTCGAGTTGAAATGCTCTTCCGTCCTTCGGGATGGTCCCATATCTCGGATTGCCGGGTACGGCATCGCTTACGTCTATTATCATATCGGGATCGTCATAACCGTTGAACTCCCTCAAGAGTTTCAGAGCCAGCGTACTCTTTCCGCACCCTACCTTTCCGCAGATGATCACCAACGTGCCGTGGCTGGCATGTTTGATACGCTGCATAACATCATTGAACATCATTATCGTTGCCGTATCCTCGTCCTCCTTCTTGATGATATAACGGTTCTCCCATCTAACCTTACATTCAGGGCAGAACTGGACCCATCCGTAGATCGTCCTCAATCTTTTCGTACCCTTGATGTTACGGTGACAGATGTCGCACCTCATCATTTCCTCTCCCGGAAAGCCGCTGACACTGAAAGGCGCACGGCATCGTCGATACCCTGTTCCATATTCCTGTGTACCTCATCGTGGCACTCCACACACAATCCGATGAGGTTGCACGGATCGGATTCACTCCCCTTGAGGTATCTCGGACGGATGTGGTGTATCTCCACGGTCCTGCGCTGCCCACATATCGCACACACGGGATAACGCATACGCATGACCTTGGTTATCGGCTCCCATAACGAACCGAACGTAAACGTATAGTCGGGCATCCTTATGCGCGTTCCGGTCGGCTCCGGACCCTTCTTCATCCTGTCGATGATCCAGTCTATCGTCCTCTCCTTGTCCATCTCCCTCTTGCGGTTGATTTCGGGGTCCTTGACGTACCAAACCTCGATGTCGTGTTCCAGCTGTTCCTTTATTTCGTTCCAATCATAGATCGTATCCATCTTCATCCCTCTTGAATTGAATGACGAACATAGCCACGCAGAATATGGCAGCGACCACACCCACGGCTATCACTCCCGTCTTGTCAAGCCAGTGGTAGATCCAGTTCATACGGAGTACGGTAATGGCAACGGCTATGCTCCCGATCCCGATACCCCGGAATATCCCGACTTCCTCTATGTCAAACATTCTTGGTCCTCTCCTTCTCGCGCTCACGCGCCTTGACTTTCTCTAACATCTCGCGGGATTGTTCCAGCATACGCTCGTATCCCTTGTCGATGGAATCCGAGACTTCAATATCGTACTCATACATATCCAGAATGTCGAACACCGTGGGTTCGTTACAATATTGGTTCCTGTCCGTTAATGGACATTCAATCTCATCGGCCAGATAGAAGTAGTCATCCTCATCGGTATCCTCCACGGGGATCGGATGGGTGCAGATGTAATCCCCCTCTTCTCCGTATCCGCGATAAGGGCATTTGAATCCGTGACAACATGGATTGCTCATCTCGTCCTCTCCTTTCAGTATCTCCCGTACCTTTTCATAATCAGTTTGTTCTGCCTTTTGAGTTCCTTCATCTCGGATTTTTTTATGGCCTTGGAACACATATTGACAACGGGTTTTCCGTTCTCCTGTTCCTTCTTGTCGGAACCCAGGATATGTCCGATGAGGATCAGTTCGGTCGCAACACGGCATATCTCTTCTGCGACCTCTTCAACGGTCTTGGCTCCGTTGGGATTGTCCTCGGTCATCCGTCATGTCCTCCGGCTTTTATATCCGTCTTGCACTGATATACTTTATCCAGATCATCCCACGATGGCTCATATCCATCCTATGCCGTGTAATGTGGCTAACACGAAACACACGCAGACCGTGGCCGCGAATATGATCAGGGTCAGGGGGATGTATGAATCCCAATCGCCTTGGAGTCTCCACGCGATCTCCATCGGTCCGGGTGAATGAAGCTCGCTATGAGGGGTCTTGTCGTGGTACTCCTTCGCTTTCCTGTATGTGCGGAAGTACGAGACCTTGTAATCCTTATCGTTGGTGATCTCCAACACTTTCCATCCTCTTCTCAACATTTTCCATTCCTCCTTTTCGCCATCTGTACGATGTCGTTGCTATCGTCGAACCTCATCCATGTCTCCAATTTGAAAGTGAACTCCGGGATGGATATGCTGTCGAACAGAACATCATGGTTAGCATTATCATATAGGGCGAGGGCCTCCGTGCCGTCACCGTGGAACATAACCTTGATGACGTAGTAGTTGATGTCCAGACATCTTCCGTTGTCGGTGTATGTGTTGCGGTATGTCTCGGTCAGATTGCGTGCAACCTTGTCGGAAACGAAATCGACCTTGCCGTATGACCCTATCTTGTGCGTACCCGGTAGCCAGTATGCGGCGGTGTCGATGTATGCCCACGGTTCGTTCTCACTCATTCCCTGACCCCCAATCTCTCGAACAATAACGGATGTTCAGCGATCATCTTCCTTAGACTGTCGGGGTCGTAATGCCTTACCTCCCCGTCCCATTCCACGAATCTTTTACAGTTATTCTCTCCGATGATGATATAGTATCCAGCACGCTTGCGAAGCACGATATACAGGATCTCCCCCAGGAATTTAGGGTTGTCACCGTAGATGCCGCACTCGATTTTGTTTCCGTGATACGATTGGCTGGATGCATACCATGAATGACGGTTGTTGCGATCTGTCCTACGTCTGTCGTAGTGGGGTAGTTGAAGCGTGTTCTTACAGTAGCTGCTGAATATCACTCCCAGGTCCCCGACATCGGTGTTCTCCAAACAGTCCTTGACCGACTGCAACAGCGATTCGTCCGTCATTCCTCTATCATCTCGTAGGAATCAACGATGATGCTCTGCCTACGGGTATAGACACGGCTGCTGACCGTCCCTCTGCTCGTTGCTCCTATCGACCCTCCGGATACGGATACGAAATCCAGGATGTGTTTTCCATCCATCGGGGTGATCTTGACCTTCCCTGATACGGTATAGACCTTGCTCTCCCCTTCCTCTCCGTTCTTGAGGATGTTCGTCACGATGACACGTCCCTTCTTGAAGAGACCGCCCTGAACAATCTTCGCCTTCTTCGTCATTTTCTTCACCCCTTAACAGACCTCGGAGATGTCCTATCCCCACTCCTTCTTCCAATAGGAATGAGGTCTCTTGTTCCAACAGGATACCGGCATATCCTTTCCGTTATATGGGATAAGCAATAGGAATCCGGTCGCACCGATCTCCGCAGCGTCCTTCTTCACCTTAGCCAGTATCTTGGACTTGGGTACTCCCTTGTATATCTTCACATCATGATATTCGGTAATGCCGAACCAATTTACGATCCATTCCCTTCCGTTAGCCATTCTATCACTTCCGTTTTTTCATACCTTTTCCGTACTGATATAGATTGTCATACATCTCCCACGATGGCTCACTTGCTCCGGGGTTTGCGTTTCTCGTAGCACTTCGGACACTTCATACCGTGGGTTCCGACAAACCAGCCGTCGTTCTTGATACTGCTGATTATATCCCTCTGGCTTGCTTCGAGATCGTATTCCCATTCCTCGGACAGACCGCACACGCAGCAAGTCCTACGGACTCCGATGAACATCTCCAGATAACCGTTGAATAACGTCTTGGTCATTCTTTCGCACCCTCTCCGCAGCCGAGGAACAGATTATCCATGAGTTCCCTCATTTTCAGCCAGATCTTCTTACCCTTGGATGCCGGGTATTTCCTATAATATTCGGAAAACTCCGACATATAGATGGACTTCTCGACGATCGGACATACCCTATCGGTCCTGGGTATGTAATATGCGGTCAGAATGACATCGCTAAGAGTCTCCGACACAAAATACCCGGTAACGAAATACACGCTCTCGTATCCATCGTCCGGTTCATCGCGCACCCATGTCCCTACGAGGGTCTTGGCCTTCTCTTCGAGTTTTGCAACGTACTCTCTGCACTCATCTTCGTAGGTCATTCCTTATCCTTCCTCATCACTCCCTGTCCGGGATTGCTCATCGCAGCAAGGCACATCTGCAACAGCGACTCCGCATCCCCCAGGTCGGCCATGATGTAGGTATCGGTCTCTCTGACGATCTTGTCCTTGGGGATTTTGACAAACATGTGTTCGTCCGTCACTCCATCCCCTCCTGACAGATTTCGTAGACGTGTTCGCACAACTTGACGGGGATGCGTGCGCGATCCCTCGCGCCCTTAATCGCCTGTGTTCCGCACTTGCTCCCCCTTGGCGCACGCTCATGGCATGGGTCTCCGTATCTGCACGGGGTCTTGAACCTCGGATTGGGGTGATTGGTCCATAGATCGGTCGGCTTCATCCTACTGTCTCCGTACTGGCAGTATGTTGTGGTGTAGCGTGTCATGAATCCATCCCTCTCTCTGTCGAGCATGAATCTCATGGTCCTCAATCCGGCACGGGGATTCTCGATGAAGAAATATTTGGGTGATAATTCCTCGATGAGTTCCAGCACATGCGCGTTCACACGGTCGCACATCCTCGCATAGTCGGTCTGCGGGTCCAGTTCCCCCGTCTCCTTGTTCTTGCGCCTGTGATGACCCATAGCCGCGACGGAATAGGAGCTGCAATCCGGGGATGCCCATATCACGTTCGGCTTGCCGCCGCACATCTTGATGCAATCCTCTGCGGTCAGCGAACCGATGTCAGCGTGGAGGGTGACATCGAATTGCTTATCCCAATCCACGGTGTAAACCTCCCATCCGTGGGATCTGAATACATCTCCGACCGAGGACGTTCCGGCAAACAACTCTAACAATTTCGGCATCTTCAGTCCTCATTTATTTTACATTCAAACGGGATGTGTTCGAGGTCAATGTCTATTAAATACATGAACGCATCCATAACCTCGGAGTATTCCTTTTCAGTCGGAAAAGTGAGGTCTATCCTAACCGTGATTGCCTTTCTTGCCTTTCTTTTTGCCATTCTTCTCAATCCTCCCTCGGCTCATAGCAAGGGCAGTCCGTGTCCTCGTCCATATCGAACGGCACACGGGGATCCTCGCAGTCGCACACGAACATATCCTGTCCGTCCGGGAAACCGCCCACGGCTCCCGCCCACTTACAGTTATCACACTTCATTCTCTCAATCCTCCTTCTCATGAACAAGAGCATCCCTGATCTCTGCCAGCATCTTGTTCTGTTCCTCAATCGCGTGCGCGATACGGATAATCGCGTGCATGGCATCTATCTCGATGTTCGTCAGCATTTTTTCACTTCCTTAACAACTCGTCTTGCCGCATACACGGTTGGATTGGTCGTAAACATGGAAGCATCCCTTGTAGATTCTCAGATTCCATTTTCCATCCCACTTGTCAAGCACGATACAAAGACAATCCAGATGAACCAACCTCAAGGTAATCTATATCCCGTGCTTGCTCTTCTTGAATAACTCGCGTATCTCCTTCGGGGTCATACGCTTGTGATAATGGTGTCCGTTGCGACCGTAGTAATCGGTCATGAACGTCTTACTGCTCTTCATTCTCCGTCTCCTCCTCTAACAGTCCCTCGACTGCCTTGGCGATCTTGTTCTTGACCCTCGCATCATCGCAGTAGTCGATATGGACCATACGATCCTCTGCACCGATCCAAACCTTAGTGTTCTGAATGTATCTCTTGTAATGGTTGTTGGACATCTCCGTGCCGTCCTTCCACTCGACACAAGACACGTTGCCGGTGTTGTAGTAATAGACGGTCAATCCGATGAGGTCCATCCAGTTATTGATGTAGTATCTTGACTGCCCTCTGTCCGGTGTCCACAATTTCCCGATCTTCGCCAAATCCACAGCCATTTTTTACCCCCTTCACTCATACAGATAGTGCATCGCAGACCTCTTGGGTCTCGTAGCGCGCGATGTAGCCGTGATTGGGGAACATCGGACCGCACAAGCCGTTCAGAGCCGGGCAACGCGCGAACTTGCGCGCATCATTGGGGTTGCCCTCGCACCTGACTCCGAACCTCTCGATGGCCTCGGATAAGCGCATCTCCTGAACCCCGTTCATATCACAGATCATCACGAGACCGTCCATCACATCCTCCAGTCCGAGAGTGTCCACGACCATCCAAAACCCATCGGATGAATCGAGGATCACCTTGAAATCGCAATTGTCAAGATGTCCAGTCATGAACTCATCGAACGGAGTCCAGTTGTTGTTCTCCTTTTGTGCGAACCTGATCTTGTAAATCCTGTCCTCGCTCGTACTGACCTCGCACATCGACAGATTGTTCCAAGCGGGCGGGCAGCACTGACCTTCGCACACAATGGTATTGGCAAGGTCCTCAAGGCGCGTGTCGAAGTGTCCTCCCATAAGGTACTTCTTCTTCCAAGACAGGCAGTCAATCGTTTCGGTTGTCATTTCGATTCCTCTTTATCCGCAGCCGTTCCCGACTCGTTGTTTGGTATATAGCATTGAGTAGTATAAATAATTTACTGTCTAATTCTCCCTCTATTACGCGCGCGATTATGAGGAGATAAATCCAGACAATCCCCCATTAAGTAGTGATTGTTGGGTCTCCTTGATTCTCTGTTCTGCCGTCCTGTAATATCCGGGGTCTATCTCGCATCCGATGAAGTTGCGGCCTTCGAGGACGGCTGCGACCCCGGTTGTACCGGACCCCATAAAGGGATCGAAAACCGTACCGCCCGGAGGACATGAGTTGCGGATCATCGTGCGTATGATGTCCACGGGTTTGATGGTCGGATGGTTGTATAGCTTCTTGTCCTTGGTATTCAGGGGGGTTATCCAATAGGTGTGGTGATCCGCGAATCCCCCATACAATTTAACTCCCGGCGAGCGTGCAAATAAACAATATTCCGTGTCACCGAGAAATTTGTTTGAACACATTGGAACTGGATTTGTTTTATGCCACGATAATAAAGCCGTATTGCAATTTTTAAAGTAAGGCAGATACTCTATAATCGCTTTCCAATTTCCCCACAGATATATGTTTGTTTTATCCATAATGCTCAAGACATCATTCATAAGTTTAGCATCTACTCCCTTGGAGATAGATACCAATTCATTCTGATACTCGCGATCCCCGAATGACCCCCCCCCCCTGGAAACATGTGGCATTACATAAGGCGGGTCCATGATGATGAGGTCGGCCTTGACCTTGGGGATGTAGTCGCGGCAGTCCCCTTCGTAGATCGTAACGGTCATTCTACCGCCCTCCTGTTCCACTTATCGACCAATTCACCGCGCGCGGATGTTTCGCGGCTCTCGTAACCCTCCAGGATGCACCCGTTGTCCGGATGTACGATTGAGTAGCGTTGGGTCTTTACAATTCTATAATCCCTGATCGCCATACTCATCTCGCACCCACAGAACGGGCACGGCTTTAATCCGGTCATTCCTCTCTCCTCCGTAGGATGACAACCTCATCGAGATCGTGGAGGATGAGTACCCTGTCCCCCACGTTTATGGGTCCGTGATCCTCGTATCCTTGCAGCGAGTAACCCTCACATAGATGTCCTTTCCATGTGAATAGATCGCGGTCGAGCAACATGGATTCACATTCCTCCGTGCCGTCGTAGGTCAGTATCTCTCCGTTCACATCTTGCCAGATCATTCCTTCACTTCCTTTATGTCGAAATCGAATACCCTTGCCACATCCGTTGCGGTTTGTGTGCGCTGGATCTCGGACTCTTTATGACCTACACCGTAGATGAACGCACGATCCAGAATATCGCAGATAAGATTCTCCGCTTGTTCCCTGTCCTCGGCTATCACGTCGATTGTCACGGGGATAGAATACAGCGAATAAGTCATTTCCAACACTCTCCCCACAGAACGGGACACGAATCGCATGCCATCTCGTCCTCGTCCACGTTGCTGCGCCTTTCACACCATACGGTAGAACCGGCATAGGGACATCTGAACGGTTTGATCTCACTCATCTTTCCTCGTCTCCTTCCATGCAAACACTTTCAACGTGACCTCTACCTTGTAGGATGTGGGTCCGTATTTCAAGAGGATGTCCTCGGTCATTGGACCCATCGCATCCCTCATGGTCTCAAGCATTTTTTTACCGTATTTCTTCAGTTCACGGTCATTGAGATTGTCGGTTTTCACGATAGTTTCATAGACTGTTTCATATCCCACTCATTCACTCTCCTTGTATCCGCATCCGTCACATTCCCAAATTTGATAATAGGTCCTCTCATCCTCGCACAATACCATCGCTTTACCGCATTTCGGACAGATTCTGCCCTCATGGAAAGTCATTCGTCAATCCCTCTATTGAATGTTTTTATGAGATTATCCAGTTCTTCTTGGCTGATATACAACTTTATGGACTTGGTTTGTTCCTTGTTCAAAATCCCAATCACCTTACCACCTGAAAGACTGTTGCCCAGGTTAATCATTGAATCCGGTTGGATTTTGACAATTTCATAATCCCCCAATGTATTGTTAATCTCGATAATCATTCATTCACTCTCCCCGGTGTAGGTCCACAGACGGATGCCCGGCCCTCCGTGGGGATCGGCTACGAGCCGCGATGTAACGAGGTTGTAGACCTCCATCCTCCGCAGTATCCCCATCAGGTGCGTGCGTGCCGCAGAGATTCTCGCGTTACCCACGTCAGGGCAGCATAGCCGGGCGAGGTCCTTGGTCGGGATGTCCGGATTCTCCTTGAGTATCGGGATCATCTAATCCCTCATCGTCATCGCCATTCGATCACTCTCCTTGTTTTCCTTGAATACCAATATATTGTCCGGCGAATCCCCTCCGCATGTGTTCCCGAACCTTTTTCTCACTATCTCGACCTCGTTCTCTCTCACGATGATGACTATCTTCCTTCCCCTGTTCGCTCTCAACCTGAATCTCATTCATCCTCCTCTCCGTCCGAGTACGGACATTCGCTGCACGACATCGGGGGTTCTTCCGATATGAACGGACATATCATGGATTCACAACGGCACATGTCAATCATCCGTCCAGTACCAGATCGCCAATCTCGTTCCAGGATTGGTCGGGTGTTGGGTGATCTCCCTGCGGACCATCTTGTATCTCATGAACATGTGGAGCTTCTTGGACACGGCTGCCCTCTTCGACGATTCATCCCACGGGTCCATATCCGGATATATCTTATTGATAACGTCCAGGGTAGTCATCCCGCCCTTGTTCTCCTTGAGTACCTTCATCACTTCATCGGTTAGATTCATATCTCTTCCCTCCTCATAGCCACTATGATGTCCTCGATCCTCTCCCTGACCTCCGTGTAGAACTCGTCCCGGTTCCTTCTATGAAGTACCCATTCGTCCCTCTGCGCGCGCACGGTATTCGCCTGTGTGGCCTTGAGGACCGAGATGATGTAATCGTCTACCTGTTTGTAGAACTCTTGATTCTCCATCGTCTCACTCCGTCAGTCTGCGGTAGTGGATTCCGATCTCCCTGTCTACCTTCTCGATGAGATGCAGCAGATCGGTGTTGATGTCGATGATGGTATCCTTGAATTTCTCGTTATCCTCGAAATACCCCTTGTTCAGTGCCAGTACGTCGGTGAACTCGATGTGCGCCCGAACCAGGCGATCCCTCATCTCCGTACTGAACTCGTACTCGGTCATTTCATGTTTGGTGATCGTCATTCATATCCTCTCCTCATTGATTGCATCCATTATCTCCTGAACCCTGTCCACTAATATGGGGTCATCATCGCCCTCTTCATCTATAAGATCGCACAGGACTTTAAGGATGCGGTCATTGGTGACATCTTCGGTGAACGAGTCGGGAACCTTCATCCTCGGCATCCCTTTAGCAGTTGCCTCGCGGATTTCCCCCTCCGTGACTTCGTGAATGTCAAAGACATTCTTGTTGTGGAATGTGTACCACGCTTTGACCCACGACATAGACGGTCCGTCGCACAGATTCACGCTGGCAACTCCGTCGTCCACATACTCGTAGTTTACCTCGTATGTAGCCATTTCGATCCCCCTCAGTAGAAGTACCCCTGATCCGGGCAGCCGTTGGACGGTCCGCACTTCTCGTAGACGGCATTGGAACGGCTCGCGATCTTGATGGGATACTTGAGAGCCGCGTTGTCCTTGTCGTAGCACGCGATGTCGATGCCCACATTCCTGTCGGTGACTCCCTTGTTCCAGTAGGCAACGAGGGAGTAGATGTCCTGTCCTCCGAACACTCCGTATCCCTCATAGTTGTCCTCGCGGATGTGTCCTCCCCCGAACTCCTTGGGGATGAGGACATAGACCGGGAAGGTCTTGCGGCCGGAGTAACGGTTGCAGATGCTCCTTCCAGTATCGCAGGTAAGCCATGAGAAGAACCCCATCTCACTCACCCTCGCACACGATTCCGCAGTAATCCGCGACATCGGGGAGCAGTCCTCCTTCGGCAGCCGAATACACGGTATCGTCCAGCCAGATAAGGTCCAGGTTGTCGTAATCGTCCTTGCTCATCGGGAGGTCTCCGAGGAAGTCCCCGTCAGCGGATAGAACATCGAACGCATACGGTTCGATGTCATCGGGGGTTTCACGGATTCCGTATCCGATCTCCACGTTGTTCACGGTCAGATTTCCGGTCTTGAGATAGTTTGTATCCATTTTGATTCCTCTTGTTTTTTTGGGGTTTGGGAAGGGGTTTCAGCAATTGGTGTACTCGCAGAGGCAGTAGCCAATCTTGGTGATTCCGTTGTATCTCTCCGCAAAAATCCCGATGTAGTTGATGGACCTTGCTTGGAGACTGATGTGATTGTTTTGGTTCCAATAGGTCACAAATCCCTTATCGGTGTGGAGCCAAACATTGAATGTAGTGGGTTTGACCCTCTTGTATATGCGCCTGATTTCGGCAGCGGTCATGTTCTGTTTCTGATACCAGTGACCGTTGCGGCCCTTGTAATCGAAGTCAATTGCTCTAAACATTTTCGATTCCTCTTGTTTTTCTAAGGAGTTTTTCTGAAAGGGGTTTGCAGCCGTTCTTCACGGCTCGTTAAGTAATGTATTACTCGGTAGTATTTAATTCTTTCCTATCTCTGTCAGCAGTGTGTCTCGCAAGCGACCGCCCACCAGAGACCGCCTTCTCCCTTGAACTGAACCGCAGTCTGGCGGTAATCCCCGAAGGTTCCGTCGAGGTACTTGTACGCTTCCTCGCGCGTATCATAGATACGCGATGTGAAATAGATGGGGTCTTTCGGACCCTCCCACTTATCGAACCTCCTGACCTCTTCCTCGTCCTCGTCATCATCCCACGCTGGATCGCAGCTGAATCCATGCTCATAGGGATCGCAGTTGTGCTTCTGCCACTTGTAGCACTCTGCCACAATTTCCTTCTCCGGGGTTTCCGGACTGAACTCCAATATCTCGCAAGCGTGCATCTTTTCACCTCACTCGATGCTGTCGAGAGCATCAATGCAATCCGAAATGTAGGAGTCTGCATCCTCCAGATACCCGATGTTCTCCTGGAACCGATCTCCCTTCTCCCCATCGCGCAGCGAGTCAGGGAGGTTGTCGTACTTCTCTTCTTCCTCATCCCTGATCTCCTCGATCTCGCTCATGCAGTCGTTCAGTTTTTCAAGGATTTGGCTCAGTCTCTTTCTCTGTTCAGCGTTCATACCGATTCCTTCTTTTCCGTGCCGGCTTGCGGCTCGTTATGTGTATGTATTACTTCCCTCTATTTATAGTTTACTCATAAACCGCACTCGGTCGCAACTCCGGGCAAAAACCCATATTCCGCTACGGATTGAACGGACTTAGCCAACCAATCCGGGTCGATCTCAGGGTTGCCGTCACTATACCACGGCAATTCGCCTAAATACGATCCAGACTTGGAATAGAAGTCAAGGATGCCCTCATCGGTCTCGCTATGGGACTCTCTACACACCTTGTAGATGACCTCTACTCCGTTGATGACGATGGTTCCGGTTCTCATCAGCACCAAACCCCCAATGCCGCGTAACGGTCGGCCGAGAGACGGTGACTGTACTCTCCCACGATGACCGTGCGGCCATCCATTGTGCGGTAGTGTGTGACGATCTTCCTCTCCTCCGTCCCCTTGGATTCGGAGAACATTCTGAGGATGAACTTCGTACCGGGGATGTTGTGGGATGCCGTGTGCTTGGAAAGAACCATTGAGAACGGAACCGCCAGATATGACGATGGCTGGTAAAGGATGCCCTTAAGACCGGATGCGGTCTCAATATACATCGTCTTGTAGTAGCGGAACTTCTTGTAGATCGCACGGACATCTTCTGCGTTTCCGACCTCGAATGTGTTGTCATATCCGTACTTGCCGCGGGTCTTGATTCTGACGATCCTCATGGGGTTGTCCTTGTACTCCATCTCACTCACCCCCGGTCTTGGTTTCAGCGATGTTGCACTCCTTCGCCAATTCGGGCAGCAGACCCATCTCGGCTGCGAGACGGACGGACTCCTTAAGGGAGTCCGGATTCGGGAACTTCCCATCATCCTTGTTAATGGGGAGGTTGCCGAGGTACTTCCAATCAATCGACCTGAACGAGACGATACACCCATCGGGGATGTCTTGCACGGCCTTGTACCTGATCGCGATTCCGTTCACCAAAAATGTATCGTATCCTTCCTTGAGTTTTTTCTGATCCTGCACATATCTGCGTGCCTTGTTGAGATTGTTGTGAACCTTTACCAACGATGTGGCTGCATCATCCAGATACCCCTCCAGGGTAGGATCGCGCCCTGCAAGGGTGATGTCGTTGGCTTGCGTTATCACTTCATCAATTATTTTCAGCAGGTTGCGCCCTACTTCGTTCAAATGAATCAGTATGCCCTCAAAATCGGTCTCTATATCCATACTCATTTCGATTCCTCTTTTTTTTTGATTAATGGGTTTTAGAAGGGGTTTAACAACTCTTGGAGTGGTACTGGCCGTCAATCTCAATGAAGTGATAGCCGTTGATCTTGTATTCATTGATGTTCCCCATCTGCGTGCGGTAGTAAGGATAATCTCTGAACACCTTTTTCGAGATCTTGCCGTCATCACCGACAAAATGGGACATCTCGATGCGCCTTGCCGAACCGCACCAAACATCCACAAAGAAGTCGTTGATCCCGCGCTTGAGCAGTTTGCGGATGTACTCCCCTCCGGCATCGTTCTCACAATTCTTGGTGAACCAACGGCCAGTCGGCAGCTTGTATCCGATCGCGTAACTGATACTCATTCAACATCACCGGTTGAAACAGGGGGGTAGATGTTTGCCGTGAACTTGTCGATGATGTGTGATTCGTATTCGCACCCGCAATACTCTGCGTATGCGAAAACGAAATCAATCTCGTTGTCGAACTTCTCCGTTCTCTCGTATTCCCCATTGTGTCCGAAGATGTGCAGCTTGTAGGTTGTCATTTCGATTCCTCTTTTTCCCTTGCGCTTCTGCGCTTGTTATTTGAGATATAGCATTAAGCAATATAAATAATTTGTTATCAACCCCCCTTATTATTACGCGCGCGTATAATCACGCGATTGTTTCACTCATTGTTTTCTGATTCGACCTTTTCTGGTTCTACCGGACCCAAACCGTTCCACAATAGGATCGCGGTCTCGCGGTCCTGTGCCAGCGGTCCCCTGAATCCGCACCCGGCGCACTTGACCTGGATGCCGAGGGGACGGAACGACCCCGTGGTCCATGTGCGGTCCGATCCGCACCGGGGACACGGCTGCACGTCCTCCCTCGGTCCGTGCTTCTCCCTGTGCGCTCTCCACTTCTCTCCTATGCTCATAATACCACCTTCTTGTCCAGTCTCTTGATGATGTTCTCGTCATTGACCATCCTCGGAGCCACATAGTAGGACATCCTTACACCGTAGGCATCCCATGTGAACTTCGCAATAGATTGATTCTCCCAATCCACGGTCACGTCCCCCTTGACCATCCTTGCCAGCTTCTTGAGGTAGGCCGCAGCGAACAACGTGTATCCGGGTTCCCCGATGTTCCCGTGCATCTTGACACGGATATTGTCCAGTATGCCCATGTAGTGACCTTCGGAGTCGTTCTTGATGTAAATCACCGGATCGTCCTTGAGGTCTTGGGATGCCAGCACCTGGATGGTCTTGGAATCAACGGATGCCCGGTAAGGATAGGTCTTGACGAGGACCCTCTTGAGGTTCGGAGATAGACCCTCTATCACATACTGACGATGGCATACCGTGACATCCGCACCGATGTTGTGCGAACTGCCGTCCTCCGCGAAAGAGATGGTCCCCTTGAATCTGTTAAGGCCTCTGCCCAACGTTTCTGCCGAGATCGTGAACGGCTGCGTAGCGATTACCGGACCCGTCTCAATGTTCTCGATGGTCAGCATGGTACTGCGTATGTTATCCAGCGCGTACATCATATCCTCGCCCAGCTGCGCTGCTGCATCCTTGTTCACGGTCATCAGACACTTGGCGATGTATTTGAGCCGGGTTGAATCAATTGCCGGATCCATATTCGTTCCCTCCGTAGCGGTTCGCCCAATCCAGGATTCCGTGTAATGCTATCCTGTCCTCGTCCGTGGTCGCGGATATGCTCACGATGTCGGTTGAACGTATCAGCGTGGTACACGGCTCATCCTCATTATCGGTCGGCAGCTCCCATATCGGGATCCATACTTCCTCTTGCAGACTCGACAATATGTCCTCCCACAGATGAGGGGTAGCGAACTCCTTGCCGTCCCTTGTCCTGATTATTATGCTCATTCCTTCTTCCTCTCCAATCTCTTGTATCTCTCGATGTCCTTCTCCGGGGGGTTGAAAACCCATCCCAGGAGCCATGTATCCTTATCGTCCTTGCCCTTCCTGTAAATCTGCCAACGGCTGCCCTTGATGTCCCCTGAAAGGGCATCGCAGCCGTAACCCGTGCGCGTGTCCTCGATGTAGCGGGTGAACACCCGATCCTCGGTATATCCCTCCACACGGAGGAAATTATCGAAATCGGTGAAATAATCCTCGGCTCCGTCCGACATGGTAGACCCCATGCTCGACCGCCATATCCAGTCGTTGCGCGGGGTCCTCGGTTTGTTCACGGGATCGGGATACGCTTGGGAACATACCTTGCAATACCTCTTCCCGTCCACCTGGATGTCCTCTCCGTACAATTCGTATCCGCGCCACTTCTTATGGCACACGCAGCACTTCGGCTCGTAATCATCGGACAGATACTTGAAGTAGTCATTGACCGCATAGCACCACTTAGATATGTCGTAGTGCATCCCCCCGTTCTTGTCGCGGTATCCTCCGATACGGTGTCTCTTATCCCCTTCGGAGTCCTCAACGAATGTCAAGGGGAACAACTCGAACGGAATGTCCTCTTCTTTTCTTCCACACGGATGTTTGCCTCCGTTCCACGACACATCGCAGCGGTAGTCCTTATACTCCGGATTGCAGTACAGTACGTCCGGTATCTGATTGATAGGGTATGTTCCCCAATAATTACCCGAACAATTCAGATGTTCGCACGTCTTGAGGTTGATACGGTACTTCTTGGGATCGGACCAATCCTCGCATGTAAATATACCGAGTGGCTTGTATTCGGGTATGATCTCCGCTTCTATCGTGGGTTCCTCTCCGCACCACGGACATACTTTTAAGTGAAGATCCAGCGACTCCTTGAGCCGGGCGGTAATCTCCTTCTCCATCTTCTTGGCCTTGAGGTACTGCTCGTGTTCCCTATCCTTCCTCTTCTTCTCCGTGTCTCTCAACTCCCGTAGGTTGTCTGCCGATTCCTGCAATAACCTCATAAGATTGTTATGGGCGCGTTGCTCCTTCTCGGCTTTCCTCTGCGCCCTTCTGTCCAGCATCCTTCTTACTCCCATCAGTCCACTTCCTCTCGAAATCCAGTTTTCTCTTCTCCCTTTCCATTTCCCCTTCTTTCCAACATTCGTGCCGCCATTCATCGTACATCTTGGACAGTTTGGCCGCGCATCTCGGACATACGGTCTCATAAACCTTCGCACGGGGTCTCCCACGGGATTTGCCGTGAATGATAGGGGGATAGCGACATATATTGAAGAACGGTCCTCCGGTCATCTTGATCTTCAGGGTCTTAGGGGACACATAGGACCAATCGTTGTATCCTCCGACGTACATGTTTTCTCTGTCAGCGATACGTCCACACACATCGCATAGCGTTCCCTCAAGAACGATCTTCTTCCTCATTCCTCTCCCCCGGTTCTGCCTCCGTATTTCTGCTCGAAATCGAGTATGCGTTTGGCACGTTCCTCTTCGCCGGCCTTGTCACACTCTCTTATCCATTGATTATAATGGCTTAGAAAACGAGACACACATCTCGGACAGATCTGTTTCTTCCCCGTTCTGATGTTGTGGTATCCGTATACCGTTTCGAGACCCCTGTACTTGAGGGGGGATGACATCTTCACGGTCAGTCTTTTTTCGCATACCCACGATATATCATGCCCTGTCACGGGATCCTTCTCCACAAGGATGCCCGGGTCTATCACACACCCGCACGTTTCGCAGATCGCTCCGTCCAACACCATCTTCTTTCTCATATCCTCAACCTCAATTGCGTATCTATCGACATATCCCTCTGAACTTCATCGAGATGCTGGCTGATGGGATATGTTCCCCAATACGAATAATTCTCCGCATATTCCTTGATAGTGCCGCAGCCGTCACCACAATAGAACTGTCTGCGCCATGTCCTCTTGATGTACCACGGCTCCGGGTCCCTTTTTTCGGACAATCTCTTCTTCTTGGACCTCTGACCGCATGCACATGTCCAAATGCGCTTGTACTCCGGTCTGTATCCGTTCAGATGATGTTTGCGGTATAAGGGCGAATAGTCGCAATACGGACAGTATGTCCATTTGTAGTCGGGGTTGGTGATGTAGTCGGGGATGTAATCACTCATGTCTATCATCTGACACGATACGATGGATAGCGTACTTGATGTTGCACATCGGACAATGGCACGGATACTCCCTTTCGTAGCTGTCCTTGTCGCAGCGTGAACAATGTCCGAGATAACGTTCCGCATATCCCTTGATAGGGATCTTCGTTCCGCACCACGGACATACGGTCTCGCCGGGTTGTTCTTTCCACTCCCAGGTCATGCGGCCCACTCGTCCATCGACCTCTGCGGGGTCTTGCCGTCCATATCATCGACGATCACACCTAGGATGGCCGCGAAACAATCCACGACCACACTGTTCCCTGCGAAACGGTAGATCGCACTGTTGGAGTAGGTCGGCTTTTCCGTGACCTTGCCGTTCTTGGCGGTCTTGACGGTCTTGGCATCCATCAGACGATCTATCTCATCGTCGTCGTACCCCATCAGGCGCATACATTCGCGCGGGGTCAGTTTACGCACGCGCAATCTGGATACGTCGGTCTCATCGAGGGCATCTCCTATCTCTCCGGCATCGGACATCTTGTAGCTGCCCGACTTGTCGCGGTAGACATAGCCGACGTAGGGGTTGCCGTCCTTGTCGGTGAACACACCATCCGCGACATCGCCCATATAGCCGACATGCCCTATCTCGTGACCGATCCCGTCGTAAACGGGGATGTCCGGACCGTGGACCTCGTGGATACCGTGGCGGTATTCCCATTCCGCGACCGCGCCCTTGAGGGCATCTGTCAGACTGTCGTATCTCTTCGCGTTCTCTTCCTTACTCAATGTGTATTCCATTGTAGCACACTCGTTGTTCTATCCAGTGATTGTAGGTATAAATACAATTCCATACAATCACATACAATCAATTGCCTTGACTACTACTCCTACCCCGCCGCCGGACCATGTGGTGATGGAGTTGCTTCTGCCGTGGGTGACGGGTGATTTGCTCTTACCGGGGAACTCCGTGAAGATGGAATCTCCCTCGTATGCCTACATATATCCCGTAGGGTTATCGGCTCTGATCCTTATGCACTGCATCCTCTCTCTCCGTCATAACCATCACTGCCTGACCCCCTCCGTTAATCGACGTTATCGTGGGGGATATTCCTCTCGGTGAATAGATCCTCTTCGCCATTATGTAACCCGATGGGATGTCCAATTCGGCTGCGACGATTATCCGACACATCCCAAACCACTACTCCCAATTCACCGGGTCTTGCCGTTACGGTTCCCGCTACCCCTCCCCCCATAACGGGGGTATGACGATCCCCTACATAGGTCAGGAACACACAATCCCAAACATGGGCCGTCTTGAACTTTCTCTCTTGGTTCGCCACTATCCTTACCACGTCGGACATAATACCGTACCTCCTCCGTCCTTACTGCGGATCGTACTGCTCTATCCGTCTGCACTGATTATCGCCTCGCCTTTATAATGCGGGTCTGCTGCGATACGGATGATCCCCGATTGGGGGGATATACGACCCAGGTTGCTCACCTTCCAATGATTGCGGGTATCTTCTTCCATGTTAAACCTCCACCGCTATCCAACCCGGATGATTGGCGGTTATGGTCGGGGACAATCCTCTTTCGTGATATGCTCTGCCGCCCATCTCGAACACGTTGGGAACGGGGATGCTCACCCCGACTGCATCCCATCCTTCGATGCCCAACAGATCGCGTACCCTCGGCCATATAGACACTTCCGGGGGTGCGTTGTATCTATCCGTCCTGAACCAATGTTCGGCCTCTGTGACAGGAACGGAAAGAGCATCCGCTACGCTGCGGATCGTCATCCCCTTACGCATACGCGCATCTTTAAGGACACGGGCGAGTTCTATGGAATCGAAATCCGGACGATGGGATACCGTGAACAACACATCCAATTCGATGAGTCTCATATCCTCTCACCAATATCTTCGGCATCACGTTACCTCCCCCGCCCGTAGGGATGGTCGGACAGATACCCTCATCGGAATAGACCCTCTTGAGACAGTCGTAGCCGTTGAGGGCGGGCAACGTGCATACCTGTTCACATCTCTTCGTCATGTATCAGCACCTTGATCTGTGTCGTTCTCCCGATTGCCGTGTGTATGGTCGGGGAACAATAATCGGGATCGTAGACCCTCCTGTGTTGTTCCAGCCAGCCGGGCCAATCGAGGATGGCTATGACCTTGCAACGATTCTCCATATACTGCCACCAGTTTAGGGTCCTTATAGTCCCTGGATTCTATCGTGGGGGATATTCCTCTCGAATCGTATATCCTCCCGGCTTTCTCATAGCTGCAATCAAGGGTCCCTATCTGTCTGCATCTCATCCTCTTCCCTCACGAATATCATGGGTTGGTTCGCCTTGGCGAAAGCCAATGTTATAGTAGGACACAAACCTCTTCCTCCCCATACGACATTACATTTGTCGAATCCGGACGGACGGTAGTTGGGGAGGACGGCTATCTTCACCAATGCCTTAATCGGAGTCATCATCTTCAATCCTCCTTATTATTCCAAGATGTCCGATGTCCGTAGGTACGAGGGTAGGACAGACACAATCCTCATCCAATAGGTGAGTCACCTCGAAAGAGAGCTGCCCGAAAGCAATATCATACCCCATCGGTTCGGACTTATCGGCTACGCGATGCCCATTGGACCATTTTCTCGGATGTCTGTAATCAAGATAACCTTTTGCCAACAAATCGTCCAACATGGCTTGCAGTCCGTCACAATCATACAATTCCCGGATCATCTCTGTTGTAAGAGGTCTGCCTTCCTCTCCGGGATAACGTCTCCATCTGGACAATCTGCGACCCCTCAATATTATGTCCAACAATTCCCTCTGTTCCTTAGAGACTTCTCCTTTCAAGCACATATCCCACGAATGGATGACATTCTCGCCTCCGCGCTTGTCCGTGACAGTCCATCCGAGATTCATTTTACACACTCTTCCGAGACCCATACAAGTATGAGGGGAGGGGGACACTTGATCCCCCAATTGGCTAAGACCGTTGGAGCATCCCCGGACGGGTCGAGGACGAGATCGCGGTTCCCGTAGGTTCCTTTACCCGTCAATCCCCGTCCGATGATCTTCAATGCGTACTTCACCGACATAGACCAGACCCTCGATCACATTCTTAGCGAAATGTGCCGTGATAGTGGGTGCTAATCCCCCCCCCCCGTAGACACGGCCGTTCTGACCGAAGTGATTATCACCGAACATAAAGACGATTATACTCTTTTTTGCTGCGGTGCGTGCCATTCCAGGTTGCCTTCCGTTATGAGGTAATTGCTGGTCTTTCTGCCACCCTCATGACAACTTATGCACAATGCTTTCCGTTCTCCGTGTTGGGGGTTCCAGCAGAATCCTCGCCCATTCTCCTTCTCCCTCTCCGTGGACCATATCAGACCCTTCAGACGATCCTGACTAAGATAATACTTCTCGTCCACGGGTTCGGGTTCGAGGTAGTCCCTCATACACTTGGTAAGCGGTACGGGTTTGGGCAGCTCCGGGGGTTTGCCATTCAGTTTGCTTATCACGAACAACCTCTTACGGTTCTGTGCAACTCCGTAGTCGCACGCATTGAGGACCTTCCAGGTGTGCTGGTAGCCGATTGCGGATAACTCGTCCATCAACTCGTCGAAATTCGCCTTGAACTTCTTGGATACCATCATGGGTACTTCTTCCATGACGAGGTACTTGGGTCTCTCCTTCTCTTCCGTATTGCGGAGGATACGAGGAACCTCGAAAGCCAGCGAGGATCTTGTTCCGCTGTCCTTCGCATTACCCGCCAACCGTCCGGCATTGGAGATGTCCTGACAGTTATGAACGATGATACCGTTCACCGTGAACGAATGGCTGTCCTTGACCGTGAGATCGTAGACATCCGTTTTCTCGAATCCGAAAGATAAATTCACTATTGGGAACCATGCGAATCCGTTTTTAAATGTGGACCCAGGATACAACGACCAATTCCCGGCGATAGCATCGGGCCGTCCGAGATAATGCGACATGGTAAGATTTTTCGCCTCTATCCATTCGGGTTCGGTAAGTGACCCATCTACTATCTTACAAGCATAGAATTTATGGTCGAAAGTGGCTCCGATTTCCTCATTACCGGATGCCTTGATACGCATAATCTCCTTATGTCCGGTCTTGCCCGCCCATTCCACGGGATGCCATTGGCCGTCGTGGGACATCACCATATTCCCGACCTCGACTTCCTCGATGGGGATGTATCCCCTCTCTTTCGTGAGGACCATATCACCCTTGCGGATGCACGGGGGTGTCCAGAACAGAACGTCCACTTGATTCTCCCCTCCGATGTCGCGTACCTGGGTGATGTCCCCCAGGTTGCGGGTCTCTCCATGAAGGGTATCATACGCGCGTGCGGTCGGAGGGTCGAACTCGCACTGGAATACCATCTGATAGTCGATCCCCAATCTGTCGGCAGCGGAATGGTGCGCTCCGATCCCGGAAAAGAATCCTCCGATACGCATCATCACACATACCTCTCTTCGTAGATGAGATCCCTCTTACAGCGCGGGCAGCGGTAGACCGTCCTGCATCTGATGACCTCTCCTGCCACGTCGTTCCTCTGTTCCGTAACGACCTCGCGGCCGCACATGCAACAAACCATCTTCGTCATTTCTCTTCCTCTTCCTGTTCTTCCTTGGGTATCTTGGTGAGTTTGACACGGACCATATCTCCGGGGTTGAGTCCCATCATGGCCATCTCCCTCGTGATACGCACGACATATCCCGTTCCGCACGGGACGATCTTCTTGTCCGACTCAAGGCACTCCATATAGCCGTCGCTCATTCCGTGCGCCTCCAATATGCGACCTTCATCTTGGAATCCGGGGAATAGTCCAGCCGGGTCTTGATGACCATCCCGTATTCAGCGAGTACCTTCAGGTATCCGTATGCTTTCGTGACCCTCATGGTCCTGTCCCCGTGGACACGGTTCTTCTCCCAATAGTCGGCCATGAGATCCGCAATCTCCTGGGTGGTGAACTCACGATCCCCCATTCCCTCGACCAACGTCCTTACATAGTCCAGATGTGACATTTCACTTCTCTCCTGTTCTCCATTTCTTGACCTTGCCGCAGCTTGAACATACCGCTTGCCAGCGTTCCGGGGTCATATACCGGGTCTTGTAGACCGCCATCGTGTTGTGGCATTTCGGACACTCGATATACGAATCCAGGAACATCTTGACCTTCATCTCAATATCTCCGTGACGAATCTCCCGCTGTTCAGTCCCTTACGGAACCTGTCTGCCGAGATCGGCAGCTCGACTATCGTTCTCATCCCTCTTCCAGTAACCTCCGCTGGTATGTATACCCTCACGGGCGCACCGTCCTTGGTTATGCGGTCTATCAGTCCGTTGTCGTTGATACGGACCGTGTAATCGTGGATTATATGATCCCCTTCGGACATGACCTTTGTCGGGCGGGTCCTTGCAGCCAGATCGGAACGGTACTCGTACATGGTCTTGCGCTCCGATTTGTCGTGCGCGATGTGACCCTTCTTCAACAGATTGCACAGGACCCCCGATATTGTGCGCGCATACAGGGAATAACGGGAATCCCCGACCTCGCAGCCGGACACGGCCTTCGTGATGTCGCGTATCGTCATCGGTCCCTCGTCCTTGAGGATGGAGATGATGATCTCTTCGTTCTCACGGCAGATGCTGTCCCTCTTGAATGTCATACCTTCACTCCCTTGATTTCTAATTTAGTGACCTGAACGGTCTCGGTGTGACCCTCGATCCTCACCACGGGGGTAGCATGGGGATAATGGAAACAGTAGATGTATCCCTTGGATTGGCATTTCTCACATCTCATCTCCGGTATCCTCCTTCGGCTTTTCATCCTCGGTATCTTCCTTCCGCTTTATCACGGAACGATAGAAGTCCGGCAAGTCGATGTTCTTCGCTGCATCTGACACATCCCTATTGAGTAAATCCATGCGTATCTTGAAGTAATCATCCATTTCTTTTTTTGCCGTGAGCATACCGTCCTTCGCCTTACGGATGGAAAGGGCGGTGTCTATCATCCCGGCCATGCAGCGGTCACACAGATAGAATACCTCTCCGCGATAAAGTATTCCTTCGGGTGCGAGACGGAGTTGCGGCTCGTGGATGAACCTATGCCAGAGTACGGTGTCCGTGCTGCCGCAGACCTTACATGCGGTGGGTGTGACATTCATTCTACCTTCTCCCCCAGGTCGATGGTGTCTATCTGCTTCGGCTTGCTGCCGAACAATCCGTTGAGGGTCGCGCTGACGATCTGCTCGATCTCGGACGGTTCGCGCACGTCCTCTTCCTTGGCCTCGATGGCCGCGATGTTGCGTAGATTGATGAACACGGTGTTACCCTCGACGGTGCGTATGCGTATCCATTCCGTACCGGGTCTGAAAAGGTCGCACTCGATGTCCTGACTGGTCGTGTATGTGCGCCCGTTCCCGGCTATGATCTTGTAGAAGGTCATCGGCTCATCTCCTGGATGATGTCCTCGACATGATAGAGCATATTGAGTTGATCGTCGAATCCCTCGATGCCGTGCTTGGCGCACACATCCTTGGCGACGGCTTCCATGAGGGAACGGTACTCGCCCGCGCGCCTTAACTCGTCCATCGTGTATTCCTTCATTATCCATTCCCTGCATATCTCCGGATGGGGTAACATTCACATCACGTTCTCCTTAATCCATTTTTCAATGCAGATGTCTGCATGCTCTCCGCAGTGGATATAGGCACGCGGCATCTTGTATTCTTTCGCGTTTATCTTGATGATGATCTCTTCCTCGCACGGCCTGGCGGTCAATACGGAATCCGAGGGTCCGAACTTCATGAGGACGATCGCGTTGTTGTATTCACACACATTGGATAGTCCCTTGAGGTCATCGGTCGTGTCCTCCGGGTTCATTGGGGGGTATCCGATGGGCGCGAACCCCATATCCTCAAGTGCCTGGATGTCGTGGTAGGTTGCCCATACCCTTACCCTCATCTCCTGTTCTCTCTCGATCTCGTTCTGTCTCATCATGTGAACCTCACATCGTAGTCGGTATTGTACTTGACAACTCCGCTGACCGAGACCTTGCGCGCGTAGGTGATCTCCCCCCCGGTGTCGGAGTAGTCGCACCAATACGCGCCCGGATTGAGACCGCAGTAGTCCTCGCAGTCCTCCGGGGTTGCCCAAACCATCGCACCGATGGGCGCGTAGTGGTTCTCGGTCTTGTCCTTCTGCCCCTTGAACTGGAAGTAACCCAGGACGTAACCGGGGGTGTAGATGAGGACATCAGCGGTCAGTTGGGTGTCGCGGTCGATGTTGCCATGTCTTGCCAGCTTCTTATACTCGCGTATGAAGAACGCACGCACGCTGTTGATGTCGGTCGAGGTATATTCCTCCCCCGTAGGGGGAATGACGATCTTGAACTGCATTTTTCTCCCTCATGTGAATTTAACGTAAATCCTTCCGAGTCTGCCCTTGTCAGTGATGTTCTTGGCATATCCGTTGAGATCCCCGAAATATGCTCCGGGCCGCAGACCCCCGTAATCGGCTGCCCATTCCAGATTGACCCAACTGCATGAGTCATAGTCGTACCATGATCCCGCAACGTACTGCTCGTACTTGCTCTCCGGTATGACGGGGACGTTGGCATACCCCTTGGGATCGTTCTTGTAGGTTTTCAGGCGGGTCTTGCAATTCTCTCTGAACGATGCCCTCAAGACATCAAGGTCATCGAAGATCTCGTCCTCGCCCAATCCGTCCTTGGACCACAACAGACGATACTTGGAGTCACGGTTGGCCTTATCGTCTCTCTCCCATAGAGATTTCCATTCCTCAACGGGGTATTCCGGATCCTCCAGCCACCTATCTTTCCATTCCTCCGTTTCGGTATTGTATAGGTAATGCGTGGACAGATTGCGACCCCACTCGATATGGAACTTCCCCCCTCTCTTGATGACCTTTCCGTAGCGTGTTCCCTTGTAGGTATCGCCATCATCGGTCTCGTCCACAGGACCGAAATAGATGGAGACGAACGACCCCTCCCCGGCTTCGGACAATTCCTCGACCGCTTTAGCGGTCAGTTTCTCAAATGCCCAAAATTCAAATCTATGAATGAACCTCGGACCGTTGTCCATAGGGGTCTCGATGCTGTCAGCATCCATCCCGACAGAACTGAAATATCCCCACTCGTTTGAGGACCCATGATACCTCTCGTTGATCATTCGTTGCACTTCCTTTTATCGTAATAAATGTCCAACTTCTCGGCAGGTATCTCCTCGTAGGATACGCGGCATCCCGTCTCATCGAATACCTCCGAGGTATAGACAACAGGGCAATTACGCTCTACCTCCGATGTGAACGCGCCTCTCAATTCCCACGGGTCCTTGTATATGCTCACCAGTGCAAGACCACCCTTGTTACCGCGATCGAAATACAGGGCAAAATCCGGTTGGAGGATGTCATAGACCCCATCGAGGTAGATTCCCCACCTCATATCGTGTGCCTTGAGCAGCTCGATCTCCTTCACCGCCTCGGCCAAATGGAGATATGACCCCATAGGAATTCCACGGTCACGGACGATGTAGGTCACGCGACCACCCCTGTGTCTGCGGGATTGATAAGGTTGCCCTTGGAATCATAGACCTCCTCGGCACGAAATTCCTCGTTGAAATGGATGATTCTGTAACTGTCCTCAACGAACGCGCCAATGCGCCGGTCGTGTTGCTCGAACACTTCGATGGATTCAATCGCATCTTCGATGCAGCCGTAAGGACCCATCATTATCTCATCCATCTCACGGACGTAGAACGGCATCCCTCTCAGGCCTCCTGTCCGGCGATGTATTCGCGGATCTCTCCGACGGTCACGGAACCGATACACTTACAGTCGATGTCGAACAGGTCCACCTGGGCATCGCTCTTGTAATTGTCGCAGATGATCTCCAAAATCAATGATAATCCGTAACCATCAATCTCCTCTTCGGGGTAGTCGATTGCATCATCGCCCGCCCATACAAGAAGGGAGGCAATCTTGTCTGAATCAAGGGTTGTCATTTTCGATTCCTCATTTGGCCGTTTCCGGCTTGTTGTGTATAAGTATTACTCGGTAGTATATATATCTATTGTCTATCCCCGTTCGGGTCCGATTGACCGCAGCCGTTCCGATCCCCCGTCATATATACGCGCGCGTAACTATAATGCGCGAGTGTAAACAAATTGGTTGTAATTCCGTATCAATGCGAACTTATTTATATTAGCGAGTAATATATTCATTCAGAACCGCGAAAGGCGGCTCACCCGACAGGGATAAAAGAGGAATCGAAATGACTGAAGAACTCAGAACTGTGCCGACCGGTCTCACCGGTCCGAAAGCGAACGACATCCTTAACTCCGTCATCGGACAGCTGTCCGACGGGATCTGGGAGGAAGCGAACAACCTAAGAAGGTTCTGGCATTACGCACACGTCGGAGAGGACAACTCCATCCTCGTGTCCGAGAGTTACGGCTCCGCTTACCGCGGCAAGACCGATGACTATGTGCGCGGATATTTCGCCAAGAAGATCGTCCAGATCGTCAAGATATGGAAGGAGGATAACCCCGGACTCGTTGGGGACGAGGATGCGGATGTCAGTTACCTCTCCTACGGAGAGCATATCACCGTTGCGGATGCCAAGGCCGTTGCCAAGGCACTCCGTCACTACGGGGAGACCTCCAAGGCGGCCGGAACGGTCAAGGACTGCGCCGCTGCGAAGAAGATCAGGACTCTGGACTGCTTTTTCTGAGGTGAGACGAATGGATTACAAGGGGATGAAATTCGAGGTCGGCAAGGTCTATGAGGCCACAACCTACCATGGCAGCAAGAAACTCTACAAGGTCATCAAGAGGTCCGAGTCCGGTTACATCACATTCGAGGAGGTATTCTCGACACAATACTGCAAGCCGAAGAAGTTTGCCAGAATCCCTCTCAAGGGATGGGAACACGCAGACGAGCGCGTGACTATCCAGAAGGGAACATTCGGAAGGGTCTGCTGGACCGGGGGATACGACCTCTACGCAAGAGACCTCGTGACCGAGCCGAACGAGTGAGGCGAGAAGATGGGATCGAAATTTGAAGTCGGACAGATATATGCGGAACACAGGAAACACATCCTGGAGGAATACATCGTGAGGTATAAGGTAGTCAGGCGCACCGAAAAGACCGTGTGGGTCTGCCGTATCAAGGACGATGGGACGGAGTGTCTGCCGGAGGGTCATAGGGTAGAACCTTTCGGGGACTGCGAATATATCCACGGACGCGGCATCGGGAACCCCCGGTCCGTATGGTACTCCGACGGTCTCAATCTGTTCTCGAAGGACATAATCGAGGAGGGATCGGAATGATCACCGAAGAACGTCTCAACGAGATCATGTCGGAGGTCGGAGCCGAGTACGGCTACGAATCCGCAACCGCCTACCTCGTGCCGATGACCGAGGTCAAGGCGAACTGGCGCAGAACGTCCGAATGGGTCCAGATGGACCTCCCGGACTATCTCGTCCACGCACCCGAAGATGCAATCAGGAGCATCATCGTGACCGCTTTCCGTCATACCCAGGGCGAACACCCGAAGGGGTATGGGGATGCAGCCGACAAATGGCTCTGCTCCGATGATTTCGTCCGTCAGAACCAAGCCGTCTATCTGGCGCGCCGCGGCGCGGATACCGTGACGGATGCCGACAAGCTGCACGCGGCTCTGGAGAGGATCAAGGCATACACAACAGTCCCCCCTATGGCGGTTGTCGCATGGGACGATCCGGTCAATGCGAAGATCACCGGGATGTCCTCTCTGCTGATGAGGTCGGTACTCCTGAACCCGGATCTCAAGGATGTCCCCGACTACGTTCTGGACTACATCCTCATCGAGAGGGTCGTTCCCCTGACCTGCCCGTATTTCTGCCGTCCGTTCACCATCGAACGGAGGACCGAGAAGGCATTGGCAACCTACCCCGACCGTGAGAGGGCGGCCGAATGGCTGGAGGACAGAGGGCTGCCGAGGTGATCGGGATGGACTGGACTGCGATAAAGGTAAATCTGTTGAACATCATGGTATTCTGGAAGGTAAATGACTGAGTGAATACCATCCCCGGTACGGACGGAACGAGGGGTCTCGCGAGCATCCCCATTGTACGCGCAGGTCCTATTCCTACCTGATCCCCGCCCCTCCCGTAAACCGTGCCGGGTATGTAATTATATACTTCAAACAAAATTCAAGAATGGTGAGCAATATGGCTACTGCGAAAAAGCAAGAGATCGGATTTTATGCCGGAGACATTCCCTCCAACGCGAAAATCTATGAAATATCCATCGAACAGATCAAGGTCGGTTCCAAGTGGCAGACTGTCAAGGTGAAAGGTTCGACGATCACCAAGGAATACTACCTCAACACCGTGTCCAATGACACTCTCAAGTGGTTCAGGGCAATCGGAGGAACGGAGGTCCGTAAGACTAACTTCACCCCCTACGGAGTCATCGCAACGCAGCTGAACTCTACCGACCCCACTAAGACCAACAGACACATCCGCGAATACTACTTCAAGGGTCAGGAGGACTCCTACAAATTCTATCTGGAAAAATGGAAGAGTCAGATCAAGAAGGAGAAGAGGTGACGAACATGGGTTACTATATTCCAGTTGGAAACAGTCACAGGGTTTTCGAGAACAATCTCAAGGATGCATACCTGACCGCAGCCAAGGTTCTGATTGGCAAGTACCGTTTTACAAACGGACAGATTCACAAGGAGATCCCCGAATATACTGGATCGTATGGTATTCCGATATACGATTCCGCGACCGGCAAGGCAACTTCCCATTGGGTCAAATTCCACAATGGGAGCAACCCCAAGGACGGCTACGAGGAGTGTTCTTACAACAAGAACATAGGGATGAGTACCAAATCCAAGTCGTTCCCGAAGAACTGGTAAAACCTCTTCCCTTTAAAGGGGATCAAAAGGTGATCTCAAATGGGCGCAGTAATATTCGTTGGGACAAGTTATGAGTCGTGGGTTGATCTCAAAAAGATTGCCCAAACGTCTAACCTGAACAAGAAGTATTCCAAGGTCGCTACAACATATCGGAGTCTGGAAGAATGTAGGCATCGCGTAGCCGATGTCGGCAGCTGGAGTGCTTTCCATTCCGAGAGACAACAGGGTTTCGTTTATGATGCCAAGACCGGCAAACTGAAAGGGATGATTAAAGGAGACGGCTGGTATTTCTTCCGTGATGGTATGTGGTATCACAGATTCATCAACAAAGGCGGCAAATTGGATTCACGCTACCCCGCCCGCCCGCATCCCGAAATCAAGATTGACCCTGATTCAAGACTCAATGTGGGGAGAGAGTGAAGTATGTTCTACTTCTACGACGGTACGATCGACAAGGGGTTCCACGGATACAGGACGGAGAAGGCCGCCATCCGTGAGGCCATCATCTATGCCAAGAGGTTCCCCCGGAGATACATCGGGGTCTATGAGGAACATAACTACGGAGGGGAGTTCCTCGGCCGTGTGTATATCGGCACTATCAAGGGTAAAGAAACGGCCAAATACGAGTCCCATTCGGGAACGTACCGGCTGAACAAGGACGGATCGCTCGGCAAATATCTGAACGGCAACAGATATTCCTGTCCGAGAAATTGATCCTCGACCCCCTTCGGGGGTTTTCCTTTTAAATATGCCAATCGGGATTACTTATCATGCCCTATAAAGTCGGATTCAAACTCGATGACGGAAGAACCTTATGGCTCAAACAGACCTACGCATCCAAGTCGTATGCGGAGAAGGTGATGAAGAGGGAACGCGCCAAGCTGCTCGAAATGGGGATCAAACTCACCATCCCCTATGTGGTGAAGGTCGATGACGGCAATCTCAAACTGGCTACACGTTCGACCGCACCCTCCAGCACCTCGAAGGTCCCCTCCGGCAAGGCATCGTCCGAGATCTACATCAAACCGTGGTACTGCGCGAAATACCCCACGGATAGTATGGGTCAGGACATCAATCCCAAGGCAACGTTCAAGGGCGCGATGGATGTCCTGAAACATACCAAGACCTCTTCCGACTTCTATAACTATGTCGATGTCCACGACTCCGTTGTACGCGAACGCATCTTCGATGAACTGGCGAGGAGGAGGAACCAATCCTACGATACAATCTACCGCGCGTGGTTAGGAGAGATTTGATCCACTGAACTGTCTAAAAACCTTTTACCCTCTGGGGTCTTTTTTAATACCGGTATTCGGATTATCAACCATGTCATATACTGTATATGCCAAGCTGCCTAACGGCAAGGTCATCAAGTACGGAAAACCGCTGCAGACTCTCCCGGAGGTCAATAATGCTAAGGCCGAGATGAAATCCGATCTCGAAAAAGCCGGAATCAAGGCGAAGGTCGAGGTATCCATTGATGCCTACGCGACCGGGGGACCTACTGTCAAGAAACCATCCATCTGCACCGCCAAGAATCCGAGAGGAGGGGACATCGCTGTCAATGGCAACCCCTACAAGCACGATTACTCTGCCGTACTGAAAAATGCCCGGAGATTCTACAAGGATGCCGTTGTCGTGGTATGCTATAATAAAGCGGAACTGTGGGGGAGCCGCAGGGATGCGATGTCCTTCTATATGGAGGGCATCTATGCGTGCGAGGGAGCCGAACGCGAACGCTACGAGAACATCTACTTCGATCTCCAGGATAAGAAAGACGTTGCCCTCGATGAGTGGTACTGAAACCCTTTACCCCTTCAAGGGGGATTTTCCTTTAAATATCTGAATGGGGATATTTTCATTATGTCCGATGAGCGGCGCACATACGCTTTGATCTACGTCGATGGGGAGAGGAAACTTATCAAAACCAAACCCCATTCTTTTTATTATTCTGACGAAGCCAAAAATGAATTAATACGGGATTTAAAAAAATCCGGACTCAAATATAATTTCCTTGGCGAAAGTAAGACCCATATAACAATGGCCTCCATAACCAGAGTAGAAAAACTCGCCAGCAGAATCAACCCTCCGGTCGGAACGTGGTTCGCTACAAACGCAACTCGCAATTACACAAAATACAATTTTATGAGGATTGCCAAGAAGTGCGGAAATCCTTTCCCCCTCCAAGTCTATGTAAACCAAACCCCATATATTGTCCAAGAAGTCGTGATGTCCTTTTATTCCAGCAAACTTCTGAAATCAGAAGGGCCGGGTTACGACAATTACAGCTGGTATCTGCCCGATAAAAAGACAAACGAAACCGAAACCGGCTACATCAGAATCTCTCCCAATGGCGAACTTACCGTCAATCCCGCACCAACCATGCAGAGTTGGCCTATATGGGAACGGTGGGATGATCGCAAAAAGGAACCGATAGTTGTCCACACAGCTTACGACCCTTGGTGAACACCTTTTCAAACCCTTTACCCCTTCGGGGGTTTTCCTTTTAATACGGAAACGTGGATTATCATCTATGCCGCAATATGCATACGCAGTCGTAATCGTAGACGGGAAGAAGAAGGTCATCAAGACCAAGGGATATTCCGATGCCAAGGTCATACTTGCCAAGAACGAATTGGAGAAGGATTTGAAAGCCGCCGGGATCAAATACACCTACATCGGCATCAGCGAACATCCCCCGACCGCTGCCGACTTGGATGCCTCGAAGAGAGAAATTCGCAGGACAGAAAAACAGAAGGACACCATATCGAAAATGGGGAAAAAGACCCCAAGAAAGAGTGCATACGATGAAAAACTGCCCAAAAACGGAGATATTTATGTTTGCACCTACGGACCCTACTCAACCGTAGAATTTTATATGGTTAAAGGAACTAAAGAATCCTCTCTGTATAACCTCGTCTCCATATCGAAAGAGATGTATGATGATGAAAACGTAATCCCTGATCCTCACGATGTCTTGACAGTTGGAAAATGGTACAAATACAACCCCGAATCAAGATCGTTCCAGATATATCCCCATATTCACGCAATAAAATGGGATGGTAAACCCGTTTATACCAGCGATTTTGAATACGCATAAATCCATTCCCCCCTCCACGGGGGATTCATTCTTTTTATACTCCCGTGACCATCCGCAATCATGGTATTCTTTGTCATCGGTGGACACTATCACAAGGACAACACGCACATAATCATCACCGGGATAAGCAAGGATCACGTCACCTATATGCGTGCCAACGGGCGCACGGAGTACCGCGCGAAACTCTATTGGGCGAAGATGAAACATTCCCAACACGTCCTCCAATACATCCGGCTGGACGGCAAGAGGATCTACTCGGTCAATGTGGGCGATTAATGGTATTGCTTTAAATACGCACGCATTGATAAGGAGATTGCGGCCTACCGTTCAAGGGTTGTCGCGGGAGGCCGCCCTCGTACCATGTCAAGGAGTCTTTCTGTTCTGACGGGAATATGTGTCGGAACGATCATCTTCCTGACCATCGTTTTCCCCGCGCAGATATGCTCCTGTTACAAGGACGTGAAGGTCTCCGAATACGAAGGGGACAGTATCGTATCGTGGTATATGCCCGTGTTCGACGATTCCGGGATGGTGAAGTTACAATACCCCGTCACCACGGATACCGGTATCACCGAAGAGGATTTCCGGGAGGCGATGGATTCCCCCATGTGCCGTAGGATCCTCGGCTCCACGGGGTACGGGATGTCCGACATACCCGACTGCCCTCAAGGGGTCGTGGACGGCATAGACGATGCCCTGGGACGGGTAGGGATGACCGCTGCGGACCTCACGGAGCATCAGCTGTGCGTGGTGATCTCGGCTTTCGTGAGGACGGGGATAGGATACGCTTACGATGACGATCTCTACGGCTGCCCGGATTACGCGGCATCGCCTACGGAGACGGTCTATCTCGGACGGGGTGACTGCGAGGACGTCGCCATATTGTTCGTGTCCATCGCGCGCGCATACGGGATAGATGCCGTCCTGATAGGTTACTCGGACCATTGTAATGCCGGGATCAGGGTAAGCGGATGGGAAGGGTGGAACACCGTGGAGGGATACACGGTCGTGGAATGTACGTCCTCGTATTGGTACGTCGATAGGATCTTCTCACCGGACTGCGGAGAGGGAAGGGTACTCGGTCAATCCGCTGCGGACCGCATCGTGGACTCCTATGTGACGTTCTGCGACCGTACCCTGCCGTTCAACCCCATTCTTTATATCGCACGGATGCTTTCGTAATTCCGCGATTAGAATGATCTCCGAAATCGGTAGGAATTAACGATTTGCCCGCTTGACCGGGCGAAAAGGTCTCCCGGACCGTATTTTGTAATACGGAAGTCCGGTTCTGTATTTCATGTATTACGTTCTGTATTGCTTCTGTATTACTTCTGTATTGCACCCCGCTACAATCGCGCGCCTTTAAAGATTTAAACGCTCGCGCGTGCGCGCCCGCAGGAAAACCTATTGTATGGATATGACCTATATCTGCCCTATATAGTTTTTATAAATTCCTTGTTCTGTATTACACTTTAAATACTCTTTAAATACTAACCTACTAAAATGATAATACAGAAGTAATACAGAAGCACTACGGAAGGCAAAAATGTAATACAGAAGCACTACGGAACAAGGGATGCGAGCCGGAAATGTGGGAAAATTAGGTATTTCGTTAAATAGTGTGAGAAACGATAAGTCCAACCGATGCCCGAAAACGACAACCCGCAGACAGATTACCGCCCTATCGAGGTTCCCACTCCCGATCCCACACGGTATTCGATTTTCAAGCAGGGTCCGAAGGGCGGTCTGACGTTCTATCCCAGGAACATCATCAAGTACCTCGCGGCGAAATGGATCGTCTACGACGGTCATACCCCACGCATATTCAACGGGCGGTCATATCAGGTCATCCCCGACAATAAGTTCGTCGCCATGGTCGCGGATTCCGTCGATGCCTACATGACGGACACGCTCGTATCGAAAGGGCAATACCAATCAATCTTCTTCAATGCCGAGGCGATCCTGGACTTCGACAGGGTCCCGTACTTCGAGGACCCCGAACAGAGGGACGATTACTCCGTGGTCGAGGATCAGCGCATAGCCGGGGGTCTCTTCGCTTTCGAGAACGGCATCCTGAACACCGCCAACGACAAGTTCCTCCCCTTCACCCATCATCTCATGGTGAGGTCGTGCTACAACTGCCGCTACGACCCCTCCGTGGAGACGTGCCGTGCGGAGAGCATAATCGAGGGGATATTGCCTGATGCCGACACGAGGAGGTTCTTCTTCGAGATGGTAGGGTCCATCCTCTTCGGGGACATGAACCCGCCCGCCATCTTTGTCATATACGGTCCGGGTGAGACGGGTAAATCCGCATTGGCGAACATGCTGACCACACTCATGGGCGACGATATGGTATCGAGGGAAACCCTCAAGCAGCTCGGCACGGATAAATACTCCCCCGCAGAATTGGAGGGCAAACGTCTCAACGTGTCAGGGGAGACGGGTGCTGTGAAGAACAAGTACACCACCCCCGACGGGGAATTGATAAAACAGCTTTCGGACGGTCAGGAGATCTCGGTCCAGCGCAAATACGGGCATCCCTATAAGATCCGCAACACCGCCAAACTGTTGTTCCTCACCAACACCGTACCGGACTTCGGTGACACATCCAGCGGTCTCTACCGCCGCCTTTATACCATCCCATGCCGCACGAAACAGGATCCGGCACTCAACATCTACAAACTCATGACAGACCCCCAATCCCTTTCATGGCTGACTAACCGCGCCCTTGAGGGATACATGAGGGTCAAATCCAGGGGATTCAAGTTCGAGCCGTCCGAAGAGATGCAGAAGGAATGGCAGAACATGAGGGTCCAGGACCCCGTGTTCGACTTCCTCTACACGACATTCGATTCCACGGACATCCACGATATATGCGGTCAGATCGTAGCGCACTCCGAGTACAAGAGGACGAAGTTCATCTACGACAGATACCGCGAGTTCTGTTACGCGAACAACGTGACCCCGTTGGGATCGCGCAAGTTCTACGAGAAGATGAGGAACGAGACCGAATTGGACATCGGGAAGAACCCCGTTATGTTCCGTGTGGACGGAGTACCTACGAGTACCCGTGTGTTCCAATGGAAAGAATCGGTCCTCAAGGCGCATTTACAGTCCAAGACGGGTAAGGACAAGGGGAAGCCATGAAAAATGCCTTAGAAGGCGATTCCGATAGATTAGGAGGGAGATCACGATGACACGCACATACGCACAACCGCTGCACAATCCGGAGAAGTTCACGCTCAAGGAACATCAGACCTTCGCATCAGAGATGATGGAGAACGTGGAATGTCTCGCCCTTTTCTACGAGGCGGGAACAGGAAAGACCATGTGCGTACTCGATTGGGCCTACCGCGCGGTCGAGAGAGGGGATCTGAACTCCCTCCTGGTGATATGTCCCGCCAACATCGTGGGGGTATGGACATCAGCGGTCGATAAGATGATCGAGTTCGAGGGATACACCAAGGACGGCATCGCCCGGCTCAAGAGCATCATGACCGTCCGTTCGTTCCAAAAGACCTACAAGACGGAGACCCGCGAGGTACAGCACAGGAACGGCAGCAAGGGACAGAAAAAGACCCGCGACATCCGTCCGGACATCAACCGCTATTGGGGAGCCATAGTCGTGGACGAGTCGCACAGTATTGGCGCGCACCAATCCGTCCAGACGAAGGCCGCCCTCGCCCTCGCCATGAAAGCATCCAAACGGTTCATCCTCACAGGCACACCCGTGTCGGGAGGAGGAGGCGCGGGAGATTATAAGAAACTCTACGGACAACTGAAATTCCTGGACAACACGGTATGGGCATCGTGGACGGACTTCTGCAAGAGGTATGTGCTGGCTTTCGACGTGTTCCGCAACCCCGTCCGTTACCGCGAGGCCGAGTTGAAGAAACTGATGGAGGACTACGGGATCGTCGCAAGACTGGACATGTGCTACGACATGCCGGATTCGTCCGAGATCGTCATCCCGTGCGAGTTGAAGGAACCCCAGGCATACAAGCGTATCCGTGAGGGAGATACCGCCACCTACGGATTCGAGATACGCACGGGAGGGGGTCAGTACATCAAGCTGCTGGAACTCGTGTCCGGATTCGTCAAGACCGACGATAAGGAGGTATCCCCCGGCAAATTCACCAAGGAAGTGCTGAAATTCAAGTGCGAGAAACAGGATGCCCTCAAGACCATCATCACGGGAACGGACGATAAGGTCGTGGTATTCTGCAAATTCCGTGAGAGCATAGACGATGCCTACGAGGTATGCTCCAAGATGGGCGAGACGGTCGTGTTCGACGGTCGGTCCAACAAGGACACATGGCGCGACTTCCAGTACGGGGATGCCCGCTATCTGATCTGCCAGTACCAGTCGGGAGGGGTCGGACTCGATCTCTACGCGAGTCACACGATGGTATTCTACGAACCGGAATGGTCCTCCCTGCTGCTGGAACAGGCGAAGGCGCGTATCCGGAGGAAAGGTCAGACCAAACGCTGCATCTACTACTGGCTGTCCACGAAGGGGACCATCGAGGAAGATGCGATCCAGTCCGTGAGGAACGGAGTCACCGTCACCACCGAACTCCTTGAGATGTGGGCGAAACGCGAGATGAAGAACACGGTCAGCAACGACGATGAAGATGAGGACAACCCCGACACCGACAACCCGGATGAGACGGGAGAATCCGAGATATGACATGGAGAGAACGCAAGGCAAGGCGCACGATATGGAGATACTGGAACCGCAGGATGTCCCTCATCGGGCGCAGATTGAGGGAGACCACGACATCCGACGAGGATCTTGTGGGGTAGTGGGATGCGTGTTCCTCCGAGAGCAAGGACAGATTCGTGAAGGACATCAGGTCGCAGTTGGAGAACCAGCACACGGAATACGGGGAGGACTACCGCACGTTCGCCATCCTGGACGAGTCGTGCGCGGTCCTGTTGGGTATCGAGTACACCATAGCCATGGCGAGGGTGAGGATAGCCAAGAAGAGGGCATCCCGTGTATTCCTCAATTGACCGAGTATGTGATTGTATGGAAATGTATATAATCGTACGAGATAATCGAGGAATACCGAAAGGTGAAATGCGAATGACAGACGAGAATAAAGCGATTCTGGATAAGGTCGCGCAACTGTCCGAGAGGATAGCCGCGTGCGACTGGACCCCGGACGGAGAGTACCCCGTGAAGGGCAAACCCCTCCGTTATGTCACCGGGAAGAAGATCAAGCGCACCCTCCGTCCTATCCTCAACGAGATGGGCATCGTGTTCCGCTACGACATGGCAGACGTTCAGTCGCTACCGGCATGCGGGGTCAAGGAGAACCACGTCCTCATCAGGGGATTCGTCACCCTGACCGACAAGGTAACGGGTCAGTCCATCCAATACTCCGTCATATCGGAGGGCGCGGATGCGGGCGATAAGGCGGTCATGTCGGGAGCCGCGTATGCGAAGAGGTTGTTCTGGATAAGCAATTTCGACATCGTGGACGGCATGGAGAACACCGAGGACGAGGGAGGGGTCTCATCCTCCGATGTCGCGGCCAATCTCATCAGACAGGCGATCCCCGAAACCCCCGCACCGACCCCGACCCCCGTCCATCCCGTCACCGGATCCGCGGGCGAACCCGTCACATCGCCCGGAGAGGGCAACATCGCCAAGATGCAGGTCCGTGCTATGGACAACGCACTGGCGGCCATCAAGAGGGCAGACGACGAGGGACGTATCCTCCACGAATACTACGAGAAGGCACTTGAGATCCGCAAGAAGGCATCCTGCAAGGAGGATGTCGAAGCTCTGCTCAACATCAAGAGGGAACTCGGACTATGAGGAACTATGTGGCTCCCCGCTATCCGTTCACCATCGCGGATAACCGTGTCTACACGGAGGCCGACGAAGTATACCATGTGACGGGGACATCCATCGGTGCGCTGCTCGGTCAGTCACCGTGGGAATCCCCGTTCACGGCATCCGCGAAACTGCTCGGATTGTGGCTCGAAGCGGATGTCGGGGACAAGCCGGCAGTGAACACCGGAAAGGTACTCGAAGAGAGGATCATCGACTACGTTGCGGAGAAACACCCGGATGTCGGACAGTTCTTCCGTGCGGAGGATCTGTTCGCACCCCGCGAGGGGGACCATGAGAAGTGGCCCTCCGATTTCGAGGATGAGGATTTCCACGGCCATGTCGATGGTATAATCTCGAAGGACGGAGTGGACTACATCCTTGAGGTCAAGACCGTGAACGAACGCGGCCTTTCCGCATGGAACGGCTCGATCCCCGCCCATTACCTCTGGCAAGTGTATCTCTACAATCACTTCCTGACCCAACAGGATAAGGCATATTTCGCTATCGGACTCGTGAACAGCGACACCTACGCGAACCCCTATGTGTGGGTCCCGAACAAGAACAACTGCCTGCTCATCGAGGTCCCGATAGACCGCGAGATGGTAGCCGCCAAGATCGAAGAGGTACGCGCTATCCGTCATAAGATCGTGGAGGAACGTGCTACGCTCCCCGCTGATTTCAACGATCCGCGCGATAAGGAACTCATGGTACATCTCATGGACATCTCCGGGGACACCGACAGACTGTTGGATGCCACCGCACGTTATGAGGAACTCATGAGACAGATCGACGAGGCCGAGTCGAGGATAAAGCCGCTGAAGGACCAAGCCGAGGACTACAAGACACGCATCAAGGACATGATGGTCGCACATTCGCTGTCCAGGTGCGCCAATCTCAATCTGACTACGCAGACCCGCGAAACGTTCGATTTCGCCAAGGCGCGCGCGGATGGATTGAACATCGACCCGTACACCAAAACCACAACCACGAAGATATTAAGGAGGTCTAAGATATGATTACACCTACACCCTGGATTCTAAGCAGCATGGTCGCAAAAGCAACCGTCCCTCTCTGCGAGGGCAACCACACCCTTCAGATCACGGAGGCATCGTTCAAGGACGATGAGAACTACTACTCCCTCACCCTCAAGTCCCTCGACGAAGAGGACGAGCAGTCCACCCTCCGCTACTACATCATCAAGAAGGACGGGACCAGGAACGAACAGGCCATCGGCACGCTGAACAAACTCGGACACTGCATTTTCGGACTTCCGGAGGATCAGGTCGGAATCCCCAACCCGGAGGACATCGTGAACGGCATCGTCAGGGGATTCGTCAAGCACAATGTCTACGAGGGCAAGGAGTTCGTGAACATCTACGAGTACACCCCCGTAGACAAAAAGACCCTTGAGATCGCCAAGGAATCCGGCATCACCGTTCTGGACCAGTACGCAATCGAGGGATGAGTATGGTATTCGTCCGTACATCCACCATCAAGAACAAGGGGAACGGACGGGTAATCTACATCCCCGCAGAATGGGGATTCAAGGCGGGGGATTGGGTCACTATCCGCATGGCTAAAACCGGTGCGACGTGGCCCTATTCCCTCACGACCCGTATCAAGCCGCAGAAAACGGGATCGGATTACATCAATATCCCCCCCGAATGGCCGTTGTTCATCGGGGATATGGTCGATGTGAAGATCACCTATGCAGACATCCCCAGGACGGAGATGGCGAAGGATGCCAACCCCTGAACAGCTCATCAAGAGGGACCTCAAGAGGTTCATCGAGGGCATCGGGGGTTATTGGGTATCCGTCCAAGGGGGACCCGGCTCCAAGCCGGGGGACCCCGACATCATCGCATGTATCGACGGAAGGTTCATCGGCATCGAGGCCAAGACCGACACGGGAAGATAGTCGGAGATCCAAAAGCACCGCTGCGAACAGATAATGTCGGCAGGGGGAGTCTATCTTACTGTGCGGTCGTTGGAGGACCTTAGACAAGGACTCCGCGATGCGGGGATTCCCGGACTCCGAGACGGGCGCGAAACCCGTCCTAAAACCCCTTAACCACTTTTCGATTATCCATTAGTCCTAACACCACGAAATACCTTAAATAGTCCATATTTTGATTCATTCATCATGGCAGATATGATGGACAAAACCATTAGCGCGATACTCACTGCGTTCGTCGCGGTGATATTGATCGCTTCTGCGTTCATCCCTACTGCCATTCAGCAGATCGACACTCTCAACGACAAGTACGGGTCGGATGTAGCGGGTTACACCGCACTCATCTCGACGGTCATCATTGTGACGATTGTCGGTATCATAATCGGCATAGTGAAAACCTACTCCTCCGGAAAAGGCGATGGAGACCGTTGATCTGACGAATATCGGAAGGTATGAACAATGAACACCGAAGATTTCACCAGCAAAGTTGTCGGCATCGTGATTGCCGTCATCGTGATCGCGGTCGTTGCCATCCCCATCATCAATGGCATGATCGGAACCGACGGAACCCCTGAGGGATCCACCTACCCCATCCAGTCCGGCTCCACCGAAGCTACCATCATCAAGGTCATCCCCATCTTCCTCATCCTGGCCGTCCTGATGGGAGTCGTCTACATGTTCCTCAACGGAAAGAAGAACTGAAGGAGGCATGAAAATGAACACCGAAGATTTCACCAGCAAGGTTGTCACCGTTGTCATCGCGGTCATCGTGATTGCTGTCGTGGCCATCCCCGTCATCAATCAGGCGGCCGAGGAAAGCGGAGCCGACAACACCACCAAGACCATCCTGGGAGTCATTCCCATCTTCCTCATCCTGGCCGTCCTCATGACCGTGGTCTACATGTTCATGAACGGCAAGAAGGACAACTGATCGCAGAACCACGGGGGGTAGGGTTTACCCCCCAACCTTTTTTCACGACTGCGTAGTTTTTATACATCCCACTCATTAGGAGGATTGAGGTTGCCTACATCCTCCGGGGGGTTCTCGATTCCTCCCCCCGATATTCCTTTTTTGTATGCACGTTTTATAAACCACGTTTCCGATAATCGAGTATGCAGACAGGAATGAAAGCGGGTCTTGCAATCGTCCTCGCGGTATTCCTCACGGGCATCGTGGGGTTCCTCACCGCAGTCGTGCCGGAGGACGAGGAAAGGACCTATTACGACCAAGTGAGCGATCTGACTCCGATTGTGGATGCCAGCGCAATCGACTCGTACACGGAATATAACCCGGTGACGAATGTCAGCGGATGGGCGAACATAGAAGGTGTGACGATCCCCACATTAACGACTGGCATATCTGCATATCCGTACAGATATACCACTGCCGGAGAGGATAGCGATATATCCAGATCGGTGAAGTTCGCAGCAGTCCTCGATGAATATCCTGATGATCCAGAGAAGTCATATTTCTGGCCCGTTGCTAAAATCTATTCGTTGTATGAATCCTCAATCCCTAACAGTATCGAGTACAACGATGTAGAGATAGCAACGTCGGGCAGAGGTAATATAAGCGTAACCAAGGAGTATCAGGAAGGGGAATCGTTCGCAATCTGCATACTCCACATAGATACGCAAACGGCACAGCCAATCCATCAATTCACATACGAGGTCCACGTTAGTCCAACGTCTCAAAACAATTTCCGTCAGACCATCTCGACACTGGCGGTATTGGATAACCAGACATCGAGGACGATAACCGTGGGATGGGGGGAGAACTTCGAGTTACAGATCAATGTGTCATTGGGCGCACATCAGACCATCCGTGTGGACATGTTATCCCACGAAGGATATAGAGGACAGAATATCTTGTTAGATAATGGCGAGATCGTCAATGGTTTTTCATCGAATCCGGTATCGCCTAAAGAATATTACGGAGGGGGATTGGATCAGCAGTATGCCCAAGGCGCACCTTCCACACGCACGACCTCTATCTCCAATTATCTTGTAGTGGACGGCCGCCATCTGACTACCGAATACGGAGCATACACCGTATATCCGCTGTCCATGTATTTCCCGCAGTCGGCATCCATCCAGGACGGGACCTTCATATCCATAGCCGGACTGAAATATGCGATGCCCACAACGTTCTATCATGGCACACGGACATGGGACGGCGGAGATTCAGGAGATGATGTATCGGGAACGTGCCGTACCAACATATCCTCGATAGGGTATGACCATCTTGTTTATGTCAAGGATAACGAGAAGTGGTATCCGGGAGTATTGTCCGAGAACGGGTTGTATTATGAGGCCGACATGACTAAACCGGGATATGGTATCGACGAGATATTCATGTTCGCATACGGGTTCAAGCAAGCTGCGACAATCAATGCAACGGAGATCGAGGTACAGTACGAATATATCGACGGTACTAAATTCGTTACAGTTGCAGACGGTATCACTGCGAAATGGTCCAATTACATGGACAGTACGGTAGGCGGCAAGACGGTGACGGTTCCCTATAACAACGGAGCAATCGTGCTTTTGACCGAGCCGGGAACAACCATATCGTCCGATAAAGTGTTCTATAAGGACACCGACGGCAACGTGACCCAAGGTAGTATGACACTTACCGTTCCTACATCCATCCCCTACTCGATGGCCCGTGTGACGTTGGACTTCCAGAACAATACCTACTATGCACAGGGTATCGTGTGGGGATCCATCGACGAGGACGAGAGGGGAACGGGCAACTGGACCCTCCGTCCTTACCAGTATCCGATCTCAATCGGACTGAATGGCATCCCTGACGTATCCTACGTCCAGGGGATCTCCGTTGAAAAAGCCGGGGGAACCAAGGTATTCGTTCTTGAGACCAGCGTGCAGACCGACCCGATGGGCAGATTATGGGGTGATCCCACCATCTATCTCGGATACTTCTTCCCTGACTACTTCACCCACGACAGTGCAACCGGCAACACGGGAGTACCTACGACCGCCATCCGTATGCTCATCAACGGAGTTGTGAGTTACGGGACCTCGCTGACTATCAACGGACAGTATATGCCCGTGGCAGACGGGAACATCACGTTCACCTACTACACCTACGAGACGGAGACCATTCCCTCCACCGACCCGAACGTCCCGCCTACAACCAACACGATCACCGTCACCAACGAGGGCAACATGCCGGTCAAGGGTATGGCGATAGATTGGGAGGATGGGCATGTCTATCTTGTGTTCACCGAACAGGGTAAGACCCGTTACGATCTCGGAGAATACGATACGACCGCGGCCAATGTGGTCATCGCGGGTACGGACACAGGGAAGGACACCGTTGTAACGGACATCATAAGCGGAACGGGGACATGGTATTGGCAGTCCAACCTCTACACGATTAACCACGAGATCGAAACGGTCCTCAAACTCGACCTCACACAAGGTTTGTCGGGTTGGGGAATGACGTTACAGGTCTCGATGCTGCTCTTCGCGGGTATGCTCATCGTGGGGGTTGCCATCGTCCACTACTACTACCGCGACTCCGACGAACCGATGGGAATCCTTGATTGGGTTATTATAGGATTAGCGATATTGTTATGCTTAGGAGTTGCAGCAATATGATGTCACCGCAGGAGTTCATCGACATGCTTGCCCAGGCCTTCTTCCAGGGCAATACGCAGATCGCGGGCATAGTCGTGTTCACCGCTGTCCTCGCCATCATATACCTCCTGTTCGCGCAGAGGAATATCACCGTAGGTCTTATCCTTACCCTCCCTACGACCCTCGTGTTCTCGCTGATGGGTATTCTGCCGGAGGTCCTGACCATCCTCGTGGTGATCGTAACCATCCTCGCCCTCGTCCATAAGTTCAAGGAGATGTCGTGATGATAAGCAGTATGGGGGGTTCCATGCTCGCCAATGCCCTTTCGGGCGGCGGCGGAGCATCGGAATGGATGCACAAATGGATGCTCATAGGTTTGGGTATCCTGGTATTCACCCCCCTGCTGTTCAGTCTGTGGTTCCCTACGGAGTATGAAGGCGAATATGCGGATGTTCAGAACGATATAGAGGAACAGTACCTCCACATGACCGGATCCTACTCCACACCCCAACAGAACATCTGGACCCTGACGGGAATCTATACACCATACAATTCCGAGAAATTCGGCTGGACCGATGATGGCTGGCTGTATGGTTCGGAGGTCAAGACCTATTCCCCGTCGCAGTATCAATCGACCGATCAATTCCCCGGAACGCTGACAGTGAAAAAAGCGGATAACGGGATCTGGTATTACACGTCCGTACCCAACAACTTCCAGGGGATAACCCTCGCCACATGGGACGGGGATAAGGTCACCAATCCGAAGGAGGCATCCGTCTATTCGAGCATCTATTTCGATAATGCCCACAAGTCGGACAGATTCTTCACCACTACCACGAAAACGGAGACCGCCCAGGGATACTACTACGATTATTCGGGATACAGATACACCTATCAGCCGTTGAGCAACTACAATATCGACGTGTCAGGTACGATCACCAAGGTGGATAGGGATACGACATCCCTTTCCCTGATATGGTATCAGTATTCCACGTTAAGCGGCATAGCCGGGCAGCTCACTATATCGGGCAGCGATTCAGGGGTCAGTTATATCACGTCGGATGACATCATAAGAGTGTTCAACTCCGCGAACAGCACCGCAGTGTTCGACATGACCTTCAACGGGGTTCCCATGCATCTCCTTATCAGAATGGATCCCTCGCGCCTCGCGTGGTTGAGCGTAGCGGATTGTTACAACAGCGGATACTGGAACGTCATGGTATACAGCGATGCGGTCGCGGCATCCCTCTCCGGGGACACCTACGAGTTCAACATCAATACGATGTGGGACACCATCGTCAATATCTTCACATTCAACCTCGCCAATGAATACGACATCGACGGTTGGGAGGGATTCGTGGTATCCGTCCTGTTCTCGATGGTCCTCTACTCCGTCCTGCTCATCATCGCTATGGATCACCCCTTCGTGTTCATAATCATCGGACTGATAGGACTCATTCAGGCAGCTACATCGTTCCTCGGCAGCGGTTCGGGGTTGTTCGATTTCCTGTGATAAACCTCTTAATCCTTTTATATGGACAACCGCGATACGAAAGTATGGCAGAATATTGGCTCTATTGGAGCAAGTTCGAGGACAACAATAAACGTCCCGGACTGCCCGGAGGATTCAGGACCCTAAAGGATGCGCGCGAATGTGCGTATGAGAACGTTGTCACCAACCATCCCATCGAGATCGACGGGTCGGGCGAGGTCATCAAGAAGATCAAGGGCATCGTCTACTCCGAGAAGTCGGGTCGTTCGGGACCTGTCCGTCAGCGTGTCCTCAAGGACGGTTCCGTGTCCAAGACCAAGATTTTCGTCAATCCCGTCAATACCGCAGCCAAACTTAAAGCCAAGACTGCATCCAAGACATCCTCCAAGACCAAGACCGCGCCCAAGAAGAAACGCAAATACGGGGAGATCCTGGGCGATGCAGCGGTCGAGTTCGGGTCCGGACTCCTTTCACATCTCTGAAACCCCTTATCCCCCCTACGGGGGGAATCTACCCGTCCTTTTTATATGCGCTATCGTGATTACTTCATAAAGTGATAGCCATGCTCAACAAGAAGATCGTATCCGTCCTCGCAGTCACGCTCATGCTGACTATGGGGGTCGGAGTTGTTTTCATCGGTAATGACGAGTCGGAGGCAGTCACGTCCGAAATGCCTGTTTCGTCAGTCGTGGGGGACGTGGAGACGTTGTTCTATACTTCCGTCCCGCCTGTACTGACAATGACTCAAAAGGTCGCTAACGGTACTTATTTCAATATCACCAACACATATAACGGACCTTGGGAATTTCTCATCAAAGGGATTAACGGCACGGCTACGGCAATCGGTTCGACTTCAGATGGCCTTCTTCATACTGCCCAGGGAATCTCTGGAACGTTATCGACCAACCTGTCCACCCTTTCTATCGAGTGGGTGGCGCACAATGAGACAGAGGGAGTGGTTGAAGAAGAAGAATATTCATCTGTTTTCACCGTGGTAGACACGGGAAGTTCGCAGAACAACCCCTATCTCGATACAATCTCCCTACCAGTCAAGATCTTCCAAATGACACAGGACTACTATGCTAACGTGGGAATCACGGTCAACCTCACCCACGAGACTGTGAACGGTCTTGAATACGGTGTGACTTCAGTCACATCTGGTTTCGGCTTGACTGTGGACAGCAACACTACAAGTCTATCGGGAACAATCTCGCACGCTGGAACGATTACCGTGGAGACTTATGTTACGGATGGACATGATATTGAGGAAGAAACTCACACAATCTACGTTACCGACTATACTCACGCGGATGTCCGTATGATCGGAGGGGAGACGTGGACGTACACCCCCTCGACCAATATGACCTCTGTCCTGTCCATCTCCGGCACGGCTACCTCCTGGGTCTCCCTGACATCGGGAACGGTCAGTGGGACCGCGCCCACGAACACTTCCGTTGGGCAGACCTACGACCTCACCATAACCGCCTCGACCTCCGACCCCAATCAGAACGTCACGCAGACGGTCACGTTCACCGTGGACCCGCAGATCACCCTGACCGCACCCGCCACTTACACCGTCCAGTTCGGCACGGATACCAGCAACGTCCTCGGCAGCAACTTCGAGGACGGAACCAGGAACATCTACTCCATCACCGGGGGTACTGCCACGGGATTCACCGTGAACGCGGCAACGGGGGTATTGGGATGGAATAACCCCTCTGCGGGAACGATCACATTCACCGCTGCATCCCCCTACACATACACCAGCGGCGCGACCAACACGGCAACGGCTACCGTGGACGTGACCGTGACGGGTATCCTCACGGCATCCGTCTCCAGCACGCTCTACCTCGTTACGGGGAAAACGGTTCCCAACACCCCTGCCGAGGCAGTCACCCTCAACCACAATGATGTCGGGGTTGGAACCTACACCTGGGCGGTCGTGGGAACGAACAACAGCGGAGTCACAGTGGCATCGGACGGCACATTGGGGGGTACTCCGGGAGCCGTCGGCAGCTACACCGTAACCATTCGCTGCACGTCCGTGGTAGGGAGTACGACACAGACCGCTGACACTACCCTCAACATCGTCATCGTCCAGGTCCTCGCTTTCACGTCCTTGCCCTCTTCGGGAACCGTCAGGTGACGGAATGAAAGTGGATCCCGTAGCGATATTGGCCGTCGCCCTCTTCCTCGCGGGGATGGCTGGCATAGCGATAGCGCACGCAGAAACCTACGACAACCCTCAAGACGAACCTAACCCCGTTGAACCGGAGATCGTGTCGCAGACGGAGGGATAGACCCTCTACCGCCTTGACCTTCAGGGCGGTCCTCTCTACTACTACGAATGTGACACCGAGGACGGCACGATCACCAAGATAGTGGCGATAAAGACCGTCACGATGGATATAGAAGTCGCGTAAAACCTCTTAAAAATCCCCCTTCCTCAATATATCTATAATAAATGTTGCAGATAAGTTCAACATGGCATTGAACACGGCTTGTTCGTTGAATGAGCAAGGCATGAGCATAAAATGGGTCGGTATCCTGATTTTAGGTATGGCCGCCCTATTTGGATGTATCGTAGCATTTGAATCGGATGATGCGGATGCAGCTACCGCCAACCCCAATTATAGGGATGGGGATTGGGGTTATGATCTCGTTACGGAAAACGGTCTTACTACCGCCAAGATCGTATCATACTCCGGAACAGGCGGGGGTGCGATAACCATCCCCACTACAATCGGAGGATATACCGTAACCCAGGTCGGTAAAAATGCAGACTACGGTAACAACAATGTTTTTGAACCGACATTGGTCGCAACCGATCTCATAATCCCCGATGGGATTTTGAAAATCAATAAGTTCGCATGTCAGAATCTTTCCAATTTCACGGGTACGTTAAGTCTCGGTAACACAGTAACTACGCTTGGGCTTAGTTGTTTTAGTAATGGTGGTTTTACAGGAACTCTGACACTGCCAAGAAGTATTACCACAATTATTTATTCAACAGGTAATTACGCAGCATTTTACAATTGTGCCGGTTTCACGGAATTAGTTATCGAGAACGGTATGTCGGGGGACATCGGACATGATATGTTCCGTAATTGTACGGGATTCACGGGTGCATTGGTGATACCGGATAGTGTAACTTATATCGGAATGAGGGCATTTCAGGGTTGTTCCGGATTCACATCCTTGTCGATAGGATCCAACGTGACTACGATATATGATAGCGCATTTTACAATTGTACCGGATTCAAGGGCAGTCTCACGATTCCCGACAGTGTTACGACATTCGGAGGATATTATTCGAGTACCAACCAGGGTATATTCCAGAATTGCAGAGGATTCGACGGAGTATTGAAAATCGGTAATGGAATCACTAAAATTCCAGCAGCATGTTTCATGAATTGCAGCGGATTCACCGAATTGATCTTAGGAAATTCCTTGACCGAGATTCAGGATTATTCGGATTATGGTGTATTTAAAGGTTGTACGGGATTGACGGGTAATCTTACGCTACCGAATACGCTTACCAAGATAGGTAACAGTGCGTTCGATGGATGCAGCGGCCTTACTGGAGCATTAGTGATACCCAACAATGTAACATACATCGGATCAGTGGCTTTCAGGAATTGCAGCGGTTTCACTTCATTGACATTGAGTAACAGTCTTACCGAAATCAAGTCAAGTACGTTCAGCGGATGCACATCCATGACGGGTGATCTGATCATCCCTGACAGTGTGACAACCATATACTACCCATTCAGTTCTTCTTCTTCTACGAGCAGTCCTTTTTACAATTGCGGTTTCGGAGGATCGTTGATTATAGGCGATGGACTTACAGCGGTTGGACAATACATGTTCGACGGATGCGTGTTCAACGATAATCTGGTTATCGGAGATTCGATTACGGACATCCCATCTGGTGCATTTGCATGTTGTAAGACTGCGACAGGTACGCTTACCATCGGAAGCGGGGTTCAATCAATCGGAAACAGCGTATTCTATCAGTATAAATTCACAGGGTCTCTCGTATTACCCAACGGTCTGAAAACCATCAGGGATCAGGCATTTGCTCAATGCACCGGATTCACGGGATCTCTTGTAATCCCGTCCACCGTGACAACGATCGGAGTCCATAGTTCATCCACATCAAATTCATCCGGAGCATTTAGAGGATGTACCGGATTCACGGGTGCATTGGTGATACCGGATAGCGTGACTTTACTCGGAGATAGGACATTCCAGGGATGCACGGGACTTACCGGAACATTGACGATAGGTACGGGGGTCACGGACATCAATCCGTATTGTTTCTATGGTTGTAAATTCACGGGTAATCTGAATATTCCCGGGAACGTGGTTAAGATTCTTGATTATGCGTTCGGCAACAATACCGGATTCACATCCCTTACATTACAGGAAGGTCTCGATCTGATTTGGACCCGTGCATTTTCGGAGTGTACCGGGATGACGGGAGTGTTGGCAATACCTGATTCCGTGACCACGTTGGGTCCGAAGTCGTATGCGAATGGTTGTTTCTACAATTGTTCCGGATTCACCGGACTGAACCTTGGAGACGGAGTGGAAATCATCGGGGATACCTGTTTCTGGAATTGTACCGCTATGGCAGGAAGTCTGATCATCCCGGATAGTGTGGAATATATCGGAAAGTGTGCATTTTATGAATGTGCCTTCGATGGTACTCTTACTATCGGGAATAATGTATCGGAGATAGGATACGGAGCATTTTACAGTTATAATCACGGATCGTTCATAGGCGATCTGGTAATCCCTGATAGTGTGACTGTGTTCGGGAATCCCAACAGTCAGGGTTATAATCAAGAGCCGATTTTCTGGTATGCGGGATTCACGGGTTCGCTGACTATCGGGAACGGGATAACCGTCATTCCCCAAGGCACGTTCTATGGATGCGGATTCACAGGTACGCTTACCATCGGGAATAACGTGACACAGATAGGATCATACGATGGAAATACAGGTGCTTTTGAGAATGTACCGTTCACAGGCGCATTGGTCATCCCGGATAGTGTGACTAAGATCATGGGACGTTCATTCAAGGGATGCAGCGGATTCACGACATTATCCCTCGGTTCGGGATTGACACAGATCACGGGATATGATACATTTAGGGATTGCACCGGATTCACGGGTGCATTGGTGATACCCGATACCGTCCAGTATCTCGGACCCAAAAATACATCAGGTACTACCTTTACAGGAGGTCGTGCGTTCATGGGATGTACGGGATTCACATTCCTTACCATCGGTAAGAATGTGGAACTCATCGGACCCGGAACGTTCAGTGGATGTACGGGATTCAGAGGGGACCTGGTGATTCCCGACAGTGTTGTAGAGATCGCGTATGGATCATATTATCATCCGGATACAACCACTCCCTTCTATAATTGCGGATTCGACGGTTCGCTCATCATCGGAGACGGGTTGTCAGCTGTTTATGACTATATGTTCAACGGCTGTGCGTTCCAGAACGACCTTGTAATCGGAGATTCCATCGTAGGTATTCCCATAGGTACTTTTGACAGTTGCAGGAATTGTACGGGTACTCTGACCCTGGGAAACGGTCTGAAATCAATAGAGAGACAAGCGTTCAGCGGTTATAAATTCACAGGGGAATTGATACTTCCCGAAGGAATGACTGAATTGAAATACGGTGCTTTTGAGAATTGCAAGGGATTCACGGGACCTCTTGTCATTCCGGATAGCATGATAACCTTGGGTAATAACAATTCATCGAATAATGATGGGGTATTCGCAGGTTGTTCCGGATTCACATCCCTTGTCCTCGGCAGCTCGCTTGAGATGATAGGCCGCAGTACTTTTGCATCATGCACCGGTATGACAGGCGATCTGATAATCCCGGATAGCGTGACTGTGATCGGATACAATGCGTTCAACGGTTGTTCATTCACATCATTGGATATAGGCAGCGGATTAACGTCCATTCCCGGACAGGCATTTTACGGAAATAAATTCGCAGGAACACTGGTGATCCCGGATAATATACAGACGATAGCAAGCCACGCATTTTATTTCAATAATAATTCAAGAGTGGATACATTGGTGTTGGGTAGGGGACTCACATCCATCGGAACTTACTCATTCGATACAGCGTATGCAGCACAATCCAGACTGGATAATATCGTGGCATTATCCGACCCCACTATCGGCACGGGTGCGTTCAGAGGATCAACAGTATCCCAAATCCTGAATCTGACTGGTTCGGATCTGACCAATGTCGTACCTGGAAACGGAGACATCCCCTCGACAGCTACGATCCGCACAGCTTTCGAGGATACGGCTATGCTCCAACACACTACCGAGACCATCGTGGTAGATAAAGAAGGGATGGAATACAGTATCATGCGGGTGATCCCGATTATAATGGCATTGGCAATACTGATCGGGGTTGCATATTACATCAGGGGGAATAAGATATGAGCCAAGAGGAACTGTCCAATAACATAGCCGGTATCGCGGTGTGCGTGGTCGTGTTCGCGGTCATAGCCATACCGATCTTCTACGGACTTACCACCGAACCGTATACCAATGTGAATGAAGATGCGATAGGTGAATTACGTCTCGGATACCAGGAACAGGTTTTCAGGGAGGAGATCATAGAAGCCGAGACGGAGGAAGAAGAGGACGAAGTGATATTGGTCGATATTACTGCCTATGTTGCAAAATCGTATCTCTTCACGATCAACGGAGATACTATATCGGTATCGGGTGATTGGACGGGCGAATTATCCTTGTCCGACAATCAGATCATCATCGGCTCCGACAATTACCAATTGACCATCCAGTACGGAAAACTGATCGAGTCTGTCGATGGATATGGTGTGGAAGTGTTTTCACCCCTCCAAGTGTCCATCCACGACGGTTCCGTGAAGGATGTTCCGTACACGTTCCTCTATTATCCGGATGCGAAAGGCCCGTATGCCAATTACCAATCCTATCGGTATGACATCACCGACCACTATTCTGTCGGAACATTCGCAGGGGTAACGGTTTCCGCGATCAATGACGAGGTAAAGGGCGATAACCAATACGGTTTCGGAGCCGAGACACAGACCGAAGATGGTACAACGACCGGAGTGGTATATTCGCCAAGAACGGAAGAACAGACCGAATCGTAAACCTCTTACCCCCCTACGGGGGATTTATATTCTATCACCATAATTTCCGTTCCATAGGGTATTTATAACCTTACGAGGCCGAGAATATGGCAGAAGAAAAGAGCATAACGAGTATGGCGATCACCGTGGTCATCGCGTTGGTCGTGACATGCACCGTACTCTTCCCGGTCATCAACAGTGTTAATGATGGCGGGAACGGGGGAGGCAGCGGAGGTGGAAGTGCAGTAGGGTCCGCAGCCGGTCCGCTGACCTACACCAACGAGGGGGACTACTACTACCAGGATTATGATAAGGCAACGGCAGATGCTATGGCGATCAGTATGTCCTTGTCCAGTGGCAGCGATGTCGGAATGAGCATCAATGTAGGGGGAGATGTGATCAACACCCCCACATATCCTGCAACCTGGACATCAGCAGTAGGAGACCCCAACGAATGTCAGATTATTCTGCCTCTCTTATACATCGAGCAAATTCCTGGGAATTTTAGCGGAATTTTGATGTATCTCAACGGGCATTATGAACTGCCTGGTCCTGCATATACATTCGACATATGTTTCCTTGCAACTGGGACATCCGGCGGGAATCCGATGGCGATTTCGATGGGTATGCCACTCACTAACGAGATGCTTGCAGGGGTTACATCGGTAAACACACTTTTGGGATTGTTGCCATTCTTCCCTCCAGGTACAACGATAAGTTACGATACCATTCGCCTACTGGCTTCTGAAGGAGATTATGTTTCAGCCAAGAATCCTGTGGTCGGGAACGAAAGCGATGCGTGGCTGTTCAATGCAACGTATGATTATTCCTGGGATGAAAGTGAGATTTACGGCATATACAAGTATTATGTATGGTGGATTGATGGTGTGGAGACTCATACCGAGATTTCATACAATGGTGGATCCGGATACAGCCAGTATGGGAACGATCCTACAATAGTCGTGAACAGATCTACAATCAACGATTTGTCAAGAGTGGATAGCTTCACGGTCCAGTATGTCGGAACTTCCTCTGATCGTCACGCGTATCTCGATTATTCCGATGTTTATGCGATTATACCTAAGACCGTAGAATACACGCTTGCATCGGGCGATAATTCAGATAATGTGACCGCACATGCGACATATTATGAGACTGCACCTAATCTGAATATCGCAGTGTCCTATACCACGGAAACACGCGAGGCCGCTGTTTGGGGTGAAACTAATACTGTGACTTCAGTTGATACTCTTACATTATCCTATGACGGACATTCAATCACAGTCGATAACCGCGCTAATCTTAATGAGTATTTCACCAGGATGGCGAGTGCAACGACCAATGATGAGTGGACCGAGATAGATAATTGGATGTATTCGGTTAATTCTGTTCCTATCTTATTCAATCCACCTATCAATAATGAGACAAGTTCGTTGAGTGATAGGATAGTCACGATTTGGCTACCTTATGCAGTGCCACAAGGGGAGTTTGAAAATGTTTCTTCCGACATACCCACCTCAATATCCATTACCCCTACGCAGGTCACTGTAACATCGCCTAACGACTCGCGGGATTATCCCATAGATGGCCCGTGCTATATTATCAGTGACACGGGGGATTACGGAGTATTCACCCAAAACAATCTGTCCGAGGGAGTTTATGTGGGTTCCGATATTCTGACCGATTTCAACGGCCCTATTACCGGACAAGATTCGGTTTTGAGATTCGTTCAGATATTCAATATGAATTTCAGTACGAGTATGTATGAGACTTCCTCACGTCTCCAGGACACCTATGCCTTGACCATCGAGGACGGTATGCTCAAGGACATAGGATGGGAGGGAGGATACAGGCAGACGGGCAACAATCCCATGGCCGAATACGGACACATCTCCGCGCAGTATGTCATTCTGCCCTTATCCGCAGACAACGGTTCGGGAGGCGGTTCCTCCGGCAACGGAAACCTCGGAGTAGCCGGAACGATCCTCGCGGTCGTACCAATCTTCGTGGTCCTGGGCATCCTAATGTATGCCGTCCAGTATTTCCGCGATCCCCGGAAGCTTTGAAACCTCTTACCCCCTATGGGGGTTCATGGGATAATCTAATATCCGACAACCCTGTTTTTCACATTATGAGATATATCCTGTCATATTCGGATAAAGCTGCGGAACAGATAGACGGCACGGCAACCTTCGACGATCTGGACAAGGCGAGGAAGAGGGCATGCTCCCTGCTCCGCGCGGAATCGCTGGTGCGCGTGCATCTGTTCCGCAACGGACGTTATATGGGGTGGGTATCGCACAACACGGCCTACAACTGGTTCCCCCATCACGACGGTCAGAAGGAGTGGGAAGTCTATCAACTCGACCCCGCAACGGGCAAGGTCGTGTAAGACGTTTTTATACCGCAATTGGGATATGAGTCTATGGACATGCAGAAGAGCATCAACCCCATCATACTGGCATTTATCGGTATGGTCATAGTGGGTATGCTCCTGATCCCGTTCCTGCTGGATGTCACCCATGAGCCGGACATCAACCAGGGCAGTACGGTCAGTTACCAACCCCGTACCAACCTCGATGCCGACTTCACCTATTCGGGTACGCTGCTCGAACATTCGCAGTACACTATCGACCCGGAGACGGACGGGATAACGATCACATTCACCGAAGAGGGAACATTCACCCTTATAGTGACCGCGACATCCCATAACCCCTATCAGACCGCCACACAGACGATAGAATACGAAGTAGGGGAATACGGGGAATACCACGATTACAAACCGCTGCTGCTCCTCGTTCCCACTATGTTCCTCGTAGCGTTCATGATGCTGGTCCTCGGACGTAAATCAGGCGGTGACGGGTTCGGGGATGACTCCGGGTTCGGAGGGGGATCGGACATCGCCGGGAAGTTCGGCAGAGGCGGATTCGGGAAACGCTGATACCGTTCATCTTATATATGGTCGGGAACGATTAATCTGCATAGAACCTACAAGGTTTGGTGATTAATATGGCAGAGACCAAATATGCGGTTGTCAAGGGATTGAGTTGTAACGATCCCTCTAAATTGAAGAAGATGACCTTGACTGAGGCGCGTATAGAAGCGTGCAGACTGGCGAAAAAGCATCTTAATTCTCACACGAGGATCGGTATTTTCGCAGAGGACAAATATCACATCTCCGGCGGCAGATATATGCCGAAATGTATTGAGGATGTGCGTTATGTTGATGATGGGATAGGCCGTAAGGGGTTCTATCTGCTTCAGTGGGAAAAGAACAGGAATTATAGGGTATCCCCTACATCCGGACGTTTGATGGATTACAGCCGCGAGTGGAAGTACATTTGAGGCGAAAGATATGGCGAAACGCGGCTCCGATCTGCTCCCCCACAATGCGCCCGGTTATGTCTGGAAACTCGGTTCGAGGTTCGGCACGGGGAAGAAGATGACCTACGGTCAGTACCTCAAGACGGGCAGCGGATTCAGTTGGGGAGGTCAGGACGGTCCGCAGATAACGAGGGATCGTAAGGTCTACAACTACTCCGATGAGTTCATAACCAAGACCTATCGTGGCGAGGAATATGTGTTCTACTCCGTCCAGGTGTATGTGGATGGTTCCCGCAGATACATCCTACCCGGAACAAGGACGGGAAGAGGATACAAGGACTGGAAGAAGGACGGCATCGTGAGGTTCTATTAAGGTGAAGATATGGTGTATAGCATCGAGACATATTCAATGGGGGATAGGAAGTTCATCGTACTTAGAGACGATATAAAGACCATCAAGACCGCAAGGATTTTAGCATGCAGATATGCTAAAGAATACAGTAAGGTTGCAATCTACCCCGCACGCAAAAGCGATCTTCAAAAATTCGGACAAAAAGTTTTCACGGAAGGAGCATTTGCGAAAGAGGAAATCTATTATAACAGGTCGAAAGCGTGTTATATCTCTGAAAAAAAGGAAGAGATCCTCGATGGAAAAAAGGGTTACAGTCCCATTGTCAATAAGTATTACAAGGTCAATGGAAGAACAGGGGAGATCACACTTATTGAAGAATATCGCAAAAAATGGTAAACTATCGAGGTGATGATATGGCATATTACGTCCGTAATGCTAAATGGTGGAACAGGGAGAGCAAAAGCGAATACACATCCTACTCTACGCTTTCGGAGGCGAGGGTTGCAGCGGCCCGTCTCCTATCCCACGAATACTATGACGGAGAGAGTGTTCCGATCTACATCAAGAAAAGCAACAGATATTCCATCTATGCTTTCGTCCGTGAGGTCATTGGATCTTACGAGGGAGAGGATGAGGACATTCCTGTGGGTTCATCCAAATTCGTATATCGTACCGCTTCCGGAACGGAATGTCTCATGTCCAAATCGGGTGAGTTGGGCAAGACCAGATGGAGATCGTGGTTCAAACTCGAATATCCGAGACACTGAAAGGCGAAACAAGATGGCTGGATGTGAGGACGTTTTGGAGAAGATCGTTAAGCCGGGGTATTTGGAGATTCCGTCCCTGGATGCCTACGTTGAGGTCACGGGCGATGATGATTTCGATGATGAATATCTTAGCGTGACCCTTGGCGGGTGGATCTCGTTCCTATTCACAAGGGACGGTTCCAGATGTATCGAGATATGGGACATCCATACCGGGGAGGAAACGATCTTCGAGGAGGATGAGGTCGGGGATGCCATAAAGGAATGGTATTCGGCCGCATACGAGAAGAGGGTATTGCCGACTCTCCGTGAGTTCTTGAAGGGGGAAAAGAATGAAGATACCCAACAGTGAAGCGCGTTTGATGATCGGGAAAAGGGTACTCTACGAGGTCTGCCGTACCGTGCAGGCAGAGGTAAGGCACGAAGGGGATAATGTCAAGGCATATCATTACTTCTACTCCGATCGGGATTCCGCTATCGCCAAGTATGATGAGCTGTGCTGCAAATATCCGTATCCGAAGTCCAGACATATCACGTTGAAGAGATGGAATACATCAGGGATGCTCGTTACCGACATCTATACGAACAGATTTCTTCATAACGACGGCAAGACGTACCGTGATGTTTCGAAACTGAAATGATCGTTTTAAACCCCTTCTTTTTTTATATGATGATTCGGATTATTTATTATGTCCAAAACATCGAAAGTCCACGGACCTTATTATCTGGAGTACAAGGGATGGAGTGGCGGTTACAAACCCGTCAGGGATGCCAAGACACCCGGATATGCGACACAGTACAAGACCATCACCGAGGCGAGGAAGAAGGCGGTCCTCTTCATCAAGCACAACTCCTGCCAGTTGGTCGGGATTCAGGGAGAGGTCGGCAAGAGGACATACGGCCGCGATGGGAGGCCCATCGTCCAGGGCGGCACCGCCGGTATCGTGGAGAGGGAGTACGACGGATACACGTTCATCTACCGCGACTACAATTCCGGCAATACCTACCGTATCAACAAGGACGGATCGGTCAAGAAGATGGAGTGAGAGATATGGGAAGATTCACAGTCAAGATCGGCGGCGAGGAAAAGGTATTCAAGGATGCCGACAACCTCCGCAGATACGTTATGCGTTACGGAGACAAGACCAAGAGATATACCTATCAGGGAGAGGGCGGTCAGTTCATTGACGGCTATGGGGTCATGTATTACACGCAGAAGGACGGTTGGAAAGTCAAACTCAAGACCGGAAGCATATATCAGATTGACAGAAGGTCTGGAGAGATTTTCGAGGGTGGCAGATACACAGTCAGGATGGCAGGAAAGGGTGAGTCAAATCCTCGCATCTTCTCTACTGATGATTTCTCCGATGCGATCAACAAGGCAATCACTCAGTATGCCCGGAACCGTGGAAGAAAAGTCTATATCTACGATAAGGACAAGAAACTCGGACGTATCGGAGAGAGAAGCGGATACGCAACGTGGATAGACCACAAGACCAAGAGAACGACATCGTTCAAGGATGATGATTACGAAGTGCCGAGGAAACCCGCCGGACTTACCCCCAAGCAGCCCGGTTGGATCATCGCCGGCAGGAGAGCCGGAAGCAAGGGCGCGTTCAAATACTTCTCCGGAGAGTCATTCGCGGCCAAGAAGTATGCGATGGTATGGCCTTACAACAAGTACGAACAGGCAGAGAAAACCATCGAGGAGCTGCGCTGGTACGGTGAGTATGAACATTACGAGTTCAAGATCGTAAGAGAGTCTTGATTTCGGAAAGGTGTCCAAATATGGCAGAATATCAGTTCAGACTGGAACAGTGGGTTCTACATTCTGTTAAGAACAGTCGTGGATACTACGATTACACATCGGAATACACCCCCATCGGTAAGATGTCCAAGAAGTATAAGTCTCTTCAAGAGTGCCGTGCCGCTGCCCGGAAGTATCTTATCGACAATAAGATCTCGTCAGGCACATCAAGTCCGAGGAAAGTGGCCGTCATCTATCTCAATGGGAAAAAGAGTACCGGGTACGATCTGGTATGTTATGGTGGTATGGTCTTGCTTTTCGGAGCATCGGGCGAGACGGTCGTTTCCGAGAACGGCAACACGTTCAAATTGAGGACATTCGGTGGAATGTATCACTGATTGGGAATTGATGGGATTTCCTTAAATACCCAATGTCCGATTCTATCTATGCCGTCCTTGAAGGATGGGTCAGGGACGGCAATCCGATAGTAGCGATCGTGTCACTTTTCCTATGCACCTCTCCCATCCGCTTATCACACTTTTATATACCCCGACACGGATTCATAATACGGAGGATAGCCGCGGTCCGTCTCCTCCTAACGCAGTCCGAACATCAGACGGCCGCGCGACGAGGGTTCCTTGTAGCCACGATGCCGGGTCCCGAAGTCGGTCATTTCGCCCGGCATCAACACTTTTCTTTTTATATAGCCATTCTAATTTATGAACTATGCCGCCATCGTCGATTCGCAGATTCAAACCTTCGACATTCTATTTCTACGACTATCCCCACAACGGAGATATGATATACGTCCTCAAGAGGGAACTTGTGAAATCCAGTCCGGACACTTGGCGCATCACATTCGTGGATACGGACAATTATTTTGACGAAGAAGATGGAATGATGCGTATCACAAGCGCAACCGTAAGTCTGGCAGATTATGGGTATTACATTACCGAAGTGTTGAACAGCCATAGGGTTTCTGCAACCAGAAGTATGTCCAATAAGGACAGTTACTACAAACCTTTCAAAAAGCACGTTCAGTCTTTTTTAAAGCGTTCTAAAGCGAAAGGCAAGTATTAATCTGATAAACAACCCCCCATCTATGATGGGGGGAAAGGGGATAATACATACTATCAATCGTTCTTGAGGATCACATACAAGAACACGTTTTGCGCGGTCCTTCCGCTGCCGTCATCGTAGTGTGCAGTAATGGATATGTCCACAACTCCGTCAGCGGAATAATACCAGCCGTCATGATCCACGACATCCTTGAAGTTGGATCTGTTCCACTGTTCCGTGCCGTCGATGTAGTGGCAGAGATACCTGTTGAATCCGCTTAGCTGCGTGTTCGCACCATAGGAATGGGAACTGGACTGACCGTTGATGATCACATTGTCAATATCCACATAGGTCACTATACGGTAGTCCTCCCCGTTGTATATCCTTATCACGAACGGGGTGTTCTCCGGGATGCTCAATGCGACATTCACATTCCCGTCGGAGTCTGCGATACCTCCGTTGGCATTGTCCTTACTGGATATGGTTATCATGTCGTATTCGACCCCTTTATAGGTTGTGGAACCGCCCTCCGTGTTATAATCGGGGGTAGAAGGGTCAATCGTTATGGGGATGTTCGAGGATATGTACGTCACGGAGATCGTGTTGCCGTCTATCGTGGTGACGGACGTAATAGGAAGTGCGGAGACGATTGTGACGGGAACGAGCAGCAAGGCGGTCAGAAGAACACATGCGACGATTCCTTTTCTCATTCCTTCGTCCTCCGAGATAGAATAGATGGGGTCCGAGGACCCCTAAAGGGTTTAAGGTTCGGGGATCTCCGCAACGAATGTGAAGATACTGCCGGGGTTCTGTGCATCCTGGTAGTTGGTGAATCCGAGGGTAGCACCGGGGTTGGTGTCGATGGACTGCGCCTGTGCGTTGGTATACGCAACGTAGAGTTCAACATCGTATTCCGTGGAGAGGGCAAGACTCGTGAAGAGCCATCCCGACTGGCCGCGGTCGTTGTGTGCCTGGTATGTGGCAACTTCGCTGCCGACGGTCATGATGTAGTCCAGTCCGGTAACGGGGGTGAACAGGGTGCAGGTGACGAACAGGTCGAAAGAGGACCCGACATCGCCCGTGGGGGTGACGGTGAAGGATATGGCATCCGTGTTGGAGATCTTCGCACATGCCTTTCCGTCCACGGTATTGTCCGTGTTCAGTTTGTATGTGATGGTCTGCGTGTTCCCGGCGGGTCCATTGACAACGGTGTCGAATTTCGCGCTGCCCAGGAAGTCGGACGTGTCGGTCGCAGAGATGACGATGTACTCGTTGTCGAGAGTGTTGTCCGTGACATCCGTCTGCGACTTGATGAGATATGCGGCAGTGACCGATCCGGCAGTGAACAGAATCACGAACAGGACAACGGCCACGATAGCGGTTGTTTTCTTGATCATAGAGATACCTCTTGTCAGCAGTCTGACATATTACAATCTGTGTGAGGGATTAAAAGCATATCCCAACAATCCCCATTTCCGCAATCCTTTTTATTCCCTCCCTCCCATACTTATTCATGGAACAGAATGTTCTTATTACGAAAATGATAGGGATAATCGTTGCCGTTATCGTGGCAGCGGTTGTCCTTGTACCGATATGCAACTCCCTGACCGAAGGGAACGGGGGTAGCGGAGGAGGAGGAGTAACAGGGATTCAGGTTGCCAATCCCAACTATGTTTCCCCCTCCGTATTCATGACAGATGAGATAGGTTGGACGGCTATGACAAATACGGATATGGAGGCATATTTCCCCACATCCGGAGATTACATCGAAGGATATTCCAATATCGTATCCGGGAGGAACAAGATCGCATTTGTAGATGATATTTCCATGACCGAATGTACCCTTACCTATTGGAACAGATACCTTGATTCAAGCAGTAATGGTAATCCTATATGGTATATCTCATTCCCCGGACAGGTGGAAGGATTCGGAGATGCGTCCTCTTGGAGTCTTTCGTCCGATGGTAATATCACGATAACCTACAAGGTTTCAGGAATGTCGAATTATACCACAAAAACATTCAAGGCATTGTATCTATGGTATGATGCTCCCACGGGTAATTACCACAACCTTAGTGGTATCACATACGATCAGAATCTTGAAAAACTCGGAGGTTTCGCTGGTGTCGGTGATTACATCGGAATATCCGGACAAGTCCAGAGTCAGTATAACCCCGGAATGTTACCGTTCGTATATATGGGTCAGATTCCTGAAAGCATGAATGTATCCATATCATACACGGACTATCAGTTCGATCAAGCCACTGAAACTATCACCCCTATCCCGTCCACGGCCAATATCGACCTGACGGCTATATCCTACTCGGTTCAGTTGGAGGATGGCAGATACTATTTCCCTACTGCGT
>OCVV011314290.1_pt1 | contig 75925 bp, 90 predicted proteins | sample 1539721 | NCBI WGS metagenome assembly OCVV01 (sample SAMN02144230, study PRJEB22623) | gut metagenome | biome: sheep rumen | host: Ovis aries | place: New Zealand
AAAAAAAAAAAAAAAAAAAAAAAAAAAAAAAAAAAAAAAAAAAAATAACTTATATTATTATATATAATATAAGTATTTATATAAATAGAAAGATTTACCTCCTTTCTTAAGCGTGAAGAGTCTAAATTTTAGGCTCTTTTTGCTTATAAGAATTTGACTTATAAAATATTTTGTGATATAATATAATTAGAAATTAAATGGAGGATTATATTATGGAATATATAGTATATGTTCTCCTACTTCTTTCTTTAATTATATTATTTATTGTATTAAAAGATAAGAAGAAACTAACTGAAGAAAATTTAAATTTAAAAGAAAAAAGTTTAGAAGAAATTAAAACCTATTTTAGAAAGGAGTGGGAAGAAGAAGAAAATCAACTTATTCAAAAGAAAAAGGATAAACTAAACGCAATTGAAAAAGAATGTTTAACTCATGAATTTGTAGTAAAAGAACAAATTAATAAGTTAGATTTTCAAATTAAAAATTTAGAAACTCAATTAATTGAGAAAGAAAAACGATATAATGAAGTCAATCAAGATTTAGACCTTTATAGACAAGGTAAAATAAAAGAAATTGATAGCACAGCCACAGAATATGAGCAGCGCAAACGATTACTTGTAGATGCAAGTATTGTACAATATAGAGAACTTAGAAATAAACTTTATAATGAAGAGTTATCTTCTATGCAGACCCAAAAAGAAACATTAGAGAATGAAATCAAAACTATTAAGTCTGAATTAGAAGAAGAACGTATAAAGCGCGCGGCCATAAACGAAGAGATTCTACGTCAAAAGCAAATCGAAGAACAACAAGATTTCTATCGAATTCAACTCGATCCAAATGAAATTGGAGATATAGAAATCTTACGAGATACGGCCCGCCGCCTTCAACGTCCAGAGATTATCAATAAAATTATATGGTCAGGTTACTATCAAAAACCACTTGCAGAATTACGTAAGCGTTTACTTCCAAATGGAGATATAAGTGGAGTTTATAAAATAACACGACTTAAAACTAATGAAATTTATATTGGGCAGACAACTTCAATAGATAAGCGTTGGCAAGAACACGTTAAATCTGCACTTGGTGTTGGAACTCTTGCTTCATCTCAACTTCATCGAGTTATGGCAACAGATGGGCCAGAAAATTTTACCTTTGAAATACTTGAAGAAGTATCAAAAGACAAATTAAGAGAACGTGAATCTTATTATATTGACTTTTACGACTCTAAAAATTATGGACTTAACTCCATAACTGGAGATAAAAAATAAATTTATACGCGAAAGCGAAGGAGGAAGGACCTTTTATGGAAATTTCAAGATTACAACAACAAATTATAACAACAGAAGAACCTAAAGTTTTTGTAAGTAGCAGTGCAGCAAGTGGGAAAACAGCAACGCTAACGGAACGAGTTCGATTCTTATTAGAAAGCGGAATTGAACCAAGTGAAATTGTAGCAATTACCTTCACAAACAATGCAGCCTCAGAAATGTATGAACGTTTAGGGCGGCCGAATGGTCTTTTTATTGGTACGGTTCATTCTTATTGCAATTTCTTACTTTTAAGTTATGGAATTGATACTCGTAAGTTACTTAATGATGAGAAATTTGATGAATTATTTCCACTGATTCAAGCTCACCCAGAATGTATTAAGCATGTAACTCATTTGCTTGTAGATGAGGCGCAAGATTCAACACAGGAACAATTTGAATTTTTTGACTTAATTAACCCCGATAATTTTATGTACTTTTTTGATTTACGCCAATCAATTTATGGATGGTCAGGTGCAGACCCAGACTTTCTTGTTGAAAGAATGGAAGACCCAACAATTACTATCTATAATATGAAACAAAATTATCGTAATTATCGAGAAATTTTAACCTTTGCGAAGAAATTTCTTTTTAGGCTTGGTTCTGCTTATAGCGATGATTCAATTCCAATGAGAGGAAGCTCATACGGATGTGTTGTAGAAGAATCACTTGCACCAAGCGAAGCGGTTGCATTAGTTCAAAAAATTCAAGGATATTTAAAAGATGAATGGAAAGATTGGTTTATACTTTGTCGTACTAATGCAGATGTAGATTTATTTTCACATCTACTTTCAGAGAAAGATATTCCTAATGATACTTTTAAACAAGCTGATCTTACAAGTAAAGAGATTAGAGAACGAATGGAAGAAAATACAATTAAAGTGTTAACCGTACATAGCGCGAAAGGACTTGAAAATAAGAATGTACTTGTATATAATGTGAGGGCTTATAAAGACGAAGAAGCACGTATATGCTATGTCGCGGCGACCCGTGCGAGAGACCATTTGATTTGGGTTAAAGCACCCGCGAAGAAAAAGAAAAAGACAAAAATTGTTAATTGGGAATAAAAAAAGACCGACTTGTATGTCGGTCTTTTAAATTAACTTATAAAGTTGAAGGATTTTCTGTAGGTTCGTTTGTAGGTCCTTCTGTTATAGAATCCTCAACAGGTGCCTCTATGGGTTCAGTTTCTTCTTCCTCTTCATCTGATTCAATTGATATAAGAACCGTTTTGAGAACTGCTGGATTTAACGAATCTTTATTCTTAAGTATAAAATTTACAGTTTCATCTATTTTCATTGGTACGTACCTCCTATAACTTATTTGTACTCGTACTATTTATAAGTCAAAAAAATAGTAATAAGCTTTGTAAATTTGACTTTTTTCTTAATTTTTGCTATAATATAAGTAGAATGAAAGGAGTAGAAACAAATGACAGAAATTAATAATTTAAAACCCGAAGTGGGAGATACAATTCAAATTATTCATATGTTAGGTGAACCTAATCAAGAGGGCTTAAGTGGAGTCATTAAATCAATTGATTCAATGGGCCAGTTACATGGAACTTGGTCTGGATTAGCAGTTATACCTGAAGAAGATGTATTTAGAATAATTAAGAAAGAAAAAGATATATAATGTTTAAAGTTAAGAAAATAAGTACGGGAGAAATTTTTCAAGTCCTTGATACTCATGTTGATGATTATTTTAATATAACCTATTTTCTTATTTGGGAAAATAATGGTTGGAGATGGAGACTTGCGAAAAATTTCGTACCACCAGGAATTGAAATAAAAGATGAAAATTATAGATAAAAACACAGACTTTTATGATTATTATCAAAATATATATATAGATAATACTTTTACTTTTGATAGAACTGATTCATTTGTATTAACTAAAGATATGATGTGTCAATATTTAAATATTGCCAAGCATTGGTATTGGAGATATCAAAATCAATATTTTTTAATTTTACAAATATGTAATACGTTTTGGTTATTTTTAATAACAGTAACAAAAGAAACAAACGATTCATTCAAACATCCTACTGAATATACTTTAAATTTAATTCATACATGGAAAAACTATAATAGGTCCAGAGTATTATGTGATTTATCTATTATTAATTTTAATTATGATGTATTATATCAATATAAAGAAAAATATCCTTCTCAAAAATTAAATGTTAATAAAGTATTAAATCATTTTGAAAATTTTATTCAAGCAATTAATAGTCAAAATTATAAAATATTATATAAGATAAATAATCATACTGTGTATATTGGAAATACAAAGGTAATTAAACATATTCCTCTTTTAAAAGCATGTGGTATATCTAATTGTATAGACCCTTTAGATGTATTTTTAAGTTTTGAAGAATACTTTTCGTTAGAAAAAATGTCTATAGAAAGAAGAGAACCTTTGGGTACAACTGATATTGATAAAATCGAAAGTCATGGTTTTGACAAAAAAATTTCTTTTAGAGGTAAATAAATGAGTTATACAGCAAATGATATAGAAACTTTAAGCTTCCGCGACGCCGTGCGCGAACGTGTAGCTATGTATATGGGTAGCGCCGATAATCAAGGAGTTTTACAATGTGTGCGCGAACTTATAACCAATTCTATAGATGAAACAACTATGGGATATGGAGATACTATTATAGTTGAATTAGATAAGGATGGTTACGTAACTGTCATAGACAATGCACGCGGAGTTCCTTTTGGTATTCGTGAAGATGGTACTGAAGCCATGGAAGCAATTTATACAATGCCTCATACGGGCGGTAAGTTTGACGAAAAAGTTTATCAAAATGTTGCGGGTATGAATGGAATAGGAGCAAAAGGGGTTGCTCTTTCAAGTTCTTGGTTTACAGCAGTTTCTTTTCGTAATGGTCAAGCTGCAGAACTTGTATTAAAAGAAGGAATCAAAGATCATTTTGAAATTCATCAAGAAGAAGATAAAGATAAGCATGGCACCTTAGTATGTTTTAAACCGTCTCAAGAGGTTTATAATCTAGAACCAATAGAGATTAAGTTTGAAGATTTAAAAGAGATGTGCCGTAATTGGTCCTATCTAACAAAAGGAGTTACTTTCAAATTATTCAATGAAGCGACTAAAGAACGTGTAACTTATAAGTCAGACAATGGAATTTTAGATTTCTTGAGGGATTCAATTAAAAAACCGATTCATAAGACTCCACTTTATATCTCTATAAAAGAAAATGGAATTGAATGTGAAGTTGCTATGCAATGGGCGGCTGACCGAAAAGAACATTGGTATGTATTTACCAACGGTCTTGCAAATTCAGAAGGCGGCACCTCACTAACGGGAGTTAAAACCGCACTTACGAATTTCTTTAAAAAGAAATTTAAAGGAGAATTTAATTCTGATATAGCACGGTCTGGTCTATTCTATGTAGTAAATTGTAAAGTACCAAACCCATCCTTTGCAAATCAGACCAAGACGAAAGTTAATAATCCAGAGTTGCGCGGACTTGCTCAGCGCGCGACTGGACAAATGTTAGAAGAGTTTAGTCGCAGATATGTAAATGAATTTGACTCTATTGTTGAATTACTTACAAAAGAATTAAAAGCAGAGCGCGCCGCGGAAAAAGCACGTAAACAAGTCCTTGAAGCCTCAAAAGAAATTGAAAAAAATCAGAAACGTAAAGTTTTCGCAAGTGATAAACTTAAGGACGCAGAATTTCTTGGACAAAATTCAACTCTTCTAATAGTCGAAGGTAATAGTGCTATGGGTGGTATGGCGCAAGCTCGTGACTATACAAAGTACGGACTTCTTGCAATTCGTGGAAAGATTATTAATTGTCTTTCAAATCCCGAAGAGAAAATCTTTCAAAATGAAGAAATTAAATTACTCTTAAGTGCAATGAATATAATTCCAGGTAAATATAATAGTTCTAAATTACGCTATGGGAAAATTGCAATCTGTTCCGATGCAGATAGTGACGGCGCGCACATAGGATTACTTATAATGGCGGCATTACAGTATCTCGCGCCGGAGTTCATACGTGAAGGACGTTTATGCTGGCTTCGTTCACCACTTTATATTGTAAATAATAAAGGTAAAGAAAGTTATTATTTTACTGATGATGAGTTTAATAAAGTAAGAGGTAAAATTAAAGGCGAAGTTACAAGGGCTAAAGGACTTGGTGAATTGCCTGCAGAAACTGCACACGCATCTATGTTTACTGAAGAATATCAGAGAATGGATGTGATGGAATACGATGCAGATGCGATTGAGCTACTTTATGGACTTATGGGTAGTGATGTTGAACCGAGAAAGAATTTTATTATGAAGAAAGTTGATTTCTCGAAAGTAAGAGAATAAATTTGACTTTTACTTAAAATTCATATATACTATTTATAGAAGGTGAAAAAATGGAAGTAACAAAAAGATATTGTGATATATGCGGAAAAGAGATTACTGATGACATATATAGACATTTAGTAATGCCCATATATTTAGTTAACACACCCACATGTAAATATGTCAAAGATAAAGAAATAGATGTATGTGATGACTGTGGTATTATGTTAACTGAATTTATTTATGAAAAGCAAAATGAATATAAAGAATTAAAAGAAAATGAGGAAATAAATGAGTAATTTAAAACCTATAATTGAAGATAGTATGATTCAATATAGTGGTGCGGTCTTGCAAAACCGTGCCCTTATTGACGTGCGCGATGGTTTAAAACCTTCTGCGCGCCAAATCTTCTATTCTATGCTTACACGTAAACTTACCCATGATAAGCCTTATAAAAAAACTGCTAACGCTGTAGGTATGGCAATGGCAGACTTCTATATTCATGGCGATAGTTCATGTGAAGGCGTTATAATGCGCGCGGGTCAACCTTTTGCGATGAGGTATCCTCTTGTAGATGTAAAGGGTAATGCAGGTTCTCTTATCGAGTCTGGTAACTGGGCCGCGATGCGTTATACAGAGAGTAGACTATCAAAAATTTCAAATATCCTTTTTACAGATATAAATAAAGATACAATTGAAGAGTGGAGAGATAATTACGATAATACAAAGCAATATCCTTCTGTACTTCCAAGTAAAGGCTTTTACAATGTTTGTAATGGTAGTCAAGGAATTGGTATTGGTATGGCTTCTTCAATTCCACAATATAATTTAAAAGAAATGAATCAAGCACTTGAACATTTGCTTTTGAATCCAAATTGTGATTTTGAAGATATTTATATCGCACCTGACTTTGCAACGGGCGCAATTTTACTTAATGAAGATGAAGTAAAAGATTCAATGCGCGCGGGTACGGGTTTTGCTTGTAAGTTAAGAAGTGTAGTTGATTATGATAAGAAAGAAAATTGTTTTATCGTAACTGAAATTCCTTATTCGGTCTATACTAATACAATTTGTGGTGAATTAGAAGAAATAATTAATAGTGAAGAAAATCCAGGAATTGAGCGTTTTAACGACCTTACTGGTAAAACACCATTAATTAAAATCTATCTTACTAAACGCACAAATCCCGATAAGGTATTAAAATATCTCTATAAAGAAACTTCTCTTCAATATTACTATTCAATTAATTTTACAATGCTTGATATGGGCAGATTTCCTCGAGTATTTACTTGGAAAGAAATGTTACAAGCTCATATTGATCATGAAAAAGAAGTATATCGTAGAGGATTTGAATTTGATTTAAAGAAAATTACTGACCGACTTCATATAATTGAAGGATTACTTATTTGTCTTGCTAATATAGATGAAGTAGTTCATACAATTAAAACGTCTAAGTCGGCAGTTACGGCGGCCGCCGCATTAAAAGAACGGTTTTTACTTGATGATGCGCAAACAAAAGCAATACTTGATATGAAGTTAAGTAGGCTGGCGCATTTAGAGGTTGAAAAACTTAACAATGAAAAAACCGATTTAGAACGGGAGGCCGCACGTATAAATCAAATTTTAAACAATTCTGATTTGTTCAACCAAGAACTTATAAATGGTTGGCATGAAGTTGCACAAAAGTTTGGCGATGAACGTCGTACTCGTGTCTTAAATATTACAAAAGAAGGCGAAGAACCTCGTGAGGAGCAAGAACTTTTAATCAATCTATCAAATCAAAATAATATTTATATCACAACTGTTTCTACGCTTTACTCTCAAAAGCGTGGCGGCGTAGGTAACAAATTCAAAATGAGTAAAGGAGAATATGTGATTAGTACTGCATCTGGTACTAATCTCGACACGCTTCTTTTCTTCTCAAATGAAGGAAATTGTTACCACACTCAAATTTCAGAACTTCCTTTTGAAGAAGTAATACCAATTGAATCACTTTGCAACTTAAACACAACAGAACGCATTAAACAACTCGCTTTCTTTAATCGTAAAGATAGCAAACAATTTATTATTTTCTTAACTAAAAAGGGAATACTCAAAAAGTCTAAATTATCCGAGTATAATACAAAAATGAAAATCGGTGTTAAGGCCCTTAATTTAGATGAAGGTGATGAAATTTGTTCTATCCTATTAATGAATGAAGAACGAGTTGGAATGTTGACAGCGCGCGGTCAATTCGTAATGTGTGAAACAAAAGATATACGTCCTATTGGTCGTATCGCGCGAGGAGTAAAAGGAATTACGTTAAATCCGGGTGATAGTTTAGTTTCAGCACAAATCATTCCAAGCAACGTAAAAGAATTATTAACAATAAGTGAGTTGGGCTTTAGTAAACGAACTTCATTTACTGAGTTTAACGTAACTGGAAGAGGAACAAAAGGAGTTAAAATCCAAACTCTAAAGGAAAATGATTCAATGATTGAATTTGCGCCCATTGTGAACCAGAGAGATATGGTAGTGGTATCATCAAACTCTCAGATAAAATTCAATATCGAGGAAATTAACTTACTTAGCAAAGGCGCGCAAGGTACCAAGTCAATAAAACTTAATGTTGCGAAGGTAATTGGATTACAAATTTTTTAAAATTCGAACGGTCTGAAAATTTGAAAGTATTATGAAAATCTGATATAATATTTATAGAAAGTTAAGAGAGAAAACTTTCGTTAAAAATTTAACAAAATTATTTATTTTAAAGGAGAAAAAAGAAAATGAAGTTAACAGAAAAGTCAATGGAAGTACTTAACTATGTAAGAGACAATGGCGGAAAGGTATCTATCGCAGAGCTTGCTGGCGCACTTGGAAGAACCGAGAGAAGTGTTGGTGCTAATGTAACTGACCTTACAAAGAAAGGACTCGCTGCAAGAGAGAAGGTAGAGGTTGAGGGAGCAGACAAGCCCGTAACATATGTAGTTCTTAATGCAGATGGTATGAACTTTGTTCCTTCCGAGGACGAGGAATAATAGCGCCGGAGGGTTCTTGAAACCCTCCATTCTATTATTTATTTAAAAGTTAAAATTTAAAAAGAAAGAATTAAAAGAGGAAAATAAGAATGTTAAGACAGGCAGAAAATAGAGTAAAGATAGAAGGAATTTTAAACGAAATCGACCTTGAGGCAAGAACTTTTACAAAGAAAGATGGAACACCGATGGATGGTATCAGTGGTTCAATTATTGTAAAGGTTAATCAGAAGATTGGTGGCGAGGACAAGGAACTTATGATTCCCATTCATGTATTCTCATACAAGACAACTAATGCTGGAAAGCCAAATCCCGCATATGAAAGTTTAATGAGAGTAAAGAATGAGTTTGTAAGTGTCGCGGCCGCAGGTAATGAAGACGCGGCTGATAGAGTTAGAATTACTGGCGCTAATATTAGAATGAATGAATATTATTCACAGGATGGTAGACTTATTGCTTTCCCTAGAATTAATGCTTCATTTATTAACAAAATTAATAAGGCAGATTGCAAGCCTGAAGCAAGTTTCTCTGCAGAATTTGTGGTAGCACAGAAGAAAGAGGAAGTTGATAGGAATGGAGAGCCTACAGGTAGATATGTGATTAATGCAGTACTGCCACAGTATGGTGGGATGGTTGATGTAATTCCTTTCTATGCTGAAAGTGAAAGCGTTATTAATGCAGTTTCCCAGTATTGGGAAGAGGGAGATACAGTTAAGGCTAATGGAAGACTTAACTTTACCTCAAAGACTGAAACTTCATATGAGGAAGTTGATTTTGGTGAACCCATCGAAAGAACAAGAACCATTTCTGTTAGCGATTTAATTATAACTGGTGGTTCACAGACTCCTCTGAGTGAAGATTTCGCCTATAGTCATGATGAAATTCAGAGTGCTCTTGCTGATAGAAAAGCAAGGCTCGAGGCCATGAAAGATAAGTCTATGAGCAGAGTAGCTCAGAAGAATACTCCTGGTCCTGGAACTGGTTTTGCAGACCTCGGATTTTAATGGAGGTGAATTATGGCTGGTATAGATATTTTAAATATTGAACCTACCGTAATTTCACGAGATTTAAAAGGAAAATATATACTTATATATGGTAAGCCAAAGACGGGTAAAACCACTTTGGCTTCCCGTTTTCCTAAAAATCTTTTAGTTGCGTTTGAAAAAGGATATAATGCAATTGGCGGAATTAAAGCGGTAGATATTAATCGCTGGGCGGATTTCAAACAAGTCCTCCGTCAGCTTGAGAAACCAGAAGCGCGCGAAATGTATTCAACAATTACAATTGATACAACTACTATTGCATATGAAATGTGTGAACAATTTATATGTGCGCAGAATGGAGTACAGTCAATAAGTGATATTCCTTGGGGTGGAGGCTATGCCGCAACCAAGAAAGAGTTTGAATCTTGCTTAAGAAAAATTACAATGTTAGGTTATGGGCTTGTTCTTATTTCTCATATTGAAATGAGAAAAGAAAAATTAGCTAATGATTCTGAAATTGAAATTTTGGCTCCTTCAATGCCTAAACGTTGTTATGAAATAGTTAATCAAATTGTAGATATAATTGGTTATATTGCTACTGAATGGGATGAACATGGCGATAGTCATAGATGGTTATATACTCGACAGACCCCTACAGTAATGGCAGGGAGTCGATTTCCATATCTTGCACCTAAAATTAAACTTGGTTATAAAGAGCTTGTTGATGCCATTAATGATGCTATTGATGAGCAAGAGAAAAAAGAGGGTGTAAAAGTAGTAGATAAGCTTGAACAGAAAGTTGAAGAGCCTCTTGATTTTACTAAAGAGCGCGCCGAAGCTCAAACTCTTTGGGGCAATCTTGTAGGTTCTGACCCTGCTAATGCAGAGAGAATTTTAAAGAAAGTCGAAATGATTTTTGGTAGAAAGATTAAGTTAAGTGAAATCACTGAAGACCAGGTTGACTTAATGCATTTAGTAGTTTTAGAAATGCGTGATATGATGTAAAACATTGAAAAGCATACTATGATGGTATGCTTTTTAAATTTGACTTTTTTTCATTTTTATGATATAATATAATTAGAAAGGAGTGAGAAAATGCCAATTTGTAGAATTTGTAAAGTAGAAATAAATAAAGAAAAAGATGATTGGATAATGCCGTCTAAGAATTTTTATTATCACCATAAGTGTTATGAAGATTGGAAAACTTCTGTTCCAGCAACCGATGAGCAATATAAAAGTTTTATTTATGATTTTATTTCAAGAGATTTAAAGGCATCATATGATTTTCATATGATTGAAGCACAATTAAAAAAATTTATAAAAGAAAATAAATACACGATGAAAGGTATTTTCTTTACTTTAAAATATTTTTATGAAGTAAAACATAATGATTGGGACAAAGGACATGGTGGTATTGGTATAGTTCCATTTGTATATAATGAAGCTTGTACTTATTGGGTTTTAAGAGAAAGACAAAGTAGTGGAATCGTTGCACAAATTGAAAAGCAAATGCGCGAGGCCGAATCAAGAGAAAAAAAGGTAGTAGTTCGTCAATCAAAGAAGAAAAAGAAATATGAAATGGACTTTGATGCGATCGAGAGGATGGAAGACGAATGATAGATAAAGGTTGTATCCAGCAGATATTGGGAAGTTTAATGAAGCATCCTCAATTTTTAAGTGAGGTTGATAAATATCATTTTAATTTAACGGACTTTCCAGATAGATTTGAAAAATATATATTCAGTGCGATTGAAGTTTTATATCGCAATGGCGCCACAAACATTCAACCTATAGATATAGAAAATGAAATGAGCCATAATGAGGCGGCCAAGGCAACTTTTAGAAGCAATAATGGTATTGAATATTTACAAGATATACAAGAATTAGCACAAGTAGAAAATTTTCCTTATTATTATAATAAGTTTAAAAAATTAAACTTATTAAATGATTTAAAGAAAAGTGGAATTGATATAAGTAATTTCTATTGTGAAGATTTAACAAATCCAAAGTCACAGGAAATTAATAGTAAATTTGAATTTTTAACTTTAAAAGAAATTACCGATGGAATTAGGGGAAAACTTTTAAATTTAGAAAGTAAATATGAAATTAACGATGAAGTTGAAACCGAAAGTGCGGCCGAAGGAATCGAAGAATTAGTTGAACAGTTAAAAGAAGTGCAAGATATAGGTTTACCAATTCAAGGACATATTTTTAATCAAATTATTGACGGTGCGCGAAGGGGAACATTGACAATTAGATCCGCGGCGAGTTCGGTAGGTAAAACAAGAAATGCAGTTGCTGATGCTTGTTATTTAGCTTATCCGATTAGATATAATTCAGAAACTTGTGAATGGGAACAGGTTGGAAATTGTGAAAAAGTTTTATTTATAGTAACAGAGCAACAGTTTAAAGAAGTTAGAAAAATGATTTTGGCTTACTTAACTGATTTTAGTGAAAGTCGTTTTAAATATGGAGATTTTAATGAGAGAGAGCAGGCTGTAATCGCTCAAGCGATTGGATTAATGAAACATTATGAAGAGAATTTGACTCTCGTTAAGATGCCGAATCCGACAATTGAACTTGTAAAAACTTTAGTCAGAGAAAATTGTATCACTCGAGATATAGGTTATGTATTTTATGATTATATTTTTATTGGTCCAGCATTACTTGATGAATTTAGAGGATTCGCTTTAAGAAATGATGAAGTATTGTTAATGTTTGCAACGGCTTTAAAAGATTTAGCGGTTGAGTTAGATGTAGCGATGTTTACTTCAACTCAGTTAAATGCAAAAGGCGATGATAATAAAGATATAAGAAATGAAGGAAGTCTCGCGGGTGGTCGTAGTACAATTAATAAGGCAGATAATGGTGCGATTATGGCAAGACCAACAAAAGAAGAATTAGATGTGTTAACTCCAATTTTAGCGGGAATGCCTGATACACCGAATTTAGTAACTGATATATATAAAGTGAGAAGTGGAGAATGGACACAAGTCCGCATTTGGTCAGTTATGAATTTAGGAACTTTAAAAAGAAAAGATTTATTTGTAACTGATGCAAGAATGGTTCCAGTTGAAAATTTTTATGAAAGAGAAGAATATCAGATTAAGAATTGGGATTCTGAAGAAGATAAAAGATTAAAAGAAATAATTGAAAGGTTAGAAAATGGTGAAGTAGTTGATTGATTATCAAGGTATTATTGAACAGTTAAATACAGATAAGATAATTGACTTAATGGAACGATTAGGAGTTGAAACATATGTGCGGCGCCCCGGTTATGTGATTTTTCCGACGATATGTCATAATGAGGACCCCGCGCAAGCTTCAATGAAATTATATTACTATGAAAATAATCATCTTTTTGTATGCTATACAGAGGATGGTAATATGTCAATTTTTAAATTCCTTCGACACTACTATGAAACGAGAGGAATTGACTTTGACTGGTATGAAGATATATATAAGGTCGTTCTTGATTGCAGTAATTTTCGGCTGGCCGCGCCTGGACATGCAACTTATAAATCAATTCGCGACCAATATAGACGTCCTGAACATATACAGCTTCCCACATATTCAGAAGGTATTTTAAATACTTTTACTAAGTTCTATCCACCAGAATGGCTTAATGATGGAATTAGTAAAACTGCGATGGATAAATTTAATATTTTATATTCCATACCACAGAATAAAATTATAATACCTCATTATAATATTGATAATAAGTTAGTAGGTGTGCGCGGCCGAGCCTTGAATCCTTGGGAAGTAGAGAATATAGGTAAATATATGCCAGTTCAAATTGAAGGTAAATGGTATAGTCATCCTTTATCTCTTAACTTATATGGACTTAATAAGACAAAAGAAAATATAAAAAAGACAGGTATATGTTTTATTTTTGAAGCAGAAAAATCAGTATTACAAATGGATAGTTTTGACCGTTTAAATTGCGCGGCCGCCGTATGCGGAAGTCAGTTTAATAAATTTGCACTTAAAATTTTAATTCAAAATTGCCATCCAAATGAAATTGTAATTTGCTTCGATAAGGAAGAAAAACCTGGTGAAGATATATATTTTAATAAACTATATAAACTATGCAATAAATATAAAAATTATGCAAACTTTTCTTTTATTTATGATATGGAGAATTTACTTGAATTAAAGGACTCTCCTACAGATAAAGGACAAGATACATTTGAAAAATTGTTACAAAGGAGAGTTATTGTAAAGTGAAGACAAAATTAGTAAATAAAGATATAAGACAAGATTATACTGCAGAACTTTTAAAGGAACGTGGAGTTACGGAAGATGTATTACCTTACTTTTTAGGAGAACCAGTTCAAGGTTTATTACAAGACCCCGAAGCTTTTGATAATATCTTTCAAGGTTATAATCTGTTCGAAGAAATAACCAATCTCGCCCCAGATAAGCGAATCTTATTAGTTGTAGATTCTGATGTAGATGGCTTTACTTCTAGTGCAATCATGTATACTTATTTAAAGCGAGTAAACCCAAACTTACAAATTGATTATATTCTTCATGAAGGTAAGGGTCATGGACTTAGCGATGTAATAGATACAATTCTTGAAGGAGAAGATAACTTAAGATATGTAATTTTACCTGATAGTAGTAGTAATGATTATGTATTTCATGAACGACTGGGCGCGCAAGGAATTAAATGTCTTGTTCTCGACCATCATATTGTAGAAGAAGATACTCAGTTCTCGTCTTCTGCAGTAATTATTAATAATCAGCTATCACAAAGGTATCAAAACAAAGACCTTTGTGGCGCGGGTGTAGCTTGGCAATTTTGTCGCTTCTGTGATATGCGCAAAGGAACAGATTATGCTGATGATTTAATTGACCTCGCCGCGCTTGGAATTGTCAGTGATATGATGAGTGTTATATCGCCTGAGAATAGATATATCATCTATGAAGGTTTAAGAAATATTAAAAACTATTTCTTCCTTGCTCTTTGTGAAAAGCAGTCTTTTTCAATGGGAGGTAAAATTAATCCCACAACAATTGCTTTCTATATCACACCTTTAATCAACGCATTAATTCGTGTAGGTACAATGGATGAAAAGCGCAGATGCTTTGAAGCATTTATTGATGGACATCAGATGGTTCCAAGTCAAAAGCGTGGCGCGAAGGGAACGTATGAAGAAGTTGCGATTGAGTCTGCGCGCGAGTGTACAAATGCAAGAGCAAAGCAAAATCGAATTCTCGATAAGGCTGTAGAAGAACTTGAAATTAAAATTTTTAAATATGACCTTTTAGAAAATAAAATTTTATTCGTTAGATTAGATGAAGAAGATTTCCCTGCAGAATTAAATGGATTAACTGCAATGAAGTTGGCTGCGAAGTATAAGCGTCCAACAATTGTAGCTCGATTAAATGATGAAGGATATGATAGAGGTTCAAGTAGAGGCTTAAATGAATCTGCGCTTAAGTCTTTTAAAGACTTTATGAATGAAAGTGGATATTTTGAATATACAGCTGGTCATGATAATGCTTGCGGTATTTCAATTCTTGATAAGAATTTACATGATTTCCATGAATATGCGAATAAAGAGTTAGCAGATATGGATTTTGGTGAGAATTGGTATGAAGTCAACTTCGAACGTTTCGCGGCAGACCCAGATATAATTCCATTGATTTACGACCTTGCCGCGAATGAAGATATATTTGGACAGCATAATTCTGAACCACTTATTCATGTAACTGATATTAATTTAAAAAGAAATGATATCGCAGTTATTGGTAAGAATGCAGATACTATTAGAATTGAAAAGTTTGGAGTTACTTATCTTAAATTTCATGCAAAAGAAATGATTGAACAATTGGCGACAGTACCTTCTGATTCAATTAAATTAGAAATTGTAGGTAGAGCAAATTTAAATGAGTTTGCGGGAAGAATAACGCCACAAATTTTTATTACTGATTTTCAAATTGACGATGGAACATTAGGATTTTAAGAGGTATATAATGAATTTTAATACTATGTTTTTGTTATTTGTTTTAACTCATTGTACTGAAACCGATAATTATATCATTGGAGATTCTTTTAAAGATGCAGATTCTTTAGACTTCAAAATGGATTTTAATCATTTAATTGAATTATTTCTAATGGAAACCTTTGATGATGAAAGTTATTTTGGATGTAAGAGTTTTAATAAAGAAGATTTACGTCAAAAATTATTAAATAACTTGACAATTTAATAAAATTTTGATATAATATATATATAGAAAGTAGAAAGAGAGGTAGCGTGAATGGAGAAATTAAAATTTCCGGGTTCGCTGCATAATCACACAGACTTTAGTAATTTTCGTCTTAGGGACTCAATTAATACGGTTGAGTCTCTAGTTGACTATGCCGTCGAACTTGGACAAGAAGTAGTAGCGATTACCGAGCACGACACAATCGCATCACATATTCGTGCAGAAAAATATTATAAGAAAATTAAAGATAAAAATCCAAATTTCAAAATAATTCTTGGAAATGAAATTTATCTTGTAAGAAATGGATTAAACTCTGATAATTTTGATAAGGATAAAGATAGATATTTCCACTTTATTCTTCTCGCAAAAGATGAAATTGGACATCAACAAATTCGTGAAATTTCAACGCGCGCATGGATGAGAAGTTATGTCGCGCGCCGCATGAGAAGAGTTCCAACATATTATCAAGATTTAATCGACATAATTAGTACTAACCCAGGTCATGTTATAGGTTCAACCGCTTGTCTTGGTGGATGTTTGCCAACTCAACTTCTTCGTAATAGAGATAATGGCGCGCCATCAATTGACTTAATTAAAAGATGGATTTTGCAAATGCAAGCTATCTTTGGAAAAGATGACTTTTATTTTGAAATGCAACCATCATTTAATAAAGACCAGATTTATGTAAATCATAAATTAGTTGAATTAAGTGAAGAATTAGGGATAAAATATATAATTACAAATGATGCGCACTATTTGAAGAAAGAAGATAGAACGATTCATAAAGCATTTCTTAATTCACAGCAGGGCGATAGAGAAGTTGATGATTTCTATGCAACAACTTATCTTATGAATACGGAAGAAATTGAATTTTATATGTTAAAAGAAATGGGAGAAGAAGTTCTTCAAAAAGCATATAAAACAATTTTAGAAATTAAAGATAAATGTCAAGATTATTCTTTAATGAAGCCATTAAAAATTCCGAGATTAAATTGGAAGTATTATAAAGTTAAACCTGATACTATACAATTTTGGAGTGATAAAATTCCATATTTAAAAACTTTCTTAAAGTCAGAATATGATGAAGATAAACATCTTGCTTATGCAATTATTGATAGATTAGTTAATAGTACAGTAGAAGATAACTTATGGAATAAAGAAACTGCTGATGAAATTAATGCTTGTCTTGAAGATACATGGATTAGTTCTGAAGTAAATGGAAGTAGATGGAGCGCATATTTCTTAAATCTTCAAAATATAATTGACTCATGTTGGGACGCAGGAACATTAGTTGGATGCGGCCGTGGGTCTGGGGTAGGATTTATCTTATTATATTTGTTAGGTATAACTCAAATTAATCCATTAAGAGAAAAGAGCCAGACGAAGCGTTGGAGATTTTTAAATCCTGAACGTGTATCAGTTCTTGATGTAGATATTGATATTGAAGGCGGCCGCAGAGCAGAAGTTTTAAAGAACTTTCGTCGTATCTATGGAGAAGATAGAGTTGCGAATGTTTTGACTTTAAAAACTGAAAAATCTAAGTCTGCAATCTTAACCGCGGCACGTGGTTTGGGAATTGATGTAGATACAGCTCAATATTTATCTTCATTTATTGAGGCAGATAGAGGACAATTAAGAACTTTAAAGCAAACTTTTTATGGAGATTCTGAAAATGGAATAAGTGCTTCAAAACAATTTAGAATTGAAATGGAAGAAAATTATCCTGAGTTATGGAAAGTAGCTCAAGGAATTGAGGGATTAATAAATGGTTGTGGAGTTCATGCGGGTGGAGTTATCTTTGTTGATGAACCATTTACTGATTCAGCTGCACTTATGCGCGCACCCAATGGAGAGATTATAACTCAGTTTGATCTTCATGCCGCTGAAGATACAGGTTTAATTAAATATGATATTCTTTCAGTTGAAGCATTAGATAAAATTCATAATTGTATTGATTTAATTTGTGATTATGGATATGAGTCAAGAGAGAATACTTTGAGAGAAACTTATGAAAAAATCATTGGAATTTATAAGTTAGAACGTGAAGCACCTGAGATGTGGAAAATGTGTTGGGAGCATAAAGTTCAAAGTTTATTCCAAATGGAAAAGCAATCTGGTATTAGTGGAATTGCAGCGATGAAACCGACCTCAGTAGATGACTTAGCAATTCTTAATTCTGCAATTAGATTAATGGCGACTGAAAAGGGCGGAGAAATGCCAGTTAATAAACTTGCAAGATTTAAAGCACATCCAGGTGATTGGGATAAAGAACTTAAAAAGTATGGTCTTGGCGCAGAAGCAAAGAAAATCCTTGAACCAGTTTTAGGAGTTTCATATGGTTTATGTATTGCACAGGAGCAGTTTATGCAGTTGGTTCAACTTCCAGAGTTAGGTGGATTTAATCTTACTTGGGCAGATAAGTTAAGAAAATCAATTGCAAAGAAGAATCCAGCAGAATATGATAAATTAACTGAAGAATATTTTAAGACAATTAAAGAAAAAGGTTTAGATGAAAAACTTTGTGATTATACTTGGAATATATTAATTGCGATGAGTAAAGGTTATGGTTTCAACTTATCTCATACGTTAGCATATTCATTAATTGGACTTCAAGAGTTAAATTTAGCATATAGGTATCCATTGATTTTATGGGATTGCGCGTGTCTGATAACAGATAGCGGCGGCGCAGAAAAAGAAATTGAAGAAGAAGATGAAATAGTTAATGCGGTTGAAGAATTTTATTCTAATGATATAGGTAACTTCGAAGAAGAATCTGAAGAAGAGGAAGAAGTTGATGAAGAAGAAGATGGACCGGCCGCACCTAAAAAGAAAACAAATAAGACAGCAAATTATGGTAAGATTGCAACAGCAATTGGTAAAATGAAAAATAATGGTATTACAATTGTTGCAACAGATATAAATAAATCTTCATATACATTTGCGCCAGATGTAGAAAAGAATTTAATTATTTACGGTTTAAGTGGAATTACAAGAGTTGGTGATGATTTAATTCGTGAAATTATGAATAATCGTCCGTATGAATCAATTCCAGACTTTTTGAGTAAAGTTAAAATTAATAAACCTCAAATGGTTAATTTAATTAAATCGGGAGCATTTGATAATTTATATAATGATAGAGTTTCAGCGATGGAACTTTATATAGATTTAATTAGTGATAAAAAGAAGAGAATAACTCTTCAAAATATGAAGATGTTAATTGACTTTAAACTAATTCCTAAAGAATATGATTTTCAATGTAGAGTATTTAACTTTAATAAGTATATAAAGAAAAATAAAATTAATGATTCATATGGATTAGATATGCCAGCTTTTACTTTTTATAGTAATAACTTTGATATAGATTATTTAACACCATATAATCAAGATGGAATTTTATTTACAATCAAACAAGTTAAATGGGATATGTTATATAAGAAACAAATGGATATAATTCGTCCATTTATTCAAAAAAATAATTTAGATTTATTAAATAAAGTAAATCGTAGATTATATAAAGATTTATGGGATAAATATTGTGATGGTAATATAAGTAAATGGGAAATGGATTCAATTTCTTGTTATATACATGACCATGAATTGAGTAAAGTAAAAAATATAATTTATGGTTTTTCAGATTTCTCGAAGTTATCCGATGAACCAACAGTAAATTATGAATTTACTTCAAAACAAACTGGTCAAAAAATTCCATTATATAAAATTTATCGTATAGCAGGAACTGTTTTAGATAAAGATAAGAATAAGAAAACAGTAACTTTATTAACAACTGATAGTGTTGTAACTGTTAAAATTTTTGGTGATGCGTTTACTCATTATGATAAACAAATTTCTGAAAAGGGCGCAGATGGTCACAAACACGTAGTTGAGAAATCATGGCTTTCAAGGGGAAATAAAGTTATTATAACAGGAATTAAACGAGAAGATAATTTTATTGCAAAGAAATATAAGTCAACTCCACATCATTTAGTTGAATTAATAACTTCAATTGATGAAGATGGATATATTAAAACTCAAACAGAAAGAATTGAAATATGAGTTATGGTTTATATGACGGGGATTTAAAATTATACCCCTCTGTCCCCGTCTTTAACTTAGAACTAATGAAATTATCTACTTACTATAAACGTAAACGTCAAATAGTAAGTTTTACTCCTCGTTTTATTCCTGAACGATATTCAAATTATTTAGTAAGACAAGATTATCCATCACCGAAATATTTGCCATATCGTAAAAATGTCGTTTACGGCGGCCGAGCGTATGATGGATGGAAATATAAAGCTTTACCAATTGAAATTGAAATGTGCGCCCCAGATATAAGTATTTATAATACTGTTGAAAACTACATGTGGCGTACTCAAACAGAACCTCAAATGCTAAAAATAATGCAAAATGCATTACATATGAGACTTTCATTGGACGAGCAGAATCTATGGGATAAACTCAAACGTCAAATTCCTAAAGACCGGCCGCATAATATGCTCATGCTACATGATTTCGACCTCGCGCGCATCAACGGAAGTCTTGAAATGATACATGAACTTTTAGAAGAAAATTTAATACCTATGCGCCAACGTGTGGGAATGAAATTTCCAGTTCAAATTAATTCAGAATCAGATTTAATTCCTTGGTATCAATTACTTCCAAGTGGTAAATTTTATTCTATACAATATAATGGAATACCTAACCTTGAGTGGTGGCCAGAACTTATATCTAAGGCTTCTTCCCCATCAGTAATAAAACAAACAACCTTAAATGTAACTGATAATACTACTTATGATAAATTTATAACACAAGATATAGTACAACTAATGCGCACCATATCAACTTTACGTAGTCAAGCATTAAATTTTTCACTTATTTATGATGACAACTTTTTCCATGATAAACGTTGGATTCAAGTGATGAAATTGTTTGACTTTTACACAGACCACTGCCGCGCGCTTGTAGAACATCGTACTCGCAAAACAAAACTAATATACGATACGATGTATAGCTTTTTTGCTCATTTAAGCGAAGAAAATTATAAAAGTTTAAACTTTTCAAAACAAAAAGTAATTGAAAGTTTCCAATTCGTGCGCGAGCAAAATTATGAGTTATTTACTTTATTTTATGAAAATGAGAGGTGATAATATGACACCAGAAGAAATTAGAGAAAAAATTAATTTCAACAACAAAGAAATTGCTAAATTATTAGACCCTTCTGTTTTCATTTTACAACCTGAAGTTCAAGAACTTTTAGATGAAAACAATGAATTAAGAGAGCAATGTAATCACAAATTTGAGAATGGATTTTGCATTTATTGTGGAAAAGAAGAATAATCCTTAAACTATACAAATACCTAGGAGGACGCTTTAATGCAATATATTAAGAAAAGAGATGGTAGATTAGTTGAATTTAATAAAAATAAAATTATCGAAGCTATCATCAAAGCTTTTAAATCAATTGACGGAGATATAACACCTTATGCCACTGAAAAAGCAAATAATATTGCTGATTTTGTAGAAGCTAAAAGCAAAGGTAAAATACTTACCGTTGAAGAAATTCAAGATATGGTAGAGCAAGGTTTAATGAGCACACGTAGAAAAGATGTAGCTCGTGCCTATATAGCCTATCGTATCGAAAGAACTCGTGTTCGTAATTGGAACACACAAATGATGGATAAGGTCGCAGTTAAACTCGCAGCGACTGATGTTCAGAATCAAAATGCTAATGTTGATGAATATAGTTTCGGCGGCCGCAGAGGCGAAGCTGATTCCGTAATCTTTAAACAATATGCACTTGATAATATTATAAGTGAAATGGCAAGAAATAATCATTTAAATAATGAAATTTATATTCACGATTTAGATGCTTATATCTTAGGTATGCACAATTGCCTTACAGTTCCTTTTGATAAATTACTTGCAGAAGGCTTTAATACAAGGCAAACGGATGTGCGCCCTGCCAATTCAGTTAATACTGCTTTTCAACTTGTGGCAGTTTTATTTCAACTTCAATCGCTTCAGCAATTTGGTGGAGTGAGTGCAAGCCATTTAGATTGGACTATGGTTCCTTATGTACGTAAATCATTCTACAAACATTTTTGCGATGGAATGAAGTATATTGAACCGCATATTTATACTATTGAATGGCTTAATGATATGAAAGATAAGTCTATTGAAGACCAGGATTTCAAAGCATATGAAAAAGCATATACTTATGCAATGGATATGACTGAAAGAGAAACTCAACAAGCGGTAGAAGGTATGTACCATAATCTTAATACTCTTCAGAGTAGAAGCGGTAATCAGCTTCCTTTCACTTCAATCAATTATGGCACTTGTACTTTACCTGAAGGTCGTATGGTTATTAGAGCTTTACTTCAAGGTTCAATTAAAGGTGTTGGTAAGCTTCATAAAACTCCAATTTTCCCTTGTGGAATTTTTCAGTATATGAAAGGAGTTAATGATAAGCCCGGTACACCGAATTATGATTTATTCCAACTGGCTCTTGAGTCAACTGCAAAGCGTTTATATCCAAATTATGCAAATGTAGATTGGAGTGGTAATGCGGGATATGATAGAAATGATCCGCGCACATATTTCAGCACAATGGGTTGCCGTACAGCTAATGGTTTTGATATTAATGGTTTTGGTCAACTTAAAGACGGCCGCGGAAACATTTGTCCAGTAACAATTATACTTCCAACCCTCGCGATGGAGGCAGGTAATGTAGAAGACTTTATGTATTTACTTGACGAAAAAATTCATGAAGCTAAAGATATGTTACTTGAACGTTTTGAATATATCTGTTCTCAGTCTCCTGCAAGTGCAAAATTCATGTACGAAAATGGTACAATGGAAGGATATGTTCCAGAAGAGGGAATTCGTTCTGCACTTAAGCATGGAACAATTGTAATTGGTCAACTTGGACTTGCAGAAGCTCTTCAAATTCTTATCGGCTGCGACCACACAACTGAAAAAGGAATGGAACTTGCAAAGCGCATTGAGCAACTCTTTAAAGATAGGTGCGCCGAGTTCAAACAGCAATATAAACTTAATTTCGGTGTATACTATACACCTGCAGAGAATTTATGCTATACTGCTATGACTAAATTCAAAGAAGATTTTGGAGTAATTCCAAATGTCAGTGAGCGTGATTACTTTACCAATTCAATGCATGTACCCGTATGGAAAGAAATTTCACCTTTCGATAAAATAGACATTGAGAGTCAGCTTACGGGATATTCAAGTGCTGGTTGTATCACATATGTTGAATTAGAAGGTGCAGTTCTGAAAAACTTATCCGCATTAGAGCAAATTGTAACCTATGCGATGGATAAAGATATTCCATATTTTGCTATCAATGTTCCTAATGATACATGTTTAGAATGTGGTTGGACGGGTGAGATTGAAAATGAATGTCCTGAATGTGGTTCAACGCATATACAAAGACTTCGTAGAGTAACGGGTTATCTTACTGGTGATTATAAAACAGCATTTAATTATGGAAAACAGAAAGAAGTAGAAGATAGATTTAAACATTCAAGGAAACTATAATGAGATATAATGCAATAATACCTAATGATGTAACAAATGGAGAGGGAGTTTGTGTCTCCCTCTTCGTTCAAGGATGTCCCCATAGGTGCAAAGGCTGTTTTAATCCCGAAACCTGGGATTTTACGGGCGGCCGCGAGTATACGTCAGAAACTAAATGGGAAATAATTAAATTAATTGGTGCTAATGGAATAAATAGAAACTTTTCTGTATTGGGCGGTGAACCCTTAGCTGCCCAAAATGTAGAAATGACAGAGGAAATAATATCCGCTGTGCGCGCGGCTTATCCGCACATTAAAATTTATGTATGGACTGGTTTTTTATTCACAGATTTAATTAATTCTACGAATAACAAGATAGATTCCATCTTATCTAAAATTGATTTTTTAATAGACGGTACGTTTGATGAATCAAAAAAAGATTTAAGTTTAAAATTACGTGGTAGCTCAAATCAAAACATTTGGGAACACGTAAACGATGAGTGGAGGAAAAACAATGAATGAATTAAAAGTTGAAGTAGCTTTTTTGGACAGAATTGTAAAACAATTAAAGAAAGATAAGATTAAAGAAGTTAGCTTTGGATTTTTAGTCGGTAGTTGTTTTCCTAATGCTCTTGAAAACGTTAAAGCAGAATTACGAAGACAGCATGCATTAGGTTATGCTGAAGGATTAAAAGAAAGTCAGAAATAATTCTGACTTTTTCTTTTACGAAAATTTGAAAAAAAATTTTTTTTGTGGTATAATATATATAGAAAGTGAAAATAAAAAGGAGTTTTATATGATTAAGTTTGATAATCAATGTGTATCTAATTTTGAGAATGCAATTAGAGGTATGCGTAATCCATTAGAATCATGGAAACAATCTGATAGTCGTTATGGACTGGGAGATTGCGACGATGAGTATTGTGCAAGTCGTTTATTTGATTCTACTGATGCTTGGATGGAATATTTAGGATATGGCTTCTTAGAAGATATAGAATCAGAAGCTGACCGCAAACAATGGTTAAAGACAGAACAAGAAACTGGAGATTGGCTATGGGATTCATCTTTATTAGACAAAGATGGACCTTATGAGCATAGATTTTATTTTGGACCAAAAGATTTAAAACTTGCGCAAAGTCTTGTGCGCGCCGGCACAGATGAAGCAAAGTTTATGAGACAAATTTTTATTTCGGTTGATATTACTGCACCTCTTTATTGGTGGAAAGAAATGGATACATATAAAGTTGGAACAACCGCTAATTCAACATCTACAATGCATAAGTTAACTTCTAGACCAATTAAAAACTTTGATTTTAGTTTTGATTTGTGTTTTTATTCTAATTCAATATTAGAAAATGGAACTTATAAATATGATTATGAAGTTCGTGAAATGTTTGACCAAATTATACAAAATTGTGAATGGTTAAGACAAAAATATGTTGAAACTAAGGAAAATTATTATTGGCGCGCACTTATACAGTTATTACCTGAATCATATAATCAAACTCGTACTTGGACAGCAAACTATGCTGTTTTAAGAAATATATATTTTGCAAGGCGCAATCATAAATTAACTGAGTGGAGAGAATTCTGCCAATGGATTGAATCTCTCCCTTGGGCAAAAGAATTAATTTGTTTAGAGGAGAAGAAGGAAAATGAGACTTTATAAGGTAACAGAAGAATATGTAGCAGATTCAGAACAAGAAGCAATTACTATAATTGAATCATACAGAAAAGATGCTGCAGAAAAAGGATACATTCTTGGTGGATGTAGTTATACATATAAAACTAAGAAAGCAAAAGGCGAAATTATTGATGAGGCTTGGCCCACAAAAGTAACAAAGATTTTTGGAGGTATTTGGGATGCCGAATGATTATAATTTAGAACTAGTCGGCGCGCACTTACTTGATAAACTTGCAGAAGAAAATCCACAGATTGCAGAAGATTTAAAAAAACTTGTCGAAGATAATCCCGACTTTTTGGATATGGTTGGTGGAGCAGATGTAATTGGAACACTTTTTACTATGAGTGATGAAGATTTTGAAATACTTCAAGATTCACTTAACCAAGCTGTAACTGAAACATTCAATACACATGAATTTGATGAAATTATAACTACCGCAATGATTGAAGGCGGATTAACAATTGATTCTATTGATAATGATATGGATACATTTATATATGTTATAGACTCAATTGATGAATTAAGTGATATTAAGAAAGCATTTGTTCGTCGTGTATTAATCCAAATGGGGGATGCAATAAAAACTCGACTCGGCGCCGTAGAAATTGTATCTATACCGTATACAAAAACTGAAGACGCAAAAGAACCAAGCTATGCACGTATTGGCGATGCGGGAATGGATATATATGCCAAAGAAGAGTATACTCTTGAACCAGGTCAGTCAATTATAATTCCAACAGGAATTAAAATGGCAATACCTGAAGGTTATGCAATACTTATTCAGCCACGTAGTGGTCTATCAGCAAAAACTAAACTTCGTATTGCAAATACACCTGGTTTAATTGACAGCGGTTATAGAGATGAAATTGGTGTAATAATTGAAAACATAGAGCCACCTTTTAAAGATATAGAATATGAATTTGACGATAACGGTGAAATCCATATTAAGTCAATACTCCATGGAAATGTATATACAATTTCTGAAGGAGATAGAATTGCACAGATGAGACTTGTTAAAGTGCCGCAGGCGCATTTAATCGAAGTTCCTTCTGTAGAAAATATTGGAGTCAACCGTCAAGGCGGATTTGGACATACCGGAAAGTGAGTAAAATTAGAATAGATGATATACGAAAGGCGGCGATAGAACATAATTGGAAATTAATATCTAAAGAATATAAAAATTTAGATACTGATTTAACTTTTGAATGCGAAGAGGGACATCAAGTTTATCTTCCTTATAAAAAAGTAAGAGATAGATGGAAATGTCCAATTTGTGAACAAAATAAATATTATAATTTTAGTGAGACTTTACCCACAAAGAAAAAGAATGTACAGCGTACTTTAGGTTTAGACCAAGCGACGCATATAACTGGATATTCTGTTTTTGATGGGGAGGAGTTAGTTAATGCCGGAACGTTTGAGGCGGCCGCGGATGATGAGATAGAAAGAGATATACAAATTAAAAACTGGCTCGTACAATTTATTATAAAAGAAAAAATTGATATAGTCGGAATGGAAGATATCCAGTTGCAACAATTTAATAATAAAATTATTGGTGTTACAACTTATCGCACTCTTGCACGATTACAGGGCGCATTACTTGTGGCTTGTAAAGAAAATGGAGTTGATACTGTAGTGTGCGCGCCAGCAACATGGCGAGCGCATTGTGGAGTCAAAGGCCGCACCCGCGCGGATAAAAAACGTTCTATGCAAAATTTGGTTAAAGAGTGGTTTGACGTAACCGTTTCTGATGATGTTGCTGATGCAATAGGATTAGGAAAATACGTTGCAAATACATATAAGAAAAAAGTTGAAATATTCAACTGGGAATAATTGGAGGAAAAGGTAAATGATTACTGTTACAATGCAACAGGCTTTAAATTTTAGAAATGCTTATAACTTCTTCAACTCAATTAAACTTCCGCTGAAGGCAGCTTATAAGCTGACAAAGATTAAAAATGCAGTTGAAAAAGAAACTGAATACTATGCAGAAAAATTCCAAGAAATCGTTGACACATATGCCAAGAAAGATGAAGATGGAAATCTTATGTATAATGAAGATAAAACTCAGATTCTTATTAAAGATGGAATGATTGCTGAATGTAATCAGAAAATAGAGGAACTTCATACTTTAGAGGTTGGTATTGAAAATTATAATCTCACAATTGAAGACCTTGGAGAAGGAATTGAAGTTACTACTGAAGATTTAGATGCTCTCATGCCTTTCTTTTCTTAATTAAAACAAATTTAAAAGAGGACTCTTAATTGAGTCCTCTTTTTATTTTATCTAAAATTCCGTACTGCAGTTACATTTCTATAAGTTGCATCTTTTACAATATTACGTTTAATACGTTCAGTAAGTTTATCTACATCATAATCACTTGAAATTTTATCTACATTTACGTTGATTTCAAAGTTTGTGGGTGAATTGTATATGTTAGATGTGTCTGTATGAGAAATGGAACGCATTACACCAGAAAGTATATCTTTTAATGCAATAAAGTTCTTTGTATCTTGTGCATTTAATACAAGTTCAGGTTTTGTTGGAGTGCCGTCAAGCCAAGCGGGACCAGTTTTATTCGCAAGGCCGCCACGTGCATATTTCGGATATTTTTTATGTGTAGCTGAACCAGTCTGCGGTCCCCAAATACCATCCTGTGTTGTACCGACGAGTTTCTGAAGTGCTTTAATTGCAGTAGTTGTTTTAGGACCAATTATACCATCAATTGCTAAATCAGCACCAAAACTAATTAAACCTGACCACTTCATTGTATTCAAGCCATGTTGTAAGGTTTGGACTTGTGAAGCACTAAAGTAATTTGAATTGGTTTCTGGTAGAGTAGCAAGCCAACCAGATGAATAGTCCTTTGCTTTAGGAGTTGATGAACTCTTTGAAGAACTTGAACTTGAAGAAGTTTTTGGAGCGGCGTTTTGAGTAACTTCAGGGGCAGTAATTGTCTTTGCTCCTCCGGTACCTGAACTTACTTGCTCTTTTGTATTAAGCATAACCCCATTAGCACCACTAATTATTTGAATAAGTTCTCCGCCTATAGTATTAATGGCATTAGTAGTCTGACCATTAGCAGAAAGTATGTTATCGCCTAATATATCTTCTAATTCCTTAACTCCTGTTGCAGCTCTTAAAGCTTCTGCAACTTGATTTTGTATTTCTAAGTCGTCTACTAATTGTTGCCATTTACCAGTACCTAAATCAGCAGTGCTATTTAATGTTGTCGCAATAGCATCAGATTCCTTATTAATGTTATCAAGTAAGTAATCTGCCATTTCAGCATAAACACCAGCTTGCTTATTATATTCAATCTGTTGTTTAGCTAAATCAATTTGTTCTTGACGCTGTTTAGAAGCCTCATCTGCTTGAGTTTGCATTTGAGATAACATTTGGTCTTCAAGAGTACGTCCATAAGACTTTTGTGCATCTCCAATTTCTTTCTCTAATTGAGCAATTTCAACTGCATTTCCGCCATCTGTATTCGCACGTAAAGCGTTTAATCTTTGTTGTTTTTTTGCAATATCAGATTCAGTTTTTGCATTATCTTCAGCTTTACGTCTAGCGTCTAGATTTTTTTTAACTTGTTCAACTATAGCCTTAGCTGTAGCAGTAAGTGAAGAATTAAGCGCTTCAAGTTTACTAACTTCCATTTTGGCTGTTTCTTCAAATGCTTTTATTAAATCATTTTCTAAATCAGCTAAAGTTTTAATATGATCATTATATTCTTCGTATAATTCAGTCATTAAATCTGAAGCATCTATTATAGACTGTTGTAAATCTTCATTAGTTTCAACTAATTTATCAAAACCTTCTTTAACTGCATTATATGTTTGTTCATTTAATCTGCCACTTAATCTTTCCGACTCAATTAAATCTTCATTTAAATCAAAACTATAAGTACCATCTTGATTACGAGTAATTTTTACATAAGCTTCAATTGCTCTCGCGGCAATTAAGTTATCACGTGCAACTTTTTCGAGTGCTTGCTCTTCTATACTAATCGTGCCGCCATTATTTACTTTTTGTTGGTTATTATAATTATATTTTGCCCAATCACTTTCTTCATCGGATGATTCTGCCAAAAGTTTTAATTGGTCTTGCTTTGCTTTAATGTCATCTTTTAATAACTGAATTCTGTCTTTGATTAAAGTAGCATCATCTTTTTGAATTTGTATTAATCTATCTGCAGCCTTCGCAGCTGAACTAAATCCTGCTTCAATTTGAGCAAGTAACATAGAGTTTTCCGCAGCCAGGCGTCCTCTACGAGAATCACTCAATTCAAGTTGCTGATTTAAATCATAAATTTTTGTAAGCTCATTTTCCCAAGCATAGAATGCATCTGCAACTTGTTGAATAAGTTGTTGAAGTTCATCTTCTCCATCTTGAATTGCTTTAGTTGCATTTAATAAACCAGAAGTTAAGTTTGAAAGTTCGCCTTGAATTGTATTAAAAATTGACTCAGCATTTACTTTTTGTAATTCATAATCTCCACCAAGGCCAGCTGCATAACTCATAACTTTATCTCTATTTACATAATATGAACCATCTGATTGTTTTGAGATAAATTGAGAAGTTGAAATTGATTTTTGACTTGAATTGCCTGCAGAATCGGTTATATCAATCCAGAGTGAACGACCGCCATTTGTAAGGAGATTAATTTGGTCTTGATATGATTTTTGAAGTGCTTTTTGGTTTGAAATGTTTTGGTTAATAAGTTTAGCTTGAGTATCAACGTCTTTTGCAATGTCACTATATTTTGTACCAAGTTTATCAAGAGATTTTTCGATTGACTTTGTGGTTTTTTCAATTTGGGCGGTAATTTGGTTAATTGATTGGTTAAGGTTATAACGAGTAATTTCTTCTTTATACCAATTTGTACGTTTAGGGTCTTTTTCTTTATCAGAAGATGAGCTTGAGCTTGAACCGCTTCCAGAGCCCGAACTAGAACCAGAACCACCAGAACCACCATAATAATAACTAGAGCGATCATATTTTGCATGAGAACCAGCGGGAATAGATTTCTGTGAAATAATTTTTTTAGATTGTTCATGTGTATATACAACAGCATCACTAGGTAAATTTACCATTTGTGGCCCTGTGGCACCGACAATCATAGAGCGATTCTCACTAGGAAGCCAAGCTATTTCAAAACCTTTTTCACCAGTAAGAGTTAAACCACCTCTATCCTTTGGACCTACTGTACCATATCGACCTCTAGCAGCGGAACCAGTATAGAAACCAGTTGTAGAAATATAATTATTTTTACCTTTATAAACGATTCCAGCCCTTACTGAAGTAGGTAAATTACTAGGAACTGCAGAACCTGAAGTTGAGTAATGAATATTAACTGTTTTATTAGCCAAATTATTTAATTTGGTATTAATAATATCTATTTCATCTCTAAAACTTTGTGCTTTAGCTTTTACTTCCTCTAAACGTGCCTCCAACTCTGAAGTATCACATGTTGGATCTGCTTGTTTTAAATCATTAATTTGTGCTTCTAATGCCTTAACTTCATTTTGTGTATAAGTTAAATTTTTTACCGCATCTTCTTTTTTAACTTCTAAATTCTCTACTATATGTAATTTAGCTTCAGCCTCAATTGGTGCTATTGTAGTATTCCCAGTAGTTGTATTATCATTATTAGAACCATTGCCAATACCTGCTTCATGTAAAATGTCTGCAATAGTATTAGCAATAATAGTACCTACATCTTCCCAATGACTTGCTTCTTCTAAATTGTCAATAGCATCATTAAATTCAGTAACATTTAATATATCTTCAAGATTAACCTCTTTTCCGTCAACCAATAATTTTTGAAGATTTAAATCTTTGGCTTGATTATAAATTAACTCAGTTGCCTGTTGATAATTGTAACCATCAGCTTGCAATTGTTGAATTGCTGCAGTAAAATCTCCAATGCCTTTTTTAGCATCTACATTTAATAACTGCATCGCAGCACTTTCAACACTAACAGCCTTTCCATATTTTGCTTGTAAATAGCCGTCTAAGGTTTCAGCGGTATTATCAAATACATTAATAGCTTCAACGGTTCTATTAGTACTATCCGTAAAGGCAGTAATCATTTGTTCTTTGAGAGCATTTTCTGCCGCGGCCCTGTCCTTATAAGTAGTACCTATTTCATCAAGATAACCACCTGTTTCTAATAATGTATCAAATACGCTTTGACTAATAGCCATTTGACCATTGTCTGTATTAAAGCCTCTAGTAGTATCTTGAGTTTTTGCAAATTCTTGTAAACCCTTTAAACGTCCATTACGTTTTAAATCTAAAGCTAAATTATCTCCAACAAGACCCCAATCTTGGCCAACTAGTCCTTCAAGAATACCTCTAGCAAGTTCCTCACTTACATCAAGTCGTTTTGCCATTTCGGCAACAACCTCTTCTTGGGTCATATCACCAATTTGAAGGTCTATATCATCAGCATTAAAGGCTACTTTTAATCGGTCATCAATTTCATCATTAATAGTTTCGCCAAAAATATTAACTCCATTAGCCATAGATTCTAAAGCCATTAAAGCAGTATCTTGTAGATTTTCTGCCAATAGTGGTGCAGCATCCATTAAATGTGCTTCTGCAGCTTTATTACTTCCATATTCATTGACTAAATTTTGAAATTGATCTACTCCAAATAAATTCTTAGCCAGATTTAGAGTCTTTTCATTACTATATTGGCCGGACTCAAACATTTTTTGTAATTCTTCCATCCGGCTACGATATGTTTCAATACCTTCACTATAGTCTTGGCCTTCGTCAAAATCATCTATGTCTTTCTTAACTTGCCCAACTAAATTGCCTAATGCATCAAAATGTTGCATTGCAGCAAGCGTTGCGGAATTAATACCATCAAAGCTTCCTGTCTGTTGGAAATAATTTAATGCAGTAGCTAAGTTTTCAGCTTTAAATTCATCTAAATCTAAGAGTTTTCCTAATGTACCACATTCTTTGGCCATTTCACGAACGCCACTAGCATCAATTTTGCCAGAATCATCTGCGAAATCAGACCACTTTTCAGTTAATATTTCAAGAAAATCAGATGATTGTACAAGTTCTTCGAATTGCTTTCCAGTTAAATCAAGTCCTTTATCTACTTGTTTTGTAGTTTTAATGAATTTCTGTCCTTCTGCATTTAATTCTTTAAAAGCATCTGTACCTTCTTCAAACTCTTCATAGAATCTACCACGTTCAATCGCGCTCGACCAATCTACATTATTAATAATTCCAGCTAATTTTTGTTGAACTACATCAGTTTGTCCAAGTAAAGCATCAAATAAACTTTCGCCCATTGTAGAAAGTGCTGCAGAATCAAAAGATTGAGACATTTGGTTCATAAAGTTATTAATTGCATCAGCACTTCCAACTGACATTTTTTTCATTTGATTGGCTAAATAAGTACTTTGATTTTTTGCGGTATCAGCATTCCATTTTTTTACCGATTTAGCATACCATACTGCAGCATCTTTATAAGATTGAGTTTGAGCTTGTCTTAAATTATCTGCATTCGTTTTTAATAAATTAATTAAATCACTTTTTTGTGCAGTATCGCTCTGCATTATAGCTTTAACTTCTTCATCAGATATATTTTCTAATACTTTTTCAATTTCTGTATCAGACATATCTAAGAATTTATTAATTGCAAAAGCATCTGCCTCAAGATTATTGTCTAAAAGATCATTAATAAAAGTAGATCCTTCTTTATTTTCAAATAATGAGTTAAATGACTGCCCAAGAGATTTAACTGCACTTTCAACTTGTGGTGCTTGGTCTTGGAAGTGAAGAAGTGCCATAATTTGAGGATATATTTTTTGAATTGCTTCTTTGTCTATATCTACTTCTTCACCGCTTAAATCAGTAATTGTTCCAGTTGCACTATCAAAAACGCCGCCAATGAAATCTGCATAAGCCTGTTTCATTACAGACATATCTGTTTCGCCCTTAAAAGCTTTTTGTGCATCCTCAAAATTCTGACTAAACAGATTTAAAACAGTATCATTTAATTCTCCACTAGTTGACAAAGCAGCACGAATAGCTTGTTTATTTGCTGCTTCAGATTCTGCCTTTATTCTAGCTTCAATACTTTCCCATTCTCTTTTACCTTCATCAGAAAGTGCATTATAATTTATCTCATCGGCTTGTTCTTCAGTAATTGTATAACTATCTCGTCCATGTTTTACTGTTTTAGCTTTTGTTTTTGTAACACCTTCGTCTTTTAATAACTTATCTTGTTCTTGTCTTTCTAATGCAGCATTATGTAATGCATTATTATATATATCTAAAGCTTGTGCTTGTCCTAATAATTTATTTTGTTCGTCCTGAACTGCTTTAAAACCTGCTTCAGAAATACTCATACGACCATTAGCATCGGTAGTCATATATTTTTGAAGCATAGGATACTTTTTAATTAAATCAAGAACTTGTTGATTTGCTTCAACAAGAGCAAGATTCCATTCAGTTGTACCTACCACAAGACCGTCAAATAAACTGTCAGAATTGCGTAATTCTTCAATTGAATTTTTAAGGGTTTCGGTTGCGGTTTTGAGATTATCAAAAGCATCACTAGAAGTTTTTGCTGCTTCAGCAAGTGCTTCCATTTCACGTTTTTCTCGAGTTAATTCATTATAAATTAATTTTCCAACTGCAACTAAAGCCATTAATCCTAAAATCCAAGGAGTTAATGGTGATTGTAATATTGCTAAACCTATAGCCCTAATTCCAGTAACCGTTGCCCCACTCGCAGTAGTTACTCCTACTGCAGCAGTAGTTGCAGCTTTAGCAACTAGACCGCCAAAATTACTAAGAAGCATACCAGTAGTAGAAACTAATTTACCAAAAGGTGCTAAAGGAGTTCCTTGTAAAATATTTCCAAAAGATTGCAAAGCAACTCCAGCAGATTGTACCCCTTGTGAAAATTGAGCTATTTTGGTCGTAGATATTTCTGCTCCTTTTACGAAATCTCCGTCTTTATTTAATGACAGCCCTACTTGTTTAGCAAAATCTTCCTTTGAAATTTCTTCTCTTTGGTATTGTCTTAAAGCCTCTTGCTGTTGTTCGGTTCCTTCACCAACCATACTCGCAACTTGTTTATAATTTAAAATTTCTCCATTTTTAGCTAAAGTTGGAATAAAAGGTTTATTTTTTAATATATTATCACGTGCATTTGCATAAGCAATACTAAAAGCACTTCCTGCTTCTTTTCCAGCTTTTGTTGCTGCCTCTTTTTCAGCTTTTGCTTCAGTGAGAGCATTTTTAGGGGAAAAGAAAAGATTGGCGATGGCCTGTTTGCCATTCATATCTCCTCTAAACCAGCCAACTCCACTTTCGATACCTCTTGATAAGACTTTTCGTGCTGCACCTAAACCACCTAAAGTTAATATAAGTGTAGTTAACGATTTAGTAATTCCTTTAAATGGATCAGGTGGTATATTCCCAATAAAATCAACTAAATCATTAATCTTATCAATAAAGATTGTTAATAAATCAATTCCCCCTTTTAATAACTCATCATTCATGAGTCCCATAGTAAATTGATTCCAAGCATTTCTTAGTTTGTTTAACTTTGCATCTAAAGATTCAAGAGTTTTTTCAAATTGTCTTTGAGAGGCACCACTAGAATTATAAGCCGCATCAACTAATTCCATTGTACGACTATAATTACTCATCATAGCGATGAAACGTGATTGTTGTCTAGAGCCCGCAGCCATAGTAGCAATATATCTTTGCTGACCCATTGACATAGTATCCCATTTAGAGGCTATTTCAAGAAAAACATCGTCTAATTTTCTAAATTGTCCATTTGTATCTAAAAGATTAACCCCAATAGATTTTAATGCTTTATCAACCTTATTAGCATCAAGCATTACCCCTTCAGAATCAATTAATTTTGTAGGGTCTTGCTTCATTTCTTGGAATCTAGCTACTACAGTTTTTAAAGCAGTACCTAAGTTTTCAGGTGCTTCACGGGTTGTTTCAATCATTTGTGCTAAGAAAGCAGATGTTGTTTCAACTTCCATACCCGCGTTATGAGCAAGAGAAGCAACCTTTTCCATAGCAGTACTAATTTCTTGAGTATCTGATGCCGTGATAGCAGCTAATTCAGAATAAACGTCATTAATACGTTGAGCAGATGTTTGGTTCAATTCTAAATTAAAACCACGAAGTGCTGCAGTCATTGCATCAGTGGCATCTTTTGCACTCATATTAGCAATACGAGCCATTTTTAATGTCTCTACTGCTAATCCCATAGATTGAGTTGTATTTAAACCCTGTTGATAATAAAGAGTTGTTGCTTCATATACATCTTTAATAGATGAACCAAGTTTGTTGGCTTGTGCTGTATATAAAGGTAACTTTTCCCACATATCACCAACGTCAAAATTGGTAACTACTGCAGTTTCAGTCATGGCTTTATCTAATTCTTGAATAGTGCCAAAAGCATCACGCGCGATATTACCAACTTTATGAATCATTTGGCCAAGACCAAAATAACTTTGTATCTGTCTATCTATTGATTTAACTTGGTTATCAAAGTTAAAATCTTCCTTATGAGCTTTTTGTAAAGCCCCAACTAAAGATTCTGTGGCTTCGACAGATTCACCCGCTTGTGTAGTAAAATCTCTTAAAGAATTAGCAGAACTATTTTGAACGTCTTGAAAACGTTGCCTTAAAGTATCTAATGTTTGTTCTAATGGTAATCCTTTATTTTGAGCCTCGGCAAAGACTTGTTGAATTACGGTTAATGCTTCTCGCGCTGCATCGCTGTGACTACGAGTCATCTTGCCGACTATTCTTTCGGTCTGCCCTTCTGGTAAACTAACTTTTTTAATATACTTTTCTAAATCAGATAAAGCAGCTTTTGCCTCATCTAATTCACCTTTTTCAACATGTCCTATTAAGTTATTTAAAATACCGGTTTTGCCAGAAACTTTATCATTTTTTATAAGACTTCTTAATTGCTCAATTGGTCCCGTAATCTTATTAGGATCAATTTTAATATTATCAAGCTGTTTAACAATCTCTTTAATTTGATCGCCAACTACTTTAAATTCACCAGAATCTAAATCAAAGACATCACTTAAATCTCCTTTAGAAATAGTTTGTATATCCTTTACAATTTCTGAATAAAGAGAATTAATTTTATTTAAAGAGCTTTCTGCTTGACGATAATCACCTGATGTTTTAATGCCTTCTTTTACTTTTGATTCATATTTCTCAAATTCCGTAAAAAAGCTTTTAATATTTTTATTTAGTCCTTCGCCTAATTTATCAGGTAGTTTTAATTTACTAAAGGCTTTTTGTATTTCACCAACATTTGCCTTTACATCCGATAAATCAGTTATAGGTTTAATCGTAAAGGTAAAGGTGTCTGCCATCCTTTCTCCCTCCTTATAATAAAAAATAGCGTCAATTAAAAATTAACGCCATTCATCATCCTCATCTATATCATCTTCTAAAAAGAAAATCTCTACCGCTTTCAATTCATGACTTCTTCCAATCGGTAAAGCCACACCTTCAAAAACTCCCACAACTGGTTGTGCATTTTCTCCTAAAGTCAGATTCAAACTTGACGTTATTTTTAATTTTGGAATCTTAATAATTGCAGTGTGTGTTTCACCAGTTACGTCATCTTTGAATCTTGTACGACCCTCTAAACTCAAATATCCTTCCATAAACGGATCGCCTATAATTGCTTGCGTAACTGTATTTTTATACTCATAAGTATAATCTACAATAACGTCTGTATAAACTAAAGGAGTTTGTATATGTATTTCATCTAGCATCTGTGCGCCAGTTATTTTCTCACCAGTTTCTTTATTGTAAATAAAAATCCATTTGTCAGCAGGCTTATGAGTTAATTCAATAATACCATCTTCATCTGTTTCTAACTCATCACGTTGTGAGATTAAAACTGATTTAGTATCTGTATCTATATTTAATAACTTTGAATTATTCATAAGTCCAAACTGACTCTTTGAAAAAATCCCTTGCGTAAACGCAAGGTTTACTCCTTCAGTCCTCGTAAAGACAACTAATTTTCGGTTAAAGTAACCACCTTGCGCGGCTACCTGACGATTTATCTCATCAAACCTACTCATCATTATCTTATCAAATGCGGCAACTACTTCACCAGCCGCAATTTGTTTTCCATTTACCTCTATAGGATAAGTCGCTTTTAGTTGCACTGAGTATAGCTCTTGCATTCCGAATTGATTATCCATTTATTTTATCTCCTATAAATAAAAGACGGAGAGGCTCGCCGCCTCCCCGCCATTAGTTTTAATTATTAAATTACTCCCAAGTAACGTTAGGATCGTTTTGTGAGGTTCCAGTAATAGGTGCATATGTTTCTGTATAATCATCATGAGCACTTTCAAAATCATCAAGTACAGAAGCAACACCCTTATTACCAATACCAGTAGTAGTACCACCCTTACCAAGGTTGTACTTAACTAACTTAACCATTGAACCACTCTCTGACTTCAGACATTGTACTGACATTGAGAAAGTAGCGGGGTCACCATCAGCTTCCATAGTAAGACTTACATCTTCTGCAGAAACTTTTCCCTTAGGAATAATGAACTGAAGGAACTCATCCTTACCAGAAGCAACGTTTCTAGCATAAGTATCACCAGTGATATAGTAGGTGTTTGAATTAAATTTAGCACCAATATCAATAGTTACACCACCAGAAATTACACCATTTTCAGTACCTCTAGCTTCAGCAGTAGAAGTACAATCAAGTAAGTCAAAAGTAATAAATTCAACTGTTTGCTTTCCAGCCTTACCTGTAGTCCAATCAACAGATGCACGATCGACTACAACTGGATTTGCGACCTCTGTTCCGTCAGCTTCTTGATAACTAAAGACAGTAACTAAACTCTTTGCAATATATAATTTATTATCATTAATAGAAAAAGTTAAAAAGTCTTTTGTAGAAGAAGCAGGAGAGGCACCAATTTCTTGAATACTATCTGTACGGAAAGGCAGAGTTCTTAAAACTTCTTGCTTATCACCATAAACTCTCATCTCACCACCAAACATGATGCCAAGTGATTTAGCACTATATACAGCATCTTCCATTTCGATGGTCAGCTCTTTATTAGTATCCCAAGAAAGAATCTTAACATTACCCTTTCCGCCTCTAGCATCTACAACTTCAGAGCTCTGTGACAGAGTAGAAGTCTTAAGAGTATCAAGATAAAGCACTGGAGCGGAAGGTGCGCCCTTTGAGTCTAACTCATAGAACATTACGTCAGCGACTTCTTTTATAGCATATTTATCAAGAATAATTGCCATATTAAATAGCCTCCTATAAATTTTCGTCTAAATTTTTAATCCAATATTTTGGTTTTATTTTTTTACTATCCGCACCAGCAAGTAATGAACGTATATCTATATCATACGCTTCTTTCTGCTGTTCCATTGCTATTAACCAATGAACGCACGCATAGCTTATCTCTCCGATATTAAGTGGAGTTAAACCTATTCCCATACAACAAATTGCTGCTAATAAAGTTCCAAATTTTGGTCCATCTTTTTGTTTCTTTTTCGCACGTATTTTATCTGCTTCTCTAATCTTTCTCTTATAACGCAAAATGCGCGGGTCTAGATTCTGTTCTTCTGGGTCTGGTGGCTTTACTTCCGAACTTCCCATTACCATACGTATCATATTCTGAAAATCAAAATAATTCTCTTCGGTGAGAAGGCGAGGATTATCTAAATCCTTATCAGGGTCTAACTCATCCTCGCTTTTCCCAATTAGTAACATATTAATCTCTGGTACTATTGTAACAGGTTCATGTAAGAAAAACTGAAACCCATCCAATATGTGCTGCTGCATTTCTCCACCTTGATAATAGTTTAATAACAAATATTCAAAAGGTGTAGGAATATGCTTTATATTCTCATTTTTTAAATACTCATCATTTAAATCTTCTTGCGTAATCGTAAATAATGCATGGTAGATACTAAAATATTCATTTCCCGATACATCATTTACAGTAGGCGGATAAACTTTACATATATTTTTAAAGGTAATAGGAAAACCCAGTAATACCCTATCATCAATCATAACTTGTAAGAGTAAAAGTCATTAAATAGGCGGAAATTTCTTCTGTTAAAAAGTCAAGGTCAAAATCGCCACCACTCATTTTACCTAAACCATCAATTTTCTTTCCATCTAATGACTTTTGAATTTCACCCATAATTGCGAACGGGCGTAAATTCGTATCTTTAATAATCCATTGAGTCAGTGGAACGAATATTTCCAAACTAATTGTTACATGTTTAAATTCAGAGTTATTCATATCTTGACGGCCGCGCGCAATTCTAAGTGCGATAATTGAGTGCGCCGTTTCCTTAGGCCCAACTCGTGGAACTATTTTTACAAGTTTCTCAAATACCTCTTTTTCAATCTGCTCTTTAGTCAAATCTTCATGTGAAAGTGGGTCTTTATCAGTATAATATAAAAGTTTCATTAGATTTTGATTTGCAAAAAGACGTTTAATAATCTTCTGTGCATTTACACCTAAATCTAAACAATTCCTAACTTTATATTCAGCCATTATTCTCTACCCCCTTATTAATCCAGAAGAAATCATCTTTATTATCTTCTTCTTGCTGTTCCGGTGGCGGAGTTTGATCTCTTACATATTGAGGGTCAACAGATACGAATTCAACTCCAGGAGTTGATTGAATATCATAACCCGTAACTACATAAGCCTCTTTTAACGGCCCTTCACCTACTTCCATATAATCATCTTTACGCAGGAATTCGTTCCTTGGCATTATAAAGAAACTTAACTTTAAATTTTCTGTATATAATGTCTTGTTTCTACTTCTAGATTTAAGTTCATCCTTTAACATATTATCTTCTTGCCCATAGAAGTAAGCCCAAGTACCTTGTTCTCTTCCTTCTCTATCTTTCCAAATCAGATAATGTGTCATTTTAATTACGATATACCTATTATATCCACTAGCTTTTATATCTTCAAGATAATAAATCATCCATGGACGCAATTCCATATCCTTATCGGGAATAAACAAAATTGTTCCATTCGGCATATCTAAATGAACATCTGTAAGCAGATACTGCATCGTCTTTGTTTCATTTTGTCTTAAAGGAGTTAACTCACCTGCGTGAATTTCATCCTTATATTCAAACTCAACATAATATACAGACTTCTTCAATTGTAATTTAAAATTTTCCTCTCTCTGCCTCTGCATACGAGATTGAAAATCTATTCCATAGCGGTTTAACCGCTTTAGATAGACATTGTGATAATAATCTTCCATCGCGGCAACCTCCTATTTAGAAAGTAAAGACATACAATCAAAAATTGTACTTCTAAACCTCTCATAATTCAAATACCGACAGGCCGCAAGCTTGTGGTATAATCTATAATAATTGATTGTGCGTTCGTCTTCGTCAAAACCTAAAAGTTCAATTAAAATTGAGTCAAGGAATTTCTCCCATTCTCTACCCTTCTCATACTCGCAAAGCAATCCAAAAAGTCTATTTTTTAAATTATTATAATAGCCTTCTTGTACGGTAGGATTATATTCCATTTTACTCTCCCGCGAGTACTCTAAAATCGAAAGGTTTACCTTTACGCGAGCGATAATAAACACGTTCTAATTTTAACGCTTTATATTCCTCCCGTTCAAGTAATTGTTTTAATTTATCAATTAGGTTTGCTTGAGAGAAGTCTCTCTCGACGTATAAGGGTTTCACATTCTCCCAAGTTAAAATTTCCCTATTTAACCACTCACACTTCATATAAGTTGCTAAAATTTGAATTTCTGCATTAGTAATATTTTCATCAACAAAGTATCCATCTTCATCAATTTCCAAACTAACGCGCGGAAACTTAAACCAAGGAATTGCTCCATCTAATAACGAACGCCAGTCTTGCTGATTTTCTTCATCGGTCCAATTTAACCATTCGTCTTCTAACATCTTTGTAAGAAAAGCATCATAGACGGCTTGTATTGAGGTCATTTTATTCCTCCTTTTGAGCAGCTAAATCATCTCTATTTAATTTAATTGCACTTATGATATCAATACCAGTAACTTGTTTCAGCATTTCAGCTTTTTCAAAATTAGCAATTTCATGTTCGATAGCATAACGAATTAACTCATAAACTTGTTCAATTGGAAGTTCATTTATTTTTTCCCTAAACTCATGAATTGGTAATACTGTAAGATAACGTAACATCTGCGCGTCATCTAAAGCAACTACATTCACAGGCTCAGTCGCGTCTTCAGGCTCAATTCCAAGTCTCTTCTTTACATCCATGTCATCAATGCCAAGGATTCCATTCGTAAATAATGCCTGAACACCGGGATCATAAAATGCTTCTTCTAAAACATCAAACGGGATTGTTCTTACTGTTCCTTTTTTCTCCCAAACTCTGTTTAATCTCATATCAGGTACTGATAATACAACTCTGTGAGAAATTAAACTCTTAACCTTTACTTTGTCTTCCATTGTAATTCTCCTTTTAACTCCAAAAATTTACGTAGACCGTAGAGGGCGGCCGTGCCATAAATCTGCTGGTCCAGGACCAGAGTCGAGATGCCGCTCGCCGAAGGCCATATACGTACTACTCATAAATTAAAAAATAAGGGAAGGGGATTATTCCCCTCCCCTCTTATTACCTAATTAAACGTTAGGATACATTTCCTTATAAGTCTGAGGAATAGCCTCATTCTTATAAATAGCCCAGTTATGATAAGCAAGGATAGCAGTTCCAAGCTTTCTATATGTCATAACTTCCATGGACTGGTCTTTGTTTACCCAATCCCACATTTGAGTGTTGCCCTCGAATACAACCTTAACAACTCTCTCACCACCAGTAGGAAGTACATAAGCGAGTTGAGGGTCAATCCAAGTTGTAGTATTTGACTCATCAGTGAATGACTGAGGAATCTGTACGATAGGAGTTCCTCTGAACAGGTTGATGTATCCAGTATTGTGAATAGCATCGATGTCTTGAGGATGATATACTCCACCATAGTTTCCACTCTGAGGAATAGGAACGATAGCATCAGGACCCATAGCAGCAACGAACTCAGGTGGTGCAAAGATAACTGCGCCAGAACCATAAGCTCTTACAGTTGTAATAAGCTTCATCATTTCAGCTCCATCAAATGTATTACCAACTGTAACGTTTGCTCTGTTGTTAGCAGGAACACCAGTCTGATTTACTGCAGCACGAAGTGCTCTCTGAACTTCCTGATATACAGCGTCTGTCTGAGCCTCAGTAAGAAGGTCAACGAGTTCAGCCATATTCTCAGCTCCGTCAAGCATTCTTTCGAAGTCAATTCTGCATCCGCCACCTACAGCGTGAGCAGCAACTTCAAATCTTCCATTATCAAGTCTGAATGTCTCATAAACACCAGAAAGACCAACTTGAGTAAGGAATTTCTTTGCTCTCATTCTTCCAAGCTTTGTTCTAAACATAGCTTTTGTTCCTTGAGGTACTTGCTGAACTTCAGCAAACATGCCTACGGCATCAATAACCTTCTTAGGAACAATCTCATCAGCAGCGCTGATTACAATGTCATAGATGTCATATCTATTCTTCATGAACTGGTTAATTGAACCAGCCATTTCTCTAAGGCCATCAGCCAGTGCTTCATCCACGTTCTCTACGGAGAAGTTGGTAGGGGCTTGACCTTTAGCAGCATAAATTGCTAACTGTTTTAATTCATTTATAGTCATTTCTAAATCTCCTCCTTTCTTCTTATGCGTTCAGAACCTGGAACTTAATACCAAATGAACCATCCGGCATAGTTGTGGCTTCAACAACCTTGAGTACCGGGCCAGCAGAAGGCTTAGTAGCACTTACTGCAATCGCACCCTCATCACTAACACCACCATAGAGCGGAGTAGTATCAACAGCTTCACAAGCCTCAATGAAGTTCTCATCAGCTGTTTTTGCAGAATCGCCAGAACCAGTAGCGGTCCACTCTGTGTCAGCATAACCAACGCAATTGGTTGTAAAGAGCTCACCTACAGAAAGGAAGCCAAGTCTAGGAAGGAAGGTTCCCCTTTCAAGCTTGAAGTCCTTAAGTGAATTTGCTCTTTCATCATACATATGTTCTGTAGTATAGTTAAGTGCAACAGGGCAAGTAGCTATAACAGCGCTCTTAGGGAACTTAACTGTTCTGTTGACTCTATCTACAGCAAGCAGCATTCCATTTTCAGCAGGAACATCAGCGAAATCAGTTGCATCAAGTGCGCACTGAGCTTCGATTCTTCCATCTCTGGGGAAGGCTACCTGATTTAATTCTAATTGACCAAAACCGTCAATTGTCATTCTTTTAAAAGCCATAATTTCTTCCTCCGTTATTTTTTGTATCTACTAAGAATTTCCTCGATTCCGCCATTGTGGCTATCATCTTTAGGAACGAAGTTAGGAACTTTTTCTTCAGTAGTAAAAATGGCTGGTTTGCTTTGCACTAATACAAAAGCAAGTTCTTTTTCTAAACCTTCTTCAGTATAATTATCAAGTTCACCTCTGAAACCTTCAATTGTTTCGTTATCAAGTTGAGCAGAATACTTAGTCAGAATTGCTTCCTTCTTCGCTAATTCTGCGGCAGCCTTGTAACTAGTTAATTGTTCATTTTCTTGGGTTAACTTTTCAAGTTCTACTAAAGAATTATCATGTTCTGTCTTAATTGTATTATAAAGCTCTGCAGCTTCTTCATTTTCCTTTTGTAAAGTAGCAATAGTCATATTGCACTCTTCAATTTTGCTGTCGGATTCTGTAATTTTATCTTCCAGACCCATAACATATTCATCAACATGCTCAAATGAGTTGTTGCGAATTGAATGAAGCATATCTAATGCTCTCTTTTCTTCTTCATTTACATCAAGAATATAAGCAGTTTCTTTCCTGTCGAGAGCAACAGAATCTGTTTCATCCTCTTTTGTATAATATACTCTTTCATATCCACCTTCAGCGTAGTTGAATACTAAAGCATATTCATCATATACTTCACAAACTGAGTAATCCATCACCCAGCCGCCTTCTTCGTTGAAGTTAGGATTAAGAAGAGTCCAAATCATATTTAACTTCTGATTATCGGAAAGTTTAAACTCCATCTGTTCTCCTCCTAATTGCGATTCGTCTAAAGCTTTTTTAAATTGCTCAAACTCTTCGATGGTGTTTTTGATTGACTCACAGAACGTGTAGAATGCCGCGCCTTCAAAGCAAGGCTCATAATCATCACCAAGTGCCTGTAAACCTAAAAAACGTCCTTCTTTAAAAACAAAATATCTTTTACCATTAATAAATTGCCACTCTCCGTCTATTGAGTCAGCATATAACTCCATAGACTGTGCTTTATCTACAATCTGTAATGCTTCTTGTTTATAGATTCCAGTAAAGAGGTAAACGTCAGTACAAGCATATATACGTTCAACCCCATCTTCATCTACATGAGGCTCCCAAGCAAAGTTAGGATTCTCTGGCACAATACCATAAATGCGACCCTCATATCTTTGTTTTCCATGGTCGGTGAAGTCATCTTCCATAGAATCATAGATTCCTTTAACGGGAGTATAAGGTAAAGTTGAAACTAACTTTTCCGCAAATTCATCTGTAATAAAAGTACCATTTCTATTAGCGCCTTTATAAAAGATGCGGCAACGTGCTTGTGAAAGAACTTCATTATATGCAGTAACGTTTCCATAGACAGATAGAGAGAAACTAGTCATTTGTTCTTTATTCATTAGTTCGTATTTCCTCCTTTATCTAATGAAACTTCATTAGCGACGGTCTTTTCACTCTTATCCTGAGGGTCTAAAGCAGGACGCCCAGGGGAATTACCGGATTGAGTATACGAAGTACTTAATGGAATAAGTTTATCACCAAGTTTCAATACATCATTTTCTAAATCTTTAATATTTACAATTTCATTTTGTGAAATTCCCATAGCAAGCGCAGGAATGATGAAACTGTAACCAGAATTAGCAAGTTTTAATGAATTTTCGATATACTTAGATTCATTGTAATAAGTAATAGGTAAAAGTTCATAGTTAAAATCAACTTCACCATTACTAAACTTATCATTCACAATTCGAGTTACCAGTTTATCTAATCTCTTCGCAAACATCATCATTAATGCCATATCATTATTAATTGAAGTTTCCAAAGACAAATTTGACTCAGTACCAAATAATTGGCTACTTGAACCCGATTCCGCATAGATATTCGTTAAAGCCTTATCCACACTATTCAGTGCATTATCATTACTACTATGAGCAACAATTGAATCCACATCGGCATAGGTTGTTAAAACACTGACATTAGGGTCATTCTTTAACATATTAACTGTACCTTTATGGATATATTCAGCTTCATCTGGTTCGAATAAAAGTCCACCATCTTGTAAGTGGGGAATTTTTTGAACGATAATTTTACGTATTTCATTGAGGTCGCGCGCCTTGTTAATAGATTTTGCTTCTTCATATTCAAGTGCGGCGGGTATAAGTTCTAAGAAAGTAGGCATGCCATCAACCAGCGGCAGATAAACTGCAATATCACCAGGTAATGGACACCAATATTTCTTAATCTTTCCTTTCTTATATTTTCTATACCAATTTACAATGAACTCAGGATAAACATCTAATGTGTTTTCTCTGATTTCACTATCAACAATAGTGTCAAAGTACTGCACATTAAATTCTAATACATCGTTTCCATCACTATCAATATAATTAGAACGACAATATTTTGTCGGTAAGTCCAAAATGACAAGACCTTTGTTTGAGACGTCTGAGATAAGACCATAATAGGTTCCATCTCTTAGTGCCTTAACAGCAAAATGAGTGAATAAAGAAGGGAACTTAGCATTATCAATAAAATTTACTGCGTTTCTATACTTCTTTTGAATACTAGGTTTGGAGAGCTTTAAACCAAAAGTTGGATTCGGAATTAAAATGCCTATATATTTTAATAAAGTAGCATAGTGCAATAAAATTCTACGATAAAAACTATTATGTTCGAAGAAATAACGTGATAAAGTAATTTTTGATTGCAAGTCTGCAGAATCAAGTATGCGGTCGATCTCTTCACGAGAATAGCTTCCAGTTTTGGGATCGCGCTTTAACCAACGATTATAATAACCATAGTAATCAATAATTCCTGAACTTGTTGTTTCTTTATCAACATTATCAATCATTTTCTGGTAGGCAGAAGTAAAGGAGGTGATTTGTTCTTGTGTCTTTATATCCATTTATTTACCCCCTGTAAAGAAAACTAATTTGCGCTCGCCCGCACTTCGACGTTGTTTCTTTTTATAATATTCTTCTTCCATTTCTTTAATCCTATAAAGTCCATATTCGAATGAAGAAAATTTATCTTTTGGGAAACGTGAATTAATTCTTTCTAATACTATATCCAAACTAACTCCGGTGCGTTTCAAACGTAAATTACTCATTTCTTCAAACAGTTTAGTTGTCATTTCGTGTGGCATCAGTCGCATTACACGCTGTTCCGTTGTCATTCGTTGACCCACTTTAGTAGCTAATAGCGCACTTTTTGCTTCTTGTTCTTTAATCAAAAAATGTACCATGCCCGCATTGAGTCTTGAATAACAGTTGCCATGCATTTTAGAGTTAAGTTGTTGATTAGCTTTAACTCCATATAAAATACGTGGCGCATCTTTAGGTTGAATTGCTTTATAAGTATCATCATTAATGAAACCAAGTGGTGGCAATTCATTACCTACCTCATCATATTGAGTTTTTATTAATTCGTCACCTAATCCAACACCAAGTCCATTGGTATCAATCACGACCTCGCGCGGATTGAATGCTTGAATTATCTTTTTTAAGTCCGCAGCCTGAACAGCAAACGGTTTTGTTTGAGGAGTCCTACCTAAAACAATAAGATTTACTAAAGTTGCATAAAACTTACCTTTTATAATATTAACTCTAAAAACGCAAACTGCCGTCTGGTCAGAAATACGACCAACATCCACTGATATTAAGTAGAATTGTTCAGAGCCGGGTCTATTAATTGCGTGCGTTTCAGGATTTTTTATTTTTCTATATTTAGTTAATTTATCAAAAGAGAACCAAGAATCTTCACTACCACCTTGCCACAGACTCAAATATTCTGTAGCAAAAGACTCTGCATTGTATGAAGGACTCATCTTCAATTTATTAATAAATTGACGATCAATAAGTCCATGCATGGCGGGCAGTCGCCAGTCGCATCCCAACATAAAAGCATGTTGAGGGTCGATAATCGCATTTTCAAAAGTATCAATTAAACGATCATATGCGAAAGAAGCCTTCATGCCTGCGGAAGTAGCCGCAATAATTTGCTGATTAGGTTCTTTAGGATTAACTGTATTGTTTGGTAAACGACGAGATACGTTTACGAGAGGAAGAACTACAGAGTTAATAGCCTCTTCATCACCATCTCTAATCTCATCAATAACTCCACCATGCCGGCGCCCTCCACGTTGGGCATCTCCGGCAAGCACAACATCTAACTGCGACCCATTTCTAAATCTAATTGTTACATAGTCTTTACCAAAATTACCAGGTTGTTCTTTTAGTTCATGGCCCACAACTTCTTTTCGTAGTAGTGGCCAATGGTCATATATTTCAAAGATTTTTTCTTTTGTAATTTGCGCAGCCTGTTGTTTTGTATTGGCGCAAATGAATACTTTGCGGCCTGGTATAAACACGCATTGTAGGAAAAGACCAAGTATAATAATAAATGATTTAGAAAACGCACGCGGCGCAGTTATAAATATATCTTTAAAACGCATTAAGACTCGTAAAACTATTCTTTGATAAAAGAAAAGTCCAAATTCAGAGTCTACTGGTTTTATTATGTCTAAATAATAGTCTGGATAAGCCGAGAAAAGTTGAATCCAACTAGCCAGCATTTGAAAATGACGTTCAAGCCATTCGGCAGTAATTGATGCACCTTTTTCTAATTCAATTCCATCTCTTTCGGCCCTTTCAATTAATTCCGTCTCTAAAAGCCGTTTACGATTACCCAGGATAACCTTCTTTCGTTTTTCCTGCATTATAACCCCTCCCCATTAAGGTCGGCCGCAAACTCATCATCTTTCATTAACTGGTTAAAACCTTCATTCTCATAGTCATCATAATCTACATCTTGGTCTAAGTCATAATAAGTTTCAAGCTCGGCCGCAGTTTTAAGAGATTGAATACGTTGGGTTATCTCATCGCCGATTCCAGATTCATTTGTATATAAACGTTGATTCCAACTTTGTATATTTTTAATTGTTTCATCTACGACATCACGGGTTTCTCCATCGTAGAATTGATTTACGAAGCCTTTCTTTTCAAGCCAACGGCATAACTCACCCATTGACTCAAAGTCACTTGCGTTCTTTACGTTCTTAGGAGTAAATTCTCCTGTCTTAACTAATTTATCATAGGATGCAAGTAGCTTATCAATGTCTTTACCTTCGCGCAAGCAACAATCTATTTCATAAGATACTTTACAAATTTTAAGTGCTTGGTCAATTTGGAGCGCCCCATTGATGTTTTGAGTCAAAGTCATGCCATCGTAGAGGTTTTCTAAATAGCGAAGTGCTTCTTCATCATAGTTCATACCCCATTTTTGTTGGAGTCTTGAACGCTCTTCTTCTGCCAGGACGGGTACAACTTCCGCTAGGCCGCCCTGTTCGTCCAACTCACGATAAGCTTCTTCATAACTACCCCAGTCAATTCCTTCATATTCTTCTGAAAAGAAAATACGATTATAAGCTTCAAGTAATTGCGGCCCTTCGCCAGTCGTAGCTTTTAACTCTTCATACTTATCAGGAATAAAAGGTATATCTAAATACTGACATAACCTATCCATTGCGTTCCAACTATAGTTATTAGCCGCAAGTTCTTTCGCAAGACAATCAGTACAAATATTAATGTGGCCAGAGGGGAAAAGAAAAGATTTCGTTTTAAGAAAAGAAAGTGAGTCAAGTGCGCGGCCGCATGAATCACAATTCTTAAAAGTAAAGTCTAAAGTAATTTTAGGTTTAACTGCCATTACTTACCCTCCTTTTTTATGGCCGCGCGCACAAGTGATTCTAAATTTCTTTTCCTTATCCTATTCATTCCATCAATCTTATCTATAACTTCATTCCAAAGAGTTATAAACTCCTTCGGATGACCATCCTCATCAATCGGCCGCACATCAACGATTGTACATACACCTAAGAACTCTGTAGCTTCTAACTTTACAAGTTCTCTTGCAATCTTTTCTGTTAAATTCTGTCGTAACTTCATTTCTTTTTCTTCTCCTCCCTTATCTTCTTCTCACATCTCTTGCATCGACTTTGAAATCCATCTTTGCTTCTTGCCTTTCTAACCCAATTATTCTCATGGAGAAGTAAAATCCGCCCGCATTCACTACATTTCTTAAAATTCTCAGGGAAGAAATAGTTGCTTACGGTTTCTAAGTGGAACTTTGCCGACTCGTTAATTTTCGGTATAATTTTTTGTCTAAAAATTGTACTTATATAGTTTGCCGTATAGGACTTACCGTAGGTCCTATTTACATACCCCGCTATATCAGAATTTTTTTCGTGGTTAATTTTCTTTTGTAAGATAACTTGTTGAACCTCGGTTAGGTCGGTAAGGTCGATATAAAAGTTTAGCGTGTCTATAAGCTTATCGAGGTTTGATTCAACTAAATGGGCTTCCTTGGCTTCCTCAATTCGATCGGTTAGGTCTTCATGAAAAAGGAATAACTGATAAACGGGTTCAAGTTCGCGGAAATCGAAGTTTCGAGCAGGTTTAGGTTTTCGTTTCTCAATTAAGAAGGTGTTAAGTTGGTTGAGTTGTTCGTCGTTGAGGTGCGCGGGGTCAAGATTTTTGTCAAAAATTAATTGTGCGAGTTGACCTTCGCGCAAACCAAGCGGATAAACGGGAATGTCAACGTCAAAAGTTATTGTATTGATAAGTTGCGGTTGTGGTAAATGGTTTAATGTGTTAATTGGCGCATTGTATGAGTCTTTTAGCGTAAATTGCTGACGTCGTAAATCAATTAATTCGTGTCTTTTTTTGAGATAGGTAAATTGAGTAAGTTTTTGAGCCGCCGCAAGTAAATTGTTTCTTTCGTCTAATGTGAAACGGTCGATAAGTTCTTGTCTTGGAGCGAGAGTTCTTTTTCCGTTTAATAACTCATAGTAGGTAATGAGTAAGTCGGTTGAGTCAATTTGATGCCAAAGTTCTTCGAAGGTTTTACGAAGGTCTTCAGGACAGTTTTTAAGTGCGGCTGACCGAGAAAAAGTCGCTTTAGGACGTTTAAGTGGGACCGTCTCACTTAATGTGTGAATTTGTAGGTCGTTGAAGTTTGGATTTTCAAGAAGAGAGTCAAGTGATTCGAATTCGTCGTCCTTGGTCCAACGAGTTCTTAAACCTGTTCCTTTACCTATGGCTTCGCCGCTTTCGTCTTTACCCCAAAGGAGATAGTCTGCAAGAGTCGCAAGTTCGGTTTGGGTTAAATTGTCAAATTGGACGAGATAGGTTGAGAGGAAGTTTTTACGCTCTTCTGCAGTTTCCAAACTAAAATCTAATTTAAGTCTATTTTGCATTTATATAAGCCAACGTAAGTGTTGGTCCTCCTCTAATTTTTTACTCTACTTATATTATATCATGGGTTTGGGAGTTTGTCAAATTTTGGGTTTTGAATTTTAGTTTTTGGGTTTTAGGTTTTGATTTTTGATTTCATGGAGATTATTTTCCAGAGGATACTTTCACACGTTAAAGTATTAACGCGTTAACCCATAAACATCCCCGGCCCATACAAGTAAATGTATGTTCTACGAACATATGTTCGAGATTTTTTCGAAAAAAAGGAGTGTCATTCGATAAGTGATAAGTTAAAAATTTCACAATCTACCTCGCGTAACCCACCCGGGGATATACCCTCTTGGGACAGGCCGTCTCACTTTAGTACGGTGAAGTTCTAAAGTTTAACGCATTAAAACTTTAGTATAATAAAATCGTGTATACAATATACAGTATAATAAAAACGAACATATGTTTGAGTGCTAACAATAAAATATACATTGTATGTATATAAATACAATATATATATGACTGTATAAATATACATAAAACTGAATAAAAAAACTTTGCTGATTTCTATTGACATATACCTTTAAAAGCGTTATAATTAGGTAGAATTTGAAAAGGATTTAATACTTTACAGTATGAAAGTGAGGTACACTATGAACGCAGATTTACTTAAGACAATGTCAAAGATTTATCAAACAAGAAATGCCTGCCACAACTACATTTTAGGCTTTACATTCAAAGGCGTTGTGTATGCTGTCGTTATCGGCTCGGACGATATAGCTCAGTTTATGAAGTTAGATAAAGCCAGCCGTGGCAAGGGCTACAGCCTGAGATTTAAGCCGACCGTAGCACAAAAGATGAGCCTGTTAAAAGATTCACAGGCTATCTGCTCCGTTGAGTTCTTTGATGAAACAGTAGCCACTTGTATTTATAATCGTGGTGAAGTATTCGAGAAGTTCGTAACAGAGTTAAACGGTCAGACCTGGGAAAAGGATAATCTGCCGTTCTGGGAAGGCCCCGACCTTGAGGTTGACGGTATCGGCTATCAGCTCAAGTTTGAAGGAGCCACATACATGACCGAGAGTCAGATGTACAAGCTGATGGGAGAGGCGTAAGCCTCTTCCCTCGGTAGGGTTAAGAAAGTAGTTGACAAGCTACGAGCTATATGTTATAATAAGATAGAAGCTAAGATAAGAAAAGAAAAGAGGTAAAGAAAATGACAGCCCTTAAAAATATCAAAGAAGAAATTATTGAAATGTATATTGATTGGACTCTTGGTAGAGATGAAGAAATAAAGATGTCTGATTGGATGTGTCGTTGTTATGCGGCGGGATTAACAGTCGAGGAAATAACAAGCCTTGGAGATAAAAGAATAAAAGAAGAAAAACTTATATAGGACTCAAAGAGTCCTTTTCTTTTATAAGCAAAACGAACATATGTTCCACACGTCGCGGCCGGCCATGCTTTAATGCGTTGAAGTTCTAAACTTTAATATACTAAAGTCAATATATTCGGCCGACCGCGATTGTTAATAATTTAACTTTTAATTTCCTACTTGACAAATTGAGTAATATGCGTTATACTTTATATAGATAAAGACAAAGGAGGAACACAGAAATGACAAGAACAGATATGGTTTTAAAGGTTGCATATGTAAGAGGGTTTGAGGACAGATATACTCTTTTAATCGGTCGTTACGCAGAGGATATGACGATGACGGATAGAGAGTTAAAGCAGATGATGTATGATATACTTCTCGGTGTTGGATATGGAGAAGAAGAAGAATAAAAAGGGTATTGACAAAGTAATTATATAGGAGTATAATTACTATAGTAAATGAAAGAGAGGTACACACAATGTTTACAGAAATGAATAAACTCGGATACATGCTTGCTTGCGTTCTCGTTCCTTACGAGATGACAGAACATCTTGGCGGTTTACATCTTGAATATCCCAATCACGACAATTGCATTTGTTCAGTCATTTGCAATGACGTATCATACGGACATCAGGACGGACTCCTTGAGATAAAGGGACTTCTTACAGAAGAAGAAAAAGAGGTCGATGACGTCAAGGGTTGGATGACCGCAGATGAAGTTTTCGAAAGGATTACACGCGATTACTTCCATAAAGAAGATTAAACACCGAAAGGTGTTTTTCTTTTGACTCGATCAACTTGTTTGTTAATTAACAAACTTATAGGTGCGGCCGGCCGTAATTTCACGCGTTAAAGTTCTAAAGTTTAGTAAATTAAAGTCTTAAAATTTTGGCCGGCCCGCGCTTTCACACATTAAAGTTCTGAAGTTTATTTCGTAAAAGTTTTCCTCTTCAATTTTTATTCAAAAAATTGTATAAAAAATTTTCCTAAAACCATTGACAAATTTTCAAAATAAGTATATAATAATTATAGAAAAAGAGAAAAGGAGAAAATAAAATGACAAAGGCAATTTACTTCGATATGGACGGAACAATCGCAAACCTTTATGGAGTTGAAAATTGGTTAGAAAAAATTATAAATGAAGATGCAAGTTTATACATCGAGGCACTTCCTCTCCTTAAACTGAATGTACTTGCAAGACTTCTCAATAATTTACAGAAAAAGGGTTGGGTCATCGGCATTGTTAGTTGGTTAGCAAAAAATTCTTCCGAAAATTATGATATAGAAGTTGCAAAGGCAAAGACAAATTGGTTAAATTCCCACCTTGCAAGCGTGAAATTCGATGAAATAAATATCGTTCCTTACGGAACACCAAAAGAAGAAGTTGTGAACTTCCCAAACGGAATTTTATTCGATGATGAAATTCAGAATAGAGAAAATTGGATAGGCAAGGCTTTTGACGAAACCGAAATCCTTACAGTTTTAAAGGCACTTTAAGAAGTGCCTTTTAAATATACATAGAAATGTATAAAAATTCACAGCCGGCCGACCCCTTGTTAAAAAATTAACACTTGACTTCCCGTTTTGGTTATAGTATAATATATATAGAAAAGGAGATAAGAAAAATGTTAGATAAAGCGATTAAGAATGGAAAAGAACATAGAAAACCATTTTACGGGTCAAAGGCAATTGATTACACTTGCAGAAATCACGGGTCTTGTCCTTATTGTGAAGGAAATCGGTTATATAATAGAAAAAAAGTTGAACAAAAGTTTGAAAAAGACTTGACAGACTTTAAAAAGTATGGTATTATATAATCACAGAAGAGATAAAGAAAGGAATTAAGAAAATGAAGATTTTTAGAAATATTATAATAGTTATATCGGTATTACTTATTCTTTGGGGCATAGTTTCCTATATTGAAATCACTTCACAGAATTTAGACTTTGAAAGTGAAACGGTTTTATCAAATTGGAATCTCTTTAAATTGTTTTTATAGTGTTTACCTCCTTTTCTTTGAAAATTGGCACAAGTCTTGCTTGTGCCTTTTTTCTAATTACAAAACGAACATATGTTCGCGGCCGGCCGTCCTTGTTAAGGATTTAACAGAGTCATTGCACGGACACGGACGACCGCGCGCACTTGTACGAAAAAATTTTAATTTAGGGGTTGACTTTCCTCTTCATATATGGTATATTATAGATAAAGAAAGAGAGGTAAATAAAATGATAATTTTATCAATAATGGCAATTTTAGGTATAGCAATATTGTCTTGGTGGTATGTAACATTAAGTATATATCAAGAAATCAATATATCTTACATTATACGAATAATAATAAGTATTTGTTACATAATATTATCAGTAATAATAATGATATTTACATAAAGAAAGGAGATAAAAAAAATGAAGATAATTACAATGGGTAGAGATTTAAGTGTCAAAACTTCTTATAGAATTATGTGTAAAAAGTGTGAATGTGTTTTTATCGCAGAAGAAGAAGAAATGTTTAAAACATATGGTAAATTTATTAGTCGTGGGTGCTTTTGTCCTTGTTGTTTCGAAGAAGTATATTTGAATGAACCGAATACGTGTTCATATGAAGTAATTTTACATCACTAAATTTTTAAAAAAGGACTTGACAAAGTCCTTTTTCTATGTTATTATATATATAGAGAAAGGGAAGTGGAGTGGACACCAAGGACGCAAACACCGAGGGTGCAATCGACGCTTTCGCGCACTAAAGCGTTAAAGTTTCGGCCGGCCGCCACCCCTTGCAAGAAGTGTGCCAAAAAATTTTTTAAACTTTTTTCATTTAGGGGTTGACATTTTGCCAGTTATATGTTATTATATAATCACAGAAGGGAAAGAAAAAGAAAGGAACACAAAAATGAGAAACTCAAACGAAGAAATAAAAATGACAATTCTTGAAAGACTGGCAAAAGTTGAATATACCAATACATATGCATTTGCAATCCGTGACGAGAAAATGGTCAAGGCCGTTATCGTAGAAAATGCCGATGAGGTTCTTCCTCTTGTAACCTATTGCGAAAGAAATTCTGCAAGCCACGGTTCAGTTTGGGGAGTAAGAATGAACAACAAAATGGAAGTATTTGCAATCCTTAAGGAATACGCAAGGGAAATAATTCCGATGTGTTCAGTAAAAGAGTTTGAAAGACTCTATACAGAACAGAGAGAAAATGGATACAAGGGAAACCGTGGAAACCTTTTCGAAGATATGTTTGCACAGTACACCAACGGAACACAGAACGAAAACAAGTCCGCAAAGTGTACAGAGTGCGGAGATGTGGTAGTAAATGGGGAACATATTCAAGTTAAGTTTTGGAACGCAACCATTACTACAGAACCACAAGTAAACAGATTTTACACAGAATATTTACTTGACAAACACGTAAAAGAATGTTTAAAGGATTGGTAAAAAATGTGCGATTATGCACATTTTTTTATATGAACATATGTTCGCGGCCGGCCACCCAAATCGTCTAATACCGATATACAATAGAAAAAAATTTTTCCCAGGGGTTGACAAATTTCTTAAAGTATGCTATATTATATATAGAGAAAGAGAGGTAAATAAAATGATGAACAAGGCAATATATTTCGATATGGACGGCACACTCGCCAACCTCTACGGTGTAAATAATTGGTTAACAAAGTTACAGAACGAGGACGCAAGCCCTTACACAGACGCAACCCCTCTTGTAAAGTTAAATGTACTTGCAAGACTTCTCAACAGACTTCAGGCAAATGGTTATATAATCGGCATTGTATCGTGGTTAGCAAAGAATGGTACAACCGAATACAACGCAAAGGTTATAAATGCAAAAATGGAATGGTTAACCGTTCACCTTGCAAGTGTAAAGTTTGACGAAATTATCATCACCGAATATGGCACACCGAAGGAAATGGTGGTAAATTTCCCGAATGGAATTTTATTCGATGACGAAATCGCAAACAGAGAAAATTGGATAGGTACTGCATATGATGTTGACAATATCATCGAGATATTAAAGGGATTAAATTAATCCCTTTTTTATTGAACTCAATTTGTTAAGTTAATAACTTAACAATCGCGGCCGGGTAGACTTTAACGAATTAAAGTATTAAAGTAAGCCGGCCGCACTTTAGTACGTTAAAGCGTTAAAGAAAAAAGTTAAAAAAATTTTTTAAAATGGGTTGACAAACTACCTAAAGGGTGCTATAATAAAAGTACAAAAGAACAAGGAAAGGAGGACTTACCTAGTGCTTTACAAGTACATAATCGCAGGGTGCGAATGTTGGCTCTCTGAAAAGACTGGCAACAGAATCCTCGCAGATTTCGAAGAAATCGCTGAAGAGCGTAGATGTTGGGAAAACCTTCAGAAGGCTCTGAAGATTGCAGAGGAAACCGATGACCCTATGGACTGGCAGATTTACTCTGACCTCCACAAGGATTATTGGGGAGTTCGCCCTCACTGGTGAGCAAGACTCCGAGTTAATTGGCACTTGGGAACAGAAGCCAATTTTTTTATTAGATTAAAAAGAACATATGTTCGCTTCGGCCGGCCCGCGCTTTCACACGTTAAAGCATTGAAGTAATGTATACAATATACATTGAAAAAAGTAGTTGACAAATTAATAAAATTCATATATAATATAATTACAAAAGGTCAAGAAAATAAAAATTCGGTTTTGGCAGATGGAAATGACCACTTCCAAAGACGAAAAAAATTAAAAAAAGTTTAAAAAAACTCTTGACAAACCTAAAAAAATATGCTATAATCTAAATGTAAGATGAGAGAGGGAGACAGAAACTCCCAAAAGTAAAAGAGGGTTGCGACCTACGCAAGAAAGGAACTTAAAATGACTTACAGAGAATTCTACACCGCAATCGTTAATGGAGAAATCACCGAAGAGGTAGTAGCAAAGGCTACGGAAGAAATCACAAAGCTCGACACTCGTAATGCTAATAGGGCTTCAAGACCCTCAAAGGTAGCACTCGCCAACGAGCCTATTAAGGCTTCTATCCTCGAGTTCCTCGCCAACGGAGAAACTCACATCGCAAAGGAGATAGGTGAAGCGGTTGGTATCACTACCGCAAAGGCATCTTCCCTTTGTGGACAGTTAGCAAAGGAAGGAAAGGTAGTGGCTTCCGAAGTGAAGTTGCCTAAGGTTGGCAAGAGGGTTGCATATACTCTCGCATAGGGCATAAAGGGTACGCAAGTACCCTTTTCTTTTTAGGGTACTTTGTTTGTTAATTAACAAACGACCGCGGCCGGCACACTTTCGCACACTAAATTGTAAAAGTTAAAATATTTTTTTAAAAAAGGGGTTGACAAGATAGGATTTATAGAGTATAATTAAGGTACAAAGAGATAAGAAAGAGAGGTAAAGTGAATGACAGTTAGAGAAAAGATAGAAAAGGGTTTTGAACTTGCGAACTATTTAGTTTTGACTTTGTTAATTACTGCACAATGTACAGTTGGTAGTAACTTTTTTGTAGGACAGTTTATATACTTTAGTGCAAATGTACTTGCAGTTGTAAGATGTTTTGTATTAAAAAGACCAATGGCAGATAAGGTAAAGGATTTCTGTATGTTAGGAATTACAACAGGTTTAATTTTAATTAAGGTTTTGGGTGGCATTCACTCATAAGAAAGGAGATTTAAAAATGAAGCAGATTAAGTTTAGAGATGTTGAAGCAGTTTTTGGTGGTATTCTGACTGACGATAATACTATTATATGTGGGTGTTGTGGTGGCACTTTTGATAAAGATGAGGTTGAAATTCTTGAAATTTATAATGATTGGGTGGATTTAAGTCCCGAAATAATAGGAGATTAAGTTGTGATTTATTTCACAACTTTTTTTATACGAACATATGTTCGCGGCCGGGCGCACTTTAGCGAATTAAAGTGTTAAACAATTAAAGAAATGTATACAGTATTCTTACAAATTAAAACTTGACAAATTTTAAAATTTTTGTTATAATATATATAGAAAATGAAAAAAGAAAATTTAAAAATCCAAAAAAGTTTTGAATTTTCTCTTGACAAAAATTGATTGAAATGTTATAATAAGGTATAAGATAAAGAAAGGAGATACACAGAATGGGAGTATCAAGAAAAGTTGAAAGAGAATTACTGAAAGAAAATTATTTAACAAAGTTAATCGAAACACTTGCCGAAACTGAAGAAGTTTTAAGGGTCAAATCAAATGAGATTGCATTTCCCGTTGTGGGTTGTGAAGGTAACGAAGATTTTATCGTAATTACTGTAAAGGTGCCAACGGGTGCAGATAAGGGTATGACTCCTTACGATGGTTATGCGATGGCAGAAGAATATGAAATGAAACTGAAAGAGAAAGAAGAAAAGGCAAAGGCAAGTGCCGAAAAGAAAGCAAAAAAAATCAAGCGTGATGAGGAAATTCGCAGAAAGAAAAAGGAAATTGCAGAAAAGGGAGAGTGAGTCAGAAATGACTCACTTTTTTATTTCGGAAAATTGTTAGTTAATTAACAAACAAGGCCGGCGCGTCGTATAATTATTCCTAAAATTGTATAAAAATTTTTTCGAAATTTTGCTTGACTTTTCCTATATATGTGATATAATATAATTACAGAAAAACGAAAGGACAAAACACGATGACAGAAAAAATTATAGTATTAGATACCGAAACCACAAATTCACTTGATGACCCTATTTGTTACGATATAGGTTTTATCGTTGCAGATTTTGAGGGCAATATTTACTCAAAACATTCTTTTGTAAATGCAGACGTATTCTGTAATAAAGAGTTAATGGAAAGCGCATATTTTAAAGAAAAAATTCCCACCTATTGGGAACAGATAAAGAAAGGCGAAAGGACACTTACAAGTTTTAAAAATATAAAATGGACTCTTCGCCATATAATGAAAGAAAATGAGATAACAAAAGTTTTTGCATATAATTGCAGATTTGATTATATCTCAACCGCAACAACCGAAAGATATTTAACGAAATCTAAATATAGATATTTCTTCCCCTATGGTACAGAATTTCACGATATACTTGCTCTCTCTCGTTACACTTTAAAGTGTGAAAGTGAATACAGAAAATTTTGTGAAGTAAATAACTATCTCACACAGAGAAACGCAAACAGATACACCGCAGAAATTGTCGCACAGTATTTCTTTGATAAAAATTTCACAGAGGAACACACGGCACTTGCAGATTGTGAAATTGAATACAAAATTTTAATGAAGTGTAGGGAGTTAGGTGGTGCTAACTTTGAAACAAAGATGTGGTAAGACACATCTTTGTTTATACATTGCGATGTATATTTATGCGCGGCCGGGCGTAATTGTTAATTATTTAACTTTTAAATTAGGGGTTGACAAATAGGTTATAATATGATATACTTTAGATACAGAAAACGAAAGGAGATAAAAAATGAAGTATTATTTATTTAGAGAATATTTAGGTGGCGGTGTAGCATTATTTGACACTCGAAAAAAGGCAATAGAGTTTGCTAATAAAGTAAGTATTCAACTTTTTGAAGTCAGCGAAGAATATTTACAGAATGATGAATTTGATATTGAAGAAGTTGAATTGAACCCTGATTTTGAAGAATGGTGGGATACGAATGGTTGAGATTGTGATTAACTTCACAATCTCGCCCGGCCGCACTCCAATGAATTAAAGTATTAAAGTAAAAATTTTTTTTAATTTGGGGTTGACAAATTCATTTTAATGGTGTATACTAATAGTGTAATAAGAAAGGAGATAATACAATGACAGTAATAGACAATCTTGAATTTTTTTTCGAATCAACAATCGAATCAATCCGCAACTTCTTTTGTCAACTTTGGTATACACTAACAGACCCACTTGAGCGCAGACTTAAAATGTGGGTAGCAAAAAAGACTCTTTCTCCCTCACATTTCAAGTGTTATCAAATTCTCGATTGGGCAAACTATTGTCCCACCTATGGCAACAGTTTCACCCTCGCAGAACTTAAAGAACACTTTGGGGCAGAGTATGAGCAAGAAATAAATTGGTGTGTCTACAAGAAGTTTCTTGTCAGTTACACTGCAGAGAATGGACAAAAAAAGTTTATGTTTGGACTTGCTCCACTTCTCGATGAAGAATTTTCCAAGTTCTTCGGTTGGTAAGGTGAACCGAAATCGGTTCACTTTGGCCGGCCGCGCTTTCGCGTAGTAAAGTATAAAAGTAATGTATACAATATACTTGAAAAATAAATCTTGACTTTTTTATAAAATTCGATTATAATATATATAGAAAGTGAAGAGAGAATCCCTAAAAGGTAGGGCGATTGTTCGAGTCAATAAAGTGGCCACCGATGGTTCAAATCCAAATTCTCTCTAAACTTTTTAAAAAAGTACTTGACAGTACCACAGAAATGTGATACAATATAATTGTCAAGAGGGAATGGCGATGTGTAGTAAGCAAGCAAGACTTGACTGAACGGCATTATATGAGTTCGAATCTCACTTCTAAAAATTTTTTAGAAAACCTCTTGACAAATTCACCAAAAGGTGATACAATATAATTGTCAAGAGGGGTCGAGCATCAGACGTTAACTTGCCTCACCTTTTATATCGAAATAGTGGTCAGTAGATATGAAACGTAGTCCCACTAAAAACTTTTAAAAAAGTTTTAAAACCCTCTTGACAAACCTTTTAAAAGGTGATATAATAAAAGTACAAAAGGGAGAGAAAAGTAACTCCCAAACTCAATTGAAACTTGGTTGCCCACTACCGAAGTGATGGGAGAAAGAGAGTCTAAAATGACACAGAGAGAATTTTTCAACGCAGTTATCAACGGAGAAATCAACGCAGAAGTTATCGCACACGCAACAGAATCAATCGAGAAACTTGACGCACGCAACTCAAAGAGAGCAGAACAGAGAGTTGACAAGCACGCAGACGAGAGAGTCGCAATCGCAAATGTACTCACCGAAACTCCGATGCTTGCAAGTGAGATTGCAACCGCAACGGGATTCTCAACACAGAAGGTAAGCGGTCTTGTAAAGAGAATCGAGGGCGTAAAGGTTACAAAGGTAAAGGTAAAGGGTAAGGGTGAGCAGAACGCATACTCCCTTTAAGAGATAGGGACACCGCAAGGTGTCCTTTTCTTTCCTTTTACTTTGTTTGTTAATTAACAAACAAAGAACGTATGTTCGCGGCCGGACGAGTAAAATTACGGGCCGGCGCACTTGTGAATTTTTTAACAGTTAAAAATTTTTTAATTTAGGGGTTGACAAATTCGTTCCTATAATATATAATATAAATGTAATAAGAAAGGAGATAAAAATGACAATTAAATATACTGACGATTTAACTCATACCACTTTTCAAGTAATGAATGCGTGGCAAGAAAAATTTACAATAGAAAATAATAAACTTATAATTGAAACCCCAAATGATTTAATTTGGATAATTGCTCAAGTAATGGAAGAATTTGGAATAAAAATTGATTATTCCTCTTGACTTTTAAAGCATTATATGTTATACTATTAGTGTAATAAGAAAGGAGATAAAAAAATGTTAATGATAAAAACAGATAAATATACTTTTTCAACTAAAGAAACAGATGGTTATGCCTTTATAAAATATATGCAAGATAAATATGAGTGGGGCGGTGGACAAGTTAATGTTTATACTGATGAGGGATTGACTCGTGTATATGTTGAACATCTTATTGAAACAGATGAAATAGAAGATTTTCAAAAATATCTCTTGACAATAGAAGAACCAAGTGATATAATAGAGTAAAGAAAGGAGATAAAAAAATGACTATTATAACCAAGCAAATGAGAGTTGAATTTACAAGCGAAGAAAAAGAAATCATTAGAAAATTTCATAAGTTAATAGATGAAATTGATACCGCAATGCTTAATGAAGAAATAGAAACGGTTGAAATCAATGATAATGAATATACAAAAAAAGAAATTTCAGAAGTTGAGGAAATCGTTTGGAGTATAATTTAAGAAAGGAGATAAAAATGGCATACGAATTATTTGATGAACTGTCAACTTGTAACCTTAATGAAATTGCAGAAGAAGACCTTCGGCAAATTCAGAAAGATATTGAAGAAGAATTTAAAAGACGTAGATATGAACTCAAAAAACAAGCAGTAGAAGAACTCAACGCCTTTATTGAAAAATGGGAAAAAGTAGGAATAACTTTTGAAACTAATTGGTATGACCTTAAGGTTAATGACTTTAAAATTTATGATTGTGATGATGAAGAAGAGGACGACGATTAAGTCGTCTTTTTTTTATGCAAACATATGTTCACGGCCGGTCGATCCGGTGCAACTATTCCGAAAATTAGTTTTATAGGAATAGTTAGTTTAAACTTGCGTATCCAATGGGTTTATCTCGGCCGCAACTATTCCTAAAATTAATTTATGCGGAATAGTTGATGCCGGGCCGCAGATCGTCCCGGGCCGGCCCACCACATCGTCTAATTGCGATTTACAATCTATTAGGTTTACATAATTATTATATTGCAAAGCCAATGTATACAAAATACTTTTCAAATTCCCTTGACAAATCCGTAAAATTTTGCTATAATTACTATAGAAAATAAAAGAAAGGGGGTACTCCATATGGCAGTATCAAGAAAATCCGAGCGCGAACTTATCCGCGCGCAGTTCCTCGAATCCGTTTCCGCATTCCTCACCGCACAAGATAATGAGGTGTTGCGCGTGAAATCCAACGAAATCGCACTACCTGTAGTAGGGTGCGAGGGCAACGAGGACTTCCTCGTTATCACCTTTAAAGTCCCCACAGGTGCGGACAAGGGTATGACCCCATATGATGGGTACGCGATGGCGGAGGACTACGAGATGTCGTGCAAAGCCAAAGCGGAAAAGGCGCGCGAGAACGCGGAACGCAAAGCCAAAAAGGTGGCGCGCGATGCGGAAGTGCGCAAGCGCAAAGCGGAAATATCCGCGAAGAGAGAGGGTTAACCTCTCTTTTTTTATGTCAACCAACGGGTTTACAATATATATATTATGTAAACCACGGGCCGGCCGATCCCCGGGTATAAACTGGCCGGCCCTCGTCAAATTTTTAACAAAGTCAAATTTCCATTTGTGTATACAATATACAGTATACAATATGCACAGGTGCAGCGCCGTAGCCATCGTAGGTGTCGTATGTGTATGTGGCCGCGTCCAGGAGCTGCGCCTATAGGAGCTGCGTCGGAGCTGGGAGCTGCACATAGAGCTGCTATGGAAATTTGACTTTTTTTGTCAAATTTTTTTATTATTTCCCGTGAGAGCTGCGTCAAAATTTGATTTTTAAAGTCAAATTTTCTTTATATAAAATTATAGGAGCTGCGAAAATTTGAAAAAGCTTCAAATTTTTGATATACTATTTATAGAAGATGAGAGAAGAAAACAAATAATCTATTCGAATCTTCGGAGCGGAAATAAGAACTGAAAATTTGAAAAGTTCTGAAAATTCTGCTATAATATATATAGAAAGTGAGAGAAGAAACCTCTCTCATAAAATTAAAAATTCACAAACGTAACTGGGTTGCGGCCTACGCAAGAAAGAAGGATTTAAAAATGACACAGAGAGAATTTTATCAGACAATCGTAGCAGGAACAATCAACGAAGAAGTTATCGCTAAGGCTCAGGAACTCATCGAGAAGATGGACGCAGCTAACGCCGCAAGACGTGAGAAGGTCTCCAAGAAAGCACAGGAGAATGCACCTCTCGTAGAGAAGCTCGTAGAGATGCTGACCGATGAGCCGCTTACCGCAACTGACATTGCAGCTGCACTTGAGGTTTCTCCTCAGAAGGCTTCCGCACTCGCAAGAACCGCAGTAAGCCAGGGAGCTGCAGTATCTCAGGACGTAAAGGGTCCTAAGGGTAAGTGCAAGGGCTACACAAGAGCTTAACTTATAAGTATAACTTATAAGTAATACGTAAAAGACCGACTTAAACGTCGGTCTTTTTATTATATAAATATATATTTAAAATTTGACAAAAAATTTCAAGTTTTTAATAGAAAATCCGAACATTTTTAAAGTTTTTATAGTAAAAAGTTAGCATTTTTTATATAAAATTTGACTTTTTTGCGTGTATGTGGCAGCCATTTTTTACCATAGTACCATCATTACTCCATCCCTGTCAGTGCCCTATCAGCTGTGTTTTCACGACGTCCGCAGTCATATAGCCTTTACTTATAAGTATAACTTATAAGTAGAACTTATAAGTTAGCCAGTTAGGTTCAACTAGTTAGGTTTAGCCAGTTAAGCCAGGCCAGTTAAGCTGACCCAGTTAGGTTAACTCCGTTAAGTTTAGGTTAAGTAAAAGCTAGGTTATATATATAAGTAGAATTTATACATCGGTCGTATTATATATAAGTATACTTATAAGCTGAGTTTAAGTTAACCGTTTAAGTTGACCGTTTAGGTTAATCGTTGAGGTAGTTCGTTTATGAAGCCGCGTTTATATGCTGACCGTTTAGGTTATAATTATATATATACTTATAAGTTGACCGTTAAGGTTAACCGTTGAAGTCCGCGGCTCGAATTAGACTGCGGTCCGTTGGACCTTGCTAATTCTTCGCACGCGGTTGACTTCTTTTTGGATTTGATTTGGTTATATATATAAGTATTACTTATAAGTAATATATATAAGTAATAATTATAAGTTTTCTTAATACGATTATAAGTAGAATTTAGTAAAAGTTTCTACAATTTTTTTGAGACACGAATTTTGAAAAATTTTTGAAATTTTTATAAGTTGGAAAATTTCTACAAAATTATTAGCCAATAGAACCTCCCAAAATTATTTCTCCCAAAATTAATCCCAATATTACAAGTTTTTGAAAAATTTTTGGACGTTTATGTGCGGCCGCCCGTAAATTAGCGTCATGAACTCCCAAAATTTTAGAAAATTATTGCAATAAAAAAAGTTGGTCATAAAGACCAACTCTTAATTTACCCACAAATAGTATTAAGAAATTGCATCTGCGGCATTGTTATCCACATAATAAGGTCAAATACCGATGCAATAACTATTATAACACTAATTATAATACCTACAACACTAAGCCAAGCATTAATTTCATAAAAATATTCATCTTTAATTAAGTATTTCTTATGCATATATGCTTTCAACCAGATAATACAAGCCACAAGAATTAATATAAAGATTACTAATGCTACAGTACAACCAACAATTTTATAGTGTGCATATGCAGGTATTAACTCATTTAAAGTACAATTAAATTTTTCACATAACTCTTCTATTACCATATTTAAATCATTCATATTATACACCTTTCTAGAAAATTTCTACGTTCAAGTTGATAGTTATGTGCGGCCGAGCGTTATTTTTCCCGTAAATTTACGACCCGCCGCGCGTATACATCTAACTTTTATTTATAATAATACCACCTACAATTAATATCATAGATGCAATTGGCACTATTCCAGGAGGATATAGTTCTTTTACATAGCCTACAGTACAAGCTACCCAACAGACAACTAATAAAATATATTGGAAAAATTTGGAATCACTAAACATTATTCTCTCCTTTATATCTTCTTTTCAATAAGCAAAGGTAAAATCTTACTCATTCTTTCAGCATTTCCCATAGCTTCATAGTATTCAATTACTTTTAACTTCTCACCATATCCATTCCAGTCGCCTAATATCTCTCCTCTTGGGTCGATTATTACATCATTAACCATCTGATGTCCATCTTTAGTCCATACTGTAGAGAAGCAAGCAGTTCTATGAAAATAAATATTTGGCACAAGCTCAACGCTCCAACGGAAAGTATCTCTTTGATAATGATAGGTAGTAAATCCTTCTATCTTTTCTGCAAACTTTTCATAAAGTGCATCGAATATCTTACTTGAACTATATACATTATAAGGATAAATTCCTAAATAATTTTCTCTAAACTGAATAGCATAGCCATCATATTCATCTATAAAATCCCAAATCCCATCTACATCTTTAACATTATATAAGACGCAATTGATTCTTACAGGAATTCTAAGTAAGTCTATAAGTTCGCGACCGTTCTCATGGGTATACTTTCCTATATGACGTGAGATATTAAAGCCTGTAATTACATCAGCATATGAATTCAACTGAAAAATATCTTCTACCTTAACTGGCAAAGTTGTATTTACAAACAGCTTATGATGCGCGCCCACTGCATTCATCTTACGAACAAGATTGACTATCCTATCAAATAGATTTAAATCTGCAAGCGGCTCTCCGCCAGTAATTACGAAATCACAATTAGGTGAAACCACATTCATTATCATCATAGAATCTTCAACTTTATCTATATCAAAGACTGGATTATCTTTATATTCTTTTTTATTCACACAGAACGGACAGTTATTCTTGCAATCATAAGGTGCAAAAACTGTAACTGTCGCGCCATTAGGATTTGTCACTAAGTAACTCATATAAACTCCTTTATAAATCTTCAGCTTCGACCAAAATCTCCCCACATACCGGACAAATTATATTACCTTCATCATCATAAAAGTCCTCATATGAATTATAATCTTCCTCATATATGGGTTCAAGTGCGCATTCCCCACACTCAAAAAATCTTTCTTCCCAATCTATATATGCACCAGTAGCTTCTTGATATTTTTTTGCAACAGTTTCCCATACAGTCATCTTAATTTCCTTTCCTAAATTATCTCAACTGATATATTACTCATTACATATTCTGTAACCTGTTTATAAAAATCTTCTTTATTTAAATCTGCAAAATTCTCTTCTTCATATTCTATATAATTATCGCCAAGACAAACTCTTACAGTCTTTACTTCATGTACTGGATATGCTTCTACTATATATACGGGACCAGCTTCAGGATCAAAACTTTTATTATAACGCTCAAGACATTCTTTGGCTTTTTGAGAAGCTTCTATTCCAGTTTCACCACTAGAATCCCAAGTTTCAATGACATCTGTCACTCCATGTCTTTTATATTTTAATACTACTTTATAATCATTCATTTTATAAGTTCCTTTCAACCCCAAAAGTTTCATATAACTCATCTTTTAAATTTCCAATTGCCTTATCTACAATTTCTTGCACCCTATCATTTGAGTCTGCAAACCACTTAGCTTTAAAAAGTGCTTTTGCTTCGAGATAATCTTCCCTATCTGTATCACCACTCTTATACCAATCAAAGCTATGAATCAGTTCAAACACATCATAGATAAGTTCAGTAATTTCTATATCCTCGAATACATTACCTTTTTCTCTTTCCCAACCGAAAATTTCACTCTTCAGATATGTATCTTGATAGTCATAAAGTCCGCCGCTCATTCTACCAACACATCCTTTCCTCATATTCCTGCATAAAATCATCTTCTGTCATATCTTCATAAGCAATTCCATGCTCCTTACAATAATCAGAATAATAAAGTTTCTGCTGAAGTGCCTTCATTTCCTTTATTGTTTCTGAACCCATAAATCTATTTAACTCATAGTCCTGAAAAGTTGTAGTTAAGTCATATAACACCGCTCTAAGCGTTTTGATTTCCTTGTTAGTAAGCTCCATTTAAAATTTTCTCCTTTCTTACTTTCTATATATATTATATCAGAAAAATTAAAAAATTTCAAATTATTTTTCTCCAATAAAAAACCACTAGTAAAAACTAGTGGTTTGCATTCCTATTAATTTATGAAATGTTTTCTAAGTTAATTGTATATGTGCGGCCGCCCTCAACTTCATCGAATAAAGTTTCGACTTCATCAACCTGTACGGGCGAAAGAACGCACACGCCCTCACTAGAATAAAACTTTAAATTAATCTCTTCAATGTCATCATCCTTATAAAACTTCTTTAGTTTATCCAAGGCTTCTTCGTAACTCTCGGCATATAAGACCCCATGTTCATAATAATTTACATAATCAAGTTGAGATTTAAGTGTTACTTCAAAAAGATAAAAATCCATAAAGTCTCCTTTCTATTTCATAAATTGTTAATACATCTCTACTTGCAGGCCCGCAGCTTGACACTGCTTTATTCTACGAACAAGAGTGGAGATTGGGATATACTCTTGCTTTGAGAGGCAGTAAGCAATGTCAAAGTCTTCGCTGTCGAGCCCGCACGTCTTACAGTCCCTGAATGAACCATCAAACGGACAGAGATGATAGGAAGAGTTTGAGGAGAATATTCGCTCCCATAAGGCTCCGTTTCGAGTATACTCTTCGCGGAGATACTTATCATTCTTTAAGGGTTGTTCTAATACTATACGAGTATAGGTATTGATGTAATCTGGGGTGATTATCATTTGTTCTCCTTTCGATAAGCTGAGGACTTATGAGGTTTCTCTCTCAACTCTTTCTAAATATATTATACAAGAATTTTGAGAAAAAGTCAAATTTTCTCAAGCTCTTCCTGTAACCAAGTTAATAAGTTTTTATAAAGTTCATAATCTGCTTCGGTATCAAAGTCTTGACCCCAATAAGCTTTAAAATCTTCTATTAACTTCTCACCATTAAGTTGTTCGGGGTGAGTCTCGCTCCACTTTTTTACAACTTCAATGCGGGCGGGTGTTATAGAAGTAATAATACGACAATTCATATCATATTGTAATGGACAACCCTGACATATGTGATGGCTGCGGCACATACGTTTAAATTCATGTGCATAATCTAATGTTTTATAAAGGTCTTTCATTTCTCCTCCTTAATAGCCTGAGTAATCAAAAATAACCGTGCGGCCGTCCAGGGTCTGTCCGAAGTTACCAGCATGTAAGTCATTAATGTCTAATTCCCAACAAAAACGCATAAACATACCTACCTGCGGCCCACCAATTAATGCTACAACCATTTCTTCATCATCTGGTTCCCACCAGTCTTCATCTTCATTTGACTCCGAATCAGAATGGTAGTATTCATAACACTTTGAGTCATAATAATCTGTATCACTCGCCGCATATTCCTGTATATAAAAATTAATTCCATTCTTACAATCTAGAAAATAAGTCGCTGCAAGGTAAGTTGTGAACCCTTCTTTAATGGCACATTCCCAATTTGTAACTTCCTTCTCGCAATAATCACAACCCTCAAGGTCGCATTTAATAACCCAATTTAAGTCATCAAAAATAACTACAGATTTAGTACAGCCATCATGAACTTCCCAACCTTTGGCTGCTAACACATGGCTATAAGCATTATACCATTCATAATATGACATGGATTCCCAATCACCGAAACCATTTTCAACTAATTCTTCTAAGTAGGTTCTTGCCCTTTTAAATTCTTCAGTTGTAGGTATTGCGTACATCAGATTTTTTTTCCTTTCTTCATTTTCTATATATATTATATCAAAATTTTTTAAAAAAGTCAAATTAAAAAGAGCAAACGGATACGTCTGCTCTTTAAGAAGTATGGAGGTGAATTAATGAGATTCTTTGTAATTTTTCAACATAGAAACTATCGTAGCCATATGCCACGGATAGCAATTATTAGTATCTAACTCACAATGAAAAATTAAACCTTTATCAATATCCGCATCCCAATGTTGTGTATGAGAGTGACCACATAAATTTATCAGTTGTTTTTTAAGTGGTTCCTCACAATCAAAGTTAGATACAAGAGTTGGATAGTGCGTTAAATAAAAATTATATCCATAATATTTAATACGCGCTGCAAACCCTTCAACAACTGTATTCGGCAGTTCTTTATATAACTCAATGCGCCTATCGGTGTCATGATTTCCAATTATTATATGTTTGAACCCGTTAAGTAACTTAAAATATTCAAGTCCTTCTTCGGTATTATTAAGCATTAAATCGCCTAATACATAAACCTCATCACAAGGCTCAACTAATGAATTCCACCGCTGTACAATCGCAGCATTCATCTGGTTTACATTCTCAAAACCGCGCGGCTCATATAAGAATGGTTGTGAATGACAAAAATGTAAATCGCTTGTAATATATATATCTCCCATTCTATCTTTCTACCTCATTTTTCATTATATAATCATATAACTCTTCAGTATTAGTAATTCTTATCTCTTTATTATCTATTACAATTAAATTCTTATCTTTTCTAGTCCCAAATTTAGTTTCAAAAACCCACCAGTCAAGTATTGTTCCATATATAGATTTTTCTTTTAACTCACACATATCGTTTAAAAAATCATAATATGAGTCAACCCATTGACCTGGTTTCCATTCGGGATCTACGTCTAATATTTTAGTAATTTTCTCTTCTTCTTTTGACATATCTCTATATTTATTTACATAAGTTATAAACTCTTCTTTAGTAAGTCTCATAAACTATTCCTCCTTAATTGGTCTTACTGTACATATATAATCCCAGCCTTCATCATACTCAGGCTCTTCAAACCTTTCTGCCATACGATATATGACATCCGCAGAAACCTTCCGTTCACGTGCGGCCGCCCGCCTTATACATTCATCAAGGGGTACATCAAATCTTAAGCAATAGGTTCCTACAGATGGACATAACTCTTTTACCTTGTTTAAAATTGAAAGCCTATCCTTTCTTTTTATATTAGTTGCGTCATAAATTACGCTATAACCTTTCTGTAAGTTCGCAATAGTGCGGGCCTCCATTTCGGAAAAGACTCTTTTTGGATTCTTCTGAATGCTTGCGTCTCCCCACAGAGCTTCACGTATGTCATCTGAGGAAACGAGCTTATACTCGCCAGACTCCTCTGCTACTTTTCCAAAATATGTTTTGCCTGCGCCCGGAACCGCGCATAAAAGAACAAAATCAGTCATTTAAATTACCCCTATTCTATAGGATTCTCCATTTTACTCTTCTTCTACATTTAATATATCGTTAAGATAAATTTCTAATCGTTCAATTAAATCTTCATTTGAAATATAGAAGCCATCACTTCTAATATATGATTGAAAATTTACAATTAACTGCATAAGGCGCCACTCCGGTACGCGCTCCCACTGTTCTTTTAATCTGTTTAATGTATCATATATCGACATTATTCTTTCCTCTTATAACCAGTCGCTTTATTTTCAAGTACTTTATCCCAACCATCTTTATCATAGGTTACATTAGGATTGCCAACCTCTATACCCGCATAGACGTAGGAATCCCCTTTGAGATTAAATCCATGCTCTATACCTTCTCCATATTTCTCATCCATCTCAGCCTCATCAATTATTTCCATAATGCCTTTATAAAAACCAATTGCATCATAGAGGTCGGGTAACTCTTCATCAATCTCTTCAATATAACCAAAATAATCAGTTATACGTTCAAGTCTTTCATTAAGGTCGCCCGTTGCAGTTTTAAGCCATTCAATTTTTTCTCTATAACCTGTCTTACTTTCTTCGTATGACTTAATTTGAGATTCAAGATTATTAATTACTTCAACACAATCTGATTTCGTAAGAGGACGAATTGATTCGTAGGGAAGTATATCGTTGATGGCGGCCGCGCGAGCATCATTGCGTGAGAACGTACCGATTGGATAGAATATATTTGAATTTGTTTTTATGAAAAACTGTGTATACTGCGACATTTGAATTTTCTCCTTTCTTATCTTTTCTAATATTATTATATCAAAAATTTGAAAATTTGTCAAATTAAAAAAGAGTAGACTTATGTCTACTCTTTTATTTTAGTTAAAAGCAAAAGAAGAAACTAAAAAAGAACTTAAATTAGATAATTCTTTTGTAGAGCCATTTCGATAATCAACAATTGTAACTCCAGAACTATCTTTAGAACCATTTCGAACGTAAGATTGAAAAGTAAAAGTTTCTTTAATTTTTAATTCTTGTCGCTTATTTAAATCTTGTATATTTTTTAGTAATAATAAATTATTATATAATCTTTGTAGTAAGCTAGTAATTAAAAACACTTGACCCCCTACTATATATATATAATTGCCATTAAATTCACTTAAAGAATTATCTATATTAGTTTCAAGAGTGGCTAAAGCGCTTCTAAAATTATTATCTCCAGCGTATAAAAAATCAGGAGCATAAGCTTTTAAAAAATCAAATATTTCTTGCGTCAATTGTTCTATAAGACTATGTATATCTAAAAAGTTTTGAAATTCTTCTCTTTCACCTGGGTCATTACTAAATTTTTTATCAGAAGAAACTTGTTTAAATTTATTGCCCACCATTGCAAAAGGAACATTAAAAGTATTACTAGCAATAAGTGAGGTTAAAGTATTGTTTGGATCTTGCTGTATACCTAATCTTTGAAAAATAATATCTGCTTCTCCTTTAGCAAAACTAATTGGATTATTTTCTATCTCTTCACGTAAATGGGTAGTATTTTTAACTTGTATACCTACTGGAAAACCAGCTATATCTTTAAGAACTATATCAATACTTAAAGACTTTTTATCTACTTTATGATTTGCTACCCAATCTAATGCTTCGTTAGTATAACTATCACCTAACAAATGAATAATAGCATTATAAGCGGCAATTTCTCCTAGTAATCCAGTAATTTGAGTTGTAGCCTTGCCAACAAAAAAGGCTTTTAAATTATTAGGGTTATTATTAATTTTATTAATTAAAATTTGTTTAAAAGCTTCTGCATTAGGAACTGTAATATATGTAAATAACATATTTATAATTTCTATATTTTTTTCTTTTATAGTTTCTATGCTCATTTTAACATCAGCACCTTTTAAACCATGAGTAGTTCTAGCCCATTTATATCCTAATTGTATTAAATTATCATCAATTTCTAGCTCCACGTCAGAAATTAAAATTTGTTCTTTTTCTGATAATTCTTCAACTCTTTTTGTTAAACGGTCCCTTTGTAATGAAGTTAACGACTGAGCGGTAGCCTTTATAATTGCGTTTTCGTCTATTACTGCAAATTTTCTGCTTTTAGTAACTGTTTTACTCGTAATATTTGCACTACCAAAACTTAAAGCACGATTAATGTAATTAAAAGCTAAAGCTATATATTTATCTTTTAAACCATTTACATTATTCTTAATATTATCTTTGATATATTGTGGTACTTGAGTATTATAATAATGTACTAATAAATTATTGAATCTAGTTAATTCTTTATCTGTACCAAAAGTATACCCATCTAAAATTTTTTGTAAAGCGGGTCCAGAAAATTGGGTATAATCACTACTATTGTAAAAATCATTTACACGTTTTTGTAGTTCTTCTTCACTAGAAACCCCAAGACGCTTAAAAACTAATATTTGATTTTTAGACATAAGATCATGTAATTTTTCAATTTTATGAATGACAGCATCTATTAAAGTACTAGTTCCTTCGGACTGTACTAATTGTAAGCTTAAGTTATTAAACCAAGGACGCCCCATAGAATATAATCGCTCTAGTCCTTCATTAGTTAATAAATTTTCACTAATCGCCATATCCTTTTCCTCTCCTAATAAAAAAGGGAAGTTCGCAACCAAACCTCCCAGAGATAAAATATATGTAAAAAGTCGGCGCATAAACGCGAACTTGTATTCATTTCTAAATTTAAGTTACAGTTTATAAGCTCGACTCTACTTTTTTAAGTCAATTTATTTTTGATGTGGATATGGACATACAACTGGTCCATGTGTTCCACCAGCATTTTTTACTTCCATTTTATATACCTCCTTTATTATTTATTCATAGGCAAATCCTCCGACTTAAATTGATTTTGAAAGACAAGAAACGTCGTACATATAAGTACGACGTTAAACTAATGGCACCGGTAGTTCGAATCAAACAAACGCCTTCTCGATTTGGAGTCGAGTTGTACTTTCAATTATACTATACCGATATGGTGAGAGTGGCTATATTGAGAATCATCATGAAGCCATTTCTGCCACATATACCGTAGTACGTAATACTAATATAGTAGCACTCTCAACTCTCTGGCCGAGGCGGTAGGATTCGAACCCACAGGGCTTTCGCCACAACTGATTTCAAGTCAGCGCCGTTATAACCGTTTCGGTACGCCTCGGTATGGCAGTGGGTAGGAGATTCGAACTCCTGCGACGACTGCGCGCCCTATTGCTTTAGCAGAGCAACCTCTTAAGCCAAACTTGAGTAACCCACTAGATTTACGGCCATACATATACGCGCGGCCGCTCATATTTATTCCTCTTTGACCTTATATGGTGAACTAAGTTAATAGGCTCCATGTCGTGTGTTCACCCGCGGGGTTCCTATACCCGACACACGCTTCTTACTACTCCCGAAGACCGAGTTTTTATGAGTTTTCTCTCTCAACTTTACGATATAATTATAGCAATTGGAGCACCCAGTCCGTTATGCTCGGACGTCTCAAGATTACAAGGCTCGTGTTTTACTAATTAAACTATAGGTGCATATAAATCTACGGGTGAAGATTTGCACCCCACATAGTCAAGTGCTGTTCAAGCGATGCCCACGCCTTGACCTTACGCTTAAAGCGTCTACCTATTCCGCCACCGTAGATTCTTTGGTGCGCCTGACTGGAGTCGAACCAGCACGACCGAAGCCGAGGGATTTTAAGTCCCTTGCGTCTGCCTATTCCGCCACAAGCGCATATAGCAAGTTTTAGTGCCAACATATAGAGGAGTCGAACCTCTACGGTGATAAGAATCGAACTTATATCTTACTTGCGGGACAACCCTTGCCCACTTAATGGTGGAACGAGAAGGTGTCGCACCCTCATCCTCGGGTTCTTCAGACCCGCGCTCAGACTGCTTAAGCTATCGTTCCATATGGTACGCCCCTAAAGAGTTGAACTTTATGTAATGGCTTATAAGGCCATCCCTCAAAACCGTCGAGGACAAGGCGTATATTGGAGTATCGGGTCGGATTCGCACCAACGGTCAGTGGGTTGCAACCACTTGCCTTAACTTCTTGGCTACCGATACTTACTATTAAAAGTTGACTTATGCCTATGGACCCCTAGGGATTCGAACCCTACCCTGGCGAGCCAATCTCGCGGCGCCCGTAGGCATAAGTCTAAGTAGCACAACCTACTTGCGCAGACATTCTTGTCTGGAGTTCCCTCGCTTTCCTAGGATTCCACACTTTGGTACGAGGTGGTGGGAAGTCTGGTGGTACACCTAGTAGGAATTGAACCCACATCTGATAGTCCGTAGCCATCCGTTCTTTCCATTAGACTATAGGTGTGTAACGCCCTAATTTCTTATTACGATGAACACGCGGGCCGCCAAATCTCGAATGGTGATCCATCCGAGGGTCGAACTCGGGACACCTTGATTAAAAGTCAAGTGCTCTACCGCCTGAGCTAATGAATCATAAGTATAAATTGAAGTTCTTCCAAATTTTTTGCAACTTGTAAAACTAAGTCAATTAAATTAAGTTCTTCTTCCGTATATAAGTTTGGATTGACTTGAAAGTATGAACGGTTTTCAATTTTACGAAGTTCAACTGTTGTCATTAGAAGTCTCCTTTTAAGTTAAACGTACAGGTGCGCGCGGTCGCTAATGTCTGCGCACTAGCGAAGTCAATGTACACGACATAGCAAGCGGCCGCACATATACGTTTTTAATGGTCGGAATAGCAGGATTTGAACCTGCGGCCTTCCCGTCCCAAGCGGGGCGCGCTACCAAACTGCGCTATATTCCGATATTGGAAGGGCATCTATCTCCTTCACTTATTCAAAAAAATTTTTTAATACTTCCTTAGTATTATCATCTAACATCTCAAAATATGGATTAGAACCATCTTCTTCGGCTCCCATGGCATATGTTAATGCAATAATTTCTGCTAAAATTTTAACACTATCAGGCTTATCCATTAAAAACTCCTTTATTATTTTTAATTCAATCTGGTCGGAGAAGAGGGTATCGAACCCACTCGGGTCTAAGACATCGGATTTACAGTCCGACCCCGCTCCTTACGGGACTACTCTCCGAAAT